>Ga0302325_10002073_pt1 | contig 49459 bp, 35 predicted proteins | sample Palsa_T0_2_FD_201948 | JGI IMG/M metagenome (GOLD analysis project Ga0302325, IMG submission 201948) | Peat permafrost microbial communities from Stordalen Mire near Abisko, Sweden - Palsa_T0_2 | ecosystem: Environmental > Terrestrial > Soil > Palsa > Peat permafrost | place: Sweden: Abisko...
GCTGAATCGCAGCCAATTTCATTTCCTTGGTGAACTTCCTTCGAGACATTCCCATGAGTCGAATCCTCCATCTAATGATTTTCGACTCTTAACTGGTTGTCTCAAATTTGGGGGCAAGTCCACACTACCGACAGCTTCGCTATAGTGCCGGCAGCCTCGCGATAAGGTACAGTTACTACAGCCTTGGACCCATCATTTCGTCATCGTCAGATTCCCGACGGCAAAGCCCGCGGCGGTTGCCTGTGGTACGCCATCCTCGCTATCGTTCTCTTCGTAGCGCTGCGCTGGCTGTGCACCTGGACCATCGATTATCAGTGGTGGAAAGAAATGGGCCAGTTGCACACCTGGTTCAGCATGCTGGCCTATAGCGTGATTCCAGCCACCGGAGCCACCATCATCGCTTTCGTCATTTTCTGGATCGCGCATTCGCTGGCGCTCAAACAGGCCCACGTCCGCCTCCGCGAGCATCCGCTCTACGCCAAACTCACCGCCCTCGGCATCTTGCTGCTGGCCGTGATTGTGGCGCTCTCCACACTCGATACCTGGACCGTAGTCCGTTACTTCGGCGGTCGCGATCTCGGCGGAGCGGCCACTGCCTGGCACGATCCGGTCTTCGGCAATCCGCTCTCTTTCTACCTGTTCAAGATTCCGTTTTATTCCGATCTTTTGGGCCTGTTGCTCGGCATCGTTGTCCTGGGCGCGCTGATCTATTGGGTGGCCGAACGAGGTTGGGAACTCACCGGGCGGGTCGGCGATTGGAAGAATGTTCAGGAAATCAACATCTCGCACCTGGGCCTGGCTGACGCGCTGAAGAGCAATTTCCTGCGCGGATTGGGCGCCGTATTCTTGCTCTCCATGGCCGCTCGCTTCTTCTTCGCACGTTACAGCCTGCTGCTCGAAGAACACGGCAGCTTCATGGTCGGGATCGACTATGTGGATCAGAATATCGTGCTTCCCTTGCAGTGGCTGGAAATCGCCGGCTGCGTGATCTCGGCCGGCCTGATCGGGATGGGGCGCTGGCGCTCTGCGCTCGTCGCCGTCGTCGGCGTCATCGTCTTGCGCACCGCGATTCCACCGATTATCGGCGCCGTGTACGTCAAGCCGAACGAGATCTCCATCGAGCGGCCTTACATCCAGAAACATATCGAAGCCACGCGCTCCGCCTTTGGGATCGACCAACGCACCGATGAAATAGAATTCACGGCCAAGCCGAACGAGCCTGTCGACTTCAAAGAACACGAGCCGCTGCTCGATAACGTGCGCCTCTGGGATTGGCACGCCTATCACGACGCGATCACCCAGCTCCAACCGTACCGGCCCTACGTTTATTCCCTCCCCGATGTCGATCGCTACACCATAGTTGGACCGGACGGCGCCGGCAAACTCCGCCAGATGATGCTGTCGGCGCGCGAATTGGACCTCACGCAGCTTGGTGAAGCCGGAACGCGCTGGATAAATCCGCATTTCATTTACACGCACGGTTACGGCATCGTGATGGCCGAAGCCAATCAGGTTTCACCGGAAGGGCTGCCGGTGTTGATCGTCAAGGATGCGCCGCCCGTCATCAGCGTACCCGGCGTGAAGCTGACGCGTCCCGAATTGTACTACGGCGAAAACGTCCAAGACCCCGTTTTCGTCGACACTGCGCAGGCCGAGTTCGATTACCCTTCTGGCGATCGCAACGTCGAAACCCACTACCAGGGCAAAGGCGGCTTCCCGATTTCGTCGCTTGCGATGCGCGCCGCCGCGGCGGTCTCGCGCGAGGACATCAACATCCTGCTCACCGGCTACCTCACCCAGGACAGCCGCATGATGATCCGCCGCAACGTCACTGCGCGTCTGAGCGCGATGGCCGATTTCTTGAACTGGGACCCCGATCCGTACCTGGTTCTCACCGATGCCGGACGCCTGGTTTGGATCGTGGATGCCTACATGACCTCCGACGTCCATCCCTATTCGGCCAAAGTCGGCATGGAAGGCGTTGGCGAATTCAATTACATCCGCAATTCGGTAAAAGCCACCGTGGATGCCTACGATGGCACGGTGCATTTCTACGTTTTCGATCCCGATGACCCGCTGCTTCAGGCTTATCGGAATCTTTTCCCCGATTTGTTCGAGCCTGCCTCCAATATGCCTGCCGATCTGCGCCGTCACGTCCGCTATCCGGAATTGATTTTCCGCGTCCAGTCCGATATTTACCGGCTGTTCCACATGCGCGATCCCGACACGTTCTATAACAAGTCCGACGCCTGGGACACGGCGAAATTCACCAATGAACAGGGCGGAACGCCGGGGCCGGTTGCCCCTACCTATGTGGTGGCAACGCTGCCCGGAGAAACCAAGCCCGAATTTCTCCTGATGACGCCGTTTACGCCGCGCAACCGCGACAACCTCATCGGCCTGATGATGGCGCGCTGTGACGGAGAACATTTGGGAGAGAAAGTGGTTTTGCTCCTTTCCAAGCAGGAAATCATTCTCGGACCCATGCAAGTGGAAGCGCGCATCAATCAGGATCAGAACATCTCCAAGGACCTCACGCTGTGGAATCAGCAAGGCTCGCAAGTGCTGCGCGGACAGATGCTCGTGCTGCCCATCGAACACACTTTCTTGTATGTGGAGCCCATCTACATCCAGGCGTCTCAAGCCAAAATGCCGCAGTTGAAGAAGGTCGCGCTCGCCATGGGCAACAACCTGGTGTATGACGACACCTACGCGCAAGCGCTGGCGCAACTGGCGGGGGAAAAATTGCCACCCGCGCCTGCGCAAACCGCGACGCCCACCCCGGCCAATGCCTCCGCACAGCCTGCAACTACGCAACCGGACGCGCGCGTCGCTGAAATTCGCCAGCACCTCGATCGTTATCGGGAGCTGGTCTCGCAAGGAAAGCTTTCGGACGCCGGCAAGGAACTGGAAGCGATCCAAAGCCTGGTAGGAAAGTAGCCAGGCTGTGTCGAACTTCGCCGCCATGGGCGACCCCACCGCTCCCTTACGGTCGCGGCTCTGTAGCGCGCGGAATCTCCTACTCGCGGAATCTACGACGCGCGCAAACTACTGAGCCGCGCGCGTGAGCAAGCGGTCTTTTCGGACTCTCAACACAGCCAGCTAGCCCGGGATTCCCGACAGCTTGGCCGTTTCCGTCCAAAGTCGCTCAGCCACGGCGTCATCCTGCGCGAGCTTCGACGGCTTGACGGGCTTGCACTTGTAAAAATAAAGGCCAGTCGTTTTCGCCACTTCGTCCGAGGACGCTAAATAGACGATGGTCTCCGCTCCCTTTTCGGGAGAAATGGCGAACGTTTTTATCAAACGAAACACTGCCGACGTAAAACCCGTGCCCTCATCGCCCAGCCGGGTATTCACCACGCCGGGATGCAAGCAATTCGCCGTGATTCCAGTCCCGGCCATCCGCCGCGCAAACTCGCGAGTAAAGAGTATATTGCACAGCTTCGAAGAACAATACGCCCGGTACAAGCTGTAATTCTTTTGTATCTGCAAGTCGTCGAAGTCTATCCTGGCGCGATAGTGGGCGTGAGACGAAGTATTGATCACGCGCGCCGACCCTGCCGCCAAAAGCGCGTCGCGCAAACCGAGCGTGAGAACGAAGTACGATATATGATTCGTCGCGAAGGTCAGTTCGAAGCCGTCTTCGGTGACTTTGCGCTCGCTGAAAGCCGCGCCCGCGTTATTGATCAGCACATCGATCCGCGGCTCGGCTGAGCCGATCTCCGCAGCCAGCCGGTTGAGATCGGCCAGGCGCGAAACATCGCCGTAATGAATGCTGTGCTCTTGCGCGGGCGCCAGCTCTCGCAGCCGCGCCAGCGTGGCCTCGCCGCGGGTCTTGCTGCGCGCCACCAGCACGATTCGCGCGCCTTTCGCGGCCAGTTTTTCCGCCGCTACCTGCCCGATGCCGGAGGTCCCGCCGGTGATCACTACTACTTTGCCTTGCATGACTGTCCGCCAGTGTACCCTGGTTGAGGATGCGAATCGGATCGGTTTTCGGTGCAGCGTTGCTGCTCGCGGCCTGCCATAAAGAAGCGCCCAAGCCGGTAGTGGTCCCGGAAGTCTTTCGCGTGCAGTTTCAAACATCGCAAGGCAATTTTGTTGTGGAAGCCCAACGCGCCTGGGCGCCGCATGGCGTGGATCGTTTTCACCAGCTGGTCCGCATGAAATACTTCGATCAGGGCCGCTTCTTTCGCGTGGTGCCGGGATTCATCGCGCAGTTTGGCGTTCATCGCGATTTTAACGTTCACGGGAAATGGCGCGAGTATTTTATCGCGGACGATCCGCCGCAACAGAAGAACCTGCGGGGCACGCTGGCCTACGCGATGTCGGGGCCGGGCACGCGCACCACTGAAATATTCATCAACCTGGCCGACAACAAAGCGCTGGACGATCAGGGTTTCGCCCCTTTCGCGAAGGTGGTGCAAGGCATGGACGTAGTGGATAGGTTCTATGCGGGCTATGGCGAAATGCGGCCGGAGGGCAAATATATCGATCCTGCGCGGGTGGAAGGCGAAGCCAACGAGTACCTGACCCAGCGCTTTCCAAACCTGGATTACATCCTGCACACGCAGTTTGTGCCGTAAGCGAAACAATGCGGTGTCACAATCATCAAACGTTAGGCAGCTTGTAAGGTGAGTAGACGCAAGAAACTGTGGCTGGGCGGGATTGCCGTTGTCGTTCTGCTCCTGGGCGCCGGGGCGTACATCGCGGCCTCCATCCTCGCAAAGCGATTTGAGCCGATGTTGCGCGCACAGACCATCCAGTACCTGCAGGACCGATTCCATTGCGGCGTGGAACTGGAGGCGCTGCACATCGATCGCCCCAAAATGTCGACACTCCAAATTTTGCTCAGGCACGGGCGCGGCGCCATCGTTGCCGTGGAAGGGGACGGTCTGGCGATGCGTTTTGGAGGGGACCGCAGCCGCCCGCCGCTGTTCAGCGTCAAAAAAGTTTTCTTCACGGTGGATCTTGGCGTGTTGTTCGAACCGAAGAAGTCCGTCAATTTCGTATCGCTGGAAGGAATGGAAATCAACGTTCCGCCCAAAGGCGAGCGGGCCTATTGGGCTGGGGGACAAGGCTCCAATGTGTCCATCCAGAACGTCCAGATCAACGATGCGGCGCTGGTGCTGTTGCCGAAGGACGCTGGCCGGAAGCCGCTTCGCTTCGACATCGCGAGCCTCCATCTGCAATCGGTGGGCGCGAATTCGGCCATGCGATATGACGCCGGCCTCAGCATCCCGAAACCGCCCGGAAGCGTAAAAAGCACCGGCAACTTCGGGCCTTGGAACGCTTCCGAGCCCGGCGCCACGCCGCTGCAGGGCAACTATACTTTCGACCATGCCGACCTGGGGATCTTCGCCGCCATCGCGGGCACGCTTTCTTCGCAGGGAACCTTCGACGGCTCGCTGGACGCGGTGAACGTTCGCGGAACCACCTACGTCCCCAACTTCGAATTGAAAATGGCGGGCAATCCCCTGCCCCTCTCCACGACGTTTGAAGCGCAGGTGGATGGGAGCAACGGCAACACAGTGCTGCAACCGGTGCGAGCTACCCTCGGCCACACCAATTTCACCACCACCGGAGCGGTGATCAAGCACGAGGAATACTCGCGGCGCGGCATCAATCTGGAAGTCGACATGCCGAATGGCGACATGCGCGACCTGCTGCGGCTGGCCATGAAAGGACCGCCATTCATGGAAGGCTTCATCAAAATGAAATCGAGTATCGTTATTCCTCCCTTGTCGGCCACCGTAAAACAGAAGCTTGTGCTGGACGGCGCCTTCGATTTGCACGGGGCGAAGTTTCTCAAGTCCACAATCCAGAACCAAATCGATCAATTGAGCCGGCGCGGGCAGGGGCAGCCGAAAAATGACGAGATCGATGCGGTGATTTCGAGAATGCAAGGTTCGTTCCATCTGGAAAACCAGGTGATGAAGTTTCGATCGCTGGCCTTTGAAGTGCCCGGGGCCGCTGTGTCTATTGCCGGGGTTTACGATCTGGGGCATGACACGCTGGACTTCCATGGCGCGCTCCAGCTGGACGCGAAGCTGTCGCAGACCGTAACCGGCTGGAAGCGATGGCTGCTCAAGGCCGCCGATCCGTTCTTTGCCAAAAATGGCGCGGGGACTTTCGTCAAAATCAAAATCGAAGGCGACGCCCACCATCCGAAGTTCGGGCTGGACCGCTAACAGGCTGTGTCGAAAGTCCGAAGAGACCGCTTGCTCACGCGCGCGGCTCGGTAGGTTGCGGGTGTTACCGAGCCGCGACCGTAAGGGAGCCGGTTTCGACACAGCCTGCTGATTCATACGAATTCCATCATCTTCGAGAGCAGTCCCGTGGCGATCCAAAGCACCAGCGATATGGCGCCAATCAACTTGGCCGGTTGCTCCGCGGCGATTCTGCGCCGAACCGATAATTGAAAAACGGTCGCGACGGCCAGCAGCGGCATTTTAATCCAAAAAATAGGATTGTCATGCCACTTCGCGGCCTGCGCGGTGAACATGAATGGGCCGGTGAGCAACAACAACGCGAAACCGCTCCAGGTCCAGGGCGCGAGCGCGGCGGCCACTTCATGGACGGGTTGGCGGCGCATGGCGCAGCCGAGCAGGCCCAGATCGATCAGGAGAAGCGTTCCTACGAACAGCGCCAGGCCGATCAAGTGAATGCTTTCGACGATCGGAAATAGAACGCGCGAGTTCCGCAGGAATTCGCCGGCTGGGCTGCGCTCCATCGATTCGAATGTTTCGCAGAACGGAAAGTCGTGGGTGAAACTGTGCGGCCTCATGTCATTTCGTAACCGACTGCGCGGCCGGCGGCGATCACACAGATCCAACAAACAATGGAGACGGCCCCGGCCAGGCGCGCGCGGGCGGGGGTGAGCGAATCCAAGTCCCAGGCGGCCACTCCGCGATAGATTCCGTAATGGAAGAGAAGCGCGTTGCTACCGGCCATCGCCAGGAACAGGAGTTTCCAGGGAAAGAAGAGGCTGTGATACAGCCGCACCGGCTCAGACCAGGCGAGCAGCGATCCAGTGATGAACATGAAAACGAAGCCGGAAAGGGTCCACGGCAAAACCTGACCGATCACGCTGGAAACGGGCGAGCGGCGCATCCCGCAGCCGAGCAACCGCAGATCCACGATAACAATGGTGCCCGCCACGAGCAGGATTCCGGCGCAGTGCAGGACATCGAGAATCGGATAGACCCAGATGGATTCACGGATGGCGATGCTCATCGGCGTTTGATAAATCCATTGGCAAACGCCCAGCAGTTCCATTAGGCCGCCCGAAATCACTAACCAAATATGCGCTTGCTGGCATCGATTTTGGCATAAATCAGCGCGCCAACGAAGCACATCGCGGAAGTGACAAAGAACGGGACGTCCCAGCCGAGGTCCCGGACCAGGTAGGCGAGCAGCGCGGGTGAGATGGCGCCGCCGATATTGCCGCACATGTTCATGACGGAGGCCGTGCAACCCGCGAAGTCGCCACCGATGTCAAGCGGGATGGCCCAGGAGACGCCGACGGTCAATTCCAGTCCGCCAAAAGCGAGGCAACTGAAAGCGACGCATAGCTTGGGATCGTGAGTGAGCGTGGCGGGAAGAATTCCCAAGGCCGCGATCAGGAAACCAGCCATCCCCACGATGCGGCGCGCGTGAGTGACGTTCCCGGTGCGGCGCAAAGAACGATCGGAAAACCAGCCGCCCGCCAGATCGCCAAGAACGCCCGCAAGCAAAGGGAGGCTCGCGTAAAAACCCATCTGCGTAAGGTTGAAGCCGCGGTGCGTATTCAAATAGCTGGGGAACCAATCCAGGTAAACGGCGAGCGCGTACTGGTAGCAGAAATACATCAGCGCGAGCTGCCACACCGTGGGGCTGGAAAGAATGCGACGCCAGGGAACGCGAGCGCCGATCTGCTGGCGCGGGCCGCCGGTGGCGGAATGAATCAACTCCAACTCGGCGCTGTTTACGCCGCGATGCTGTTCGGGCGAGTCGCGATAGTAGAACAGCCAGAGCGCGGACCACACCAAACCGAGAATCGCGAAGGTGAGAAACGGCATGCGCCAGCCATAGCGGAGGATCATCCAGACCACCAGCGGCGGAGTGACGGCGGCGCCCAGCCGGGAGCCAGCGTGCGTGATGCCCTGGGCGAAGCCGCGTTCGTCGGGAAGCATCCAGCGCGAGAGCGAGCGCGTGGCGATGGGAAACGCGCCGGATTCGCCGATTCCAAAAACGAACCGAACCACCACCATGGACGCAGCGCCCCAGGCGAGGGTGGTGAGGGAGGTGAATATGCTCCACCAGGTGACGATAATTGCGAGCGCGCGGCGCGGTCCAATTTTGTCGCCGAACCATGCGCCGGGGAGTTGGAAGAGCGTGAACCCCCAGCGAAAGCTGGCGAGAATCCAGCCGGCGGTGATGAGCGAGAAACCGAATTCTTTCCGGATCAGAGGCATGGCCGACGCAATGATGGTGCGGTCCATGTAGGTGATCATGTAGACGGCGACGGTGAGGGCGAGCACGGCGTGGCGGGCGCGGGTGGGGCGGAGGGAGGCGCGACTCGGTGGCGTCGACGCGGTGGCTTGCGGGGCGGTGGGCATCATCGGCTTGGACGATCCGGGCGGGGACGATCCGAAGGGGCATCATAGCAGGTTGAGGGTTGGGGGTCGGGGTTGGCGGCGGGTGGGTTTCGCATCAGGGGTATTTCTGTGTTTGGTGACGCATTTTTTGCCGGATTGCGGAGCGGGAAGTTTGGATTGGGTCGATTTGAGGCGTGGGCGCGGCCCGCATCTACACGCCGAAATCCTCGGCGATTTGTAAAGGAATTATTGAATTACTTTCCAATGGACCGTGCATTTCTTCTGGGCGCCGGGCTTCTTATTTCTGATAATCACCCGTTGCGTCCGGCCGTCTTCCACAGTGAAGGCGTCCCAATTGTTCTTGTCGTAGACGAGGTCCAGTTTCACCGGCGGGAGACCGGAGAAGACATGTTCGCCGTTCTGCGGGATAGGGCTCCCGTCGCACTCCAGCGTTCCGGACGTGGGTCCACTGTAAGACGCCGCCATTGAGGGTTGCGTCGCCGGCGTCTGTAATGACTCGCCGGACGCTGGAGCGACGGCCGCTTGTGCCTGCGATGAATTGGTTCCCTCTAAACTGACCGGCTGGCCGCTCGAGTCCGTTACGGTAAGTTTGCCTTGAGGGTCCACGATGAGGAAAATATCGTTTCTGCCAACCGGCGTAAACAGGGTTCTACCTCCACGAACCGATTCCAGTTCGACGGTGTTGGGCTGCCCCTCCAGACTGAGGTACGGATGGCCGCTTCCCTGGCCGGTGCGCGTGAAAATCGTACCTTTACGGCCTTGATACTCCACCGGCAATTCTTCGGCCTGATGATTGCCAGCCAACGACACTGGAGCGCTCACGGACGGCGCCAAAGCCGGCGGCGGCGTAACCGGCGGCAGCGACGCCGCGACGGCCGCCCGGATGGCCGTTTCTTCTATCTCCCATAAACTTACCGGACGGCCAGCCGAGTCCGCTGCGGTAAGTTTACTTTGATGGTCGACGACGACGAAAACATCCTCTCTGCCAACCAGCGTGAACAGGTCGAAACTTCCGCGCACGGATTCAAGGACGGCGAGCGCTCCGGATTGGTTATCGACGAAGAGGAAACTGCGCGACTTGCCAGGAAAGCTGAGGATGCGGCCCTTGTGTCCGTCATACTCCACCCGACGTATCGTTCCCTGAGAATCCGAGGGAGGCGTCACTCGAGCCGCCAAGGGCGAAGCCTCATCGCCCCTATTTATGGCGCCCACTTGCGGCACACCCGGCGGCAACTGCCGGTACGCGATGACCGTACCATCTTCTTCCACCGTGAAAGCCGGGGCTTCGTTGGGATCGTTACTCAGACTGGTCCGGATGTACCATCTATCCGCGACCTTCTGAACCACTACCTCATGCCGCCTGCCCCCTCCCTCGACTCCCGTGGTAAGAAAAATCAGTCCTCGCTCAGTCCGCAAGGGAGCCTCGCCCGTTGGCAGCGTCAGCCTGCTCAACATGGCAGGGTTGTTGCTCGTGGTGCGCGGCACCGCCGGAGGGGACGTCATCAACCGCGGAGCGGCTCCGAAAGGCTGCGTGACGGCTGATTGTGGCAGTGACGGAGCCGCGTCCAGCTTGATTCTTTCCTCCAGACTGCCGTCGGGCAGGATAGTATATTTTTTTCCGCTTCCGTCATCGTAAACAGTCTCGCCGTTCTTTTCGGAACTCTTAGTGACCGCGATGGTCTCGTAGGCTCTGCCGTCTTTGGCAAAGCGGCGGAGCACATAGCTTTTTCCGTCGCCCTGCGGCTGTACGTCATACTCGCCGCGCATCGTATATACGATGTGCTGTCCGTCTTGTCCCGCGGCCAGCCGGATGGTGATGGCCGTTACCGCCAGAACCCTATATGCGAAAGACATTTGCAGGGATTGCTCCGGGCGCGGCGATCAAGGATCAACGCCGAAACAATATATGTCGTTTGATCCATTGGGGCTAAATCCATATTCGCCGGGCGGCAGAGCAGCCTCAGGCACTAAGCCATAGGAGGACGCGCCAACCCGGGTAATGTTGAACCTCTGCGCGACCCAGGTCTTCGTTTTTGAATCGACTTTGGGCGCACGCGCACCCTTCTTCGAAGCGAGCGTATACAGATGGAACACTCTAGGGTCTATTCCATTCGCCAATCGCACGACGAACAACATTTTCTGGGCGCTCTTAAACCGGACCGAAGAGGCGGGGCCTTCGATTCTAAAGAATTGCAGATTATACGAATACGGAGCCCAGGCTGGTGATGAGATGGATACGCCAGTACTCCTCTCCAGTGGAATAAATTTTCCGGACTCGTCCCGAAAATAGACTGCGCCCAGCCATTCCGGCTCTGGACCGTAAACTACCCGCGGAGTCTGCGTCGTTGCTCCAACAAACGCAGTTGGCGCGGCGGGGACAGCGGGCGCGGCAACAACTGTGATGCCAGCCCCGAAGGTCACAACCGATACGTCGGACTTTGCGTAGGTCTGCGGTTTGTCGTCCGTCAGAAATCCAATATTATTGTCACCCGCGCTCAACCAGTTTCCAGTCAGTATGCTGCCATTGCCCAAGGTCAAGGTGTCTGGGCAACCGCCCGTGCGGCACTGCGATTTCAAGTAACCGGCAGCGAAGGACTGAGCCGCGTACGTGTTGTCCAAGGTCTGAACAGCCTCTGTATACTGGTTTATCGCGCGATCCCGTTGACCCGATTCATCGAAGATCTGCCCTAGTCGGTTATGTGCCCAGACCACCACCCACCTGGGATCAAGGTCCCCGTTCAAAGCCGCGCGGAATTCATTCGCGGCTGATTGAAAGTTCCGCTCCCGGAAGAACGCCAGCCCCACCTGGTAGTGCGCCAGCGAACTTCCCCTATTTATTTCCAGCGCAGCCTGATATTCCTTCAGGGCTTCGCCGAACTCGTCGGCCTCCATATGCGCTTCCCCGCGTTTCAAAGCCCCTGCAAAAAGGCTCTCCGTGCTGGCAACCACGACGTCCACTGGTTGAGCCAGTTGGAATGTGAAACGGGTCTCAGGCGGGATCGTGACGGTTTTTCCGATCAAAACCGACGTCGCGACGCCAGACACGACGCCAATCGCGCCACCCACCTCGCAGCCAACCACGCCCGCCGCCGCAGCCCCAATCCCGCAGCCAGTCGCCGCGCCGATTGCACCGTCCCGGATCGTGTCCTTGGCTTTCCCGCTGCTTGCGGAAGGGACATCGCCCGTTTGCAATACAACTCGTTGACCATTGATAGTCAAGGCCACCAGTTGAAGGGACAAAGTCGTGCTGCCCTTCAACTTTCCGGCTTGTTTGATCTCCCCGATCTTCAACACGGCGCTCGCCTTCGCCGGCGCCACCGTCACCTGGTTGACGATGACCGGCTCGTCCAGACTTGCAGCATACTCCCGCGACGTGTCGCCGGTCTTCGAGTCGATGGCGTCAATCGTCCGGACAATGATCGATGTGCCCATGGGCAGCGTTATGCTTTGAACCGTCGCAGGCGCGGTAGGCGGCGGGGTGGGATCGGTGTCCGCCGTGCCGAACCGGATCGAAAAGACCTGATCGATAGGAATCGGCCGGACGCCATCCGAGGTCTTGACGGTGATTTCCCGCGCGTTTCCGGTGGTGTCTCCTGCAATCTGGCTAAAGTCCCTCTTTAACGTCACGACCTCGGCGAAGAGATTTTCGCCGGTCAGGCCGCAGAAAGACAAACACAGCAGCAGGGACGTCTTCTTCATACGCCTCCCCTTGTGACGATGTCAGACTACAGAGAATTATTATTACACGTGTCGGAGGTGTTGGGGTGCGAACCTCCAAAAACGGTTAAGCACCCAAGGTGTTGGGACTAACCGTGCTGGTTTCCGCGCGAAATTATCGTGGGTTACCGCTCCGCTTCCGGCTTGCCAACAGACGGAGCCGAGATCGCGCGGATGCGGGAAGGGAGGCGCGACGGCGAGTCAGCCGCGCACCGAAATCGGGGGAAATCGGCTTTCGCGCGGCCAGCCAGGGATCGCGCCCGACTGTGCGATGCGAACTGCCGTTGACATCGCCCGCCAACCTCCATTACCCCTTCTCTTAATCACTTGCCTCGCCTCGCACACGCTAACCCTCCGCACCGGCTGCTACGCTCAGACCAAATGCCCGCGAATCTCTGCTCAAATACCGCCCCAAATCCAACCAGGTTGCGCATCTTCACCCATTCCAGTGGAAACCTCTCGAAGTTTCTCCGAAATATCCCACATCTTCCGTCGATTACAAAAGCTGCGCCGGCAAACACAAAAATACCCCTCATGCGCAACCCGAAAGCCTCACCAGCGCCAAAAAACGGCTTCGTTTCGCTCCTTTCCGCAAGTATGCCGGTAACATAAACGTAACCTGGCGAATCTAATGAGGGATGCGTCCCGCTTACCCCATCGCCCTCTGCGCTCTCTGGTGGAACTGCAGTGTGAGCGTCCTTACTTATCACAACGACCTTGCGCGCACCGGCCAAAATCTAAACGAAACCCTCCTCACGCCGGCCACTGTCGCGTCCCCTCAATTTGGACCGCTGTTCACCTATCCGGTGGATGGCCAGGTGTACGCCCAGCCGCTCTACCTGCCAGGCGTCATCGTCCCCGGGAAAGGTATCCACAACGTCGTCTTTATCGCCACCGAACACGATAGCGTCTATGCCTTCGACGCCGACAATAGCCTCGCCCCGCTATGGCGCGTCAGCTTTCTCAATCCCGCGCAGGGCGTCGCAACCGCGTCGGCGGTGGACCTGGGATGCGCCGCTATCGCGCCTGAAACCGGCATCACCGCCGCGCCCGTTATCGATCCCGCCACTGGCGTTTTGTACGTCGTCGCCATGACTGAAGAAGGCCCGAACGGCAGCTTCGTGCATCGCCTGCATGCCCTGGATGTCGCAACGGGCGCTGAAAAGCCCGGCAGTCCGGTGGAAATCCAAGCGTCGGCGCCCGGAACCGGCAACGGCACAAACACAGTGCCCTTCCAGCCTTGGCTATATAAGGAACGCGCCGGCCTGCTGCTCCTGAACGGCGTGCTCTACACCGCCTGGTCCTCCCAGTGCGACTTTGGAAATTACCATGGCTGGATTATCGGATATAACGCCGCAACCCTCCAGCAATCCGCCGTTTTTACGGACACTCCCAACTGGGAAGCCGGGGCATTCTGGCAGGGCGGCGCGGCGCCCGCGGCGGACTCGAGCGGCAACATCTACGCGGTGTCGGCCAACGGAACGTTCGACGCCAATATGGGTGGCTTCGATTTTGGCGAAAGCGTTCTCAAGCTCTCCACCAGCCCCAGTCTCACCCTGGCCGACTATTTCACCCCCTACAACGCCGCTGCGCTGAGCGACAAGGACCTGGATCTCGGATCGAGCGGCGCGCTGTTGCTGCCGGATGAAACCGGAAACGCGACGCATCCGCATTTGCTGGTAACCGGCAGTAAATCCGGCACGGTTTATTTGCTGGATCGCGATCGTTTGGGCCATTTTCAGCCGAATGCAGACAGCCAGATCGTTCAATCGCTCATTGGCGCGGTAGGCCCGCTCTTCGGAATCCCGTCATATTTCAATAACACCGTCTATTTCTCCCCATCGCGCGATCAGGTGAAGGCTTTTGGCATTCAAAACGGCTCTTTGTCCCCCGCTCCGATTTCCGCAAGCAGCGCCACCTTTGCAATGCCCGGAACCGTCCCCAGCATCTCCGCCGGCGGGCCCGCAAACGGAATTCTCTGGACCATCGATCCCGCCGGTCAGCTCCACGCCTACGACGCGGCCGATCTCGGGGTTCAGCTTTATCAAGGCAGCGTCGGATCGTCCGTCAAGTTCTCCACGCCCACCATCGCGAATGGAAAAGTGTACGTGGGGACGATGAATAGCCTGGCGGTATTCGGCTTGAAAGACCAAATGACCGGCAGCATAACGGCCATAGTGAACGCGGAAGGCTTTCAACCCGGGCCGGTGACGCCCGGTTCCCTGATTACTTTGTTTGGTTCTAACCTGGCGCAGCGCGCCGCGCAGGCATCTATCACCCCCTGGCCTGAGGTTTTGGAGAACACGTCCGTCTTCATCAATGGAGTGGCTGTGCCGCTGGGCTACGTGAGTACCACTCAGATCAACGCGCAGGTGCCCCTCCGGACGGCGCCCGGGAAGGCCACCGTCACTGTGGTGGTGGATAGCCGCGTCCTGCCGCCGGCGGAGTTGACGGTTCACGGCGCAGCCCATATAAAAGGAGAGTGACCCGGCGCATCGTCACCCTGACCACCGACTTTGGCCTTTCCGACCATTTTGTCGGCGTCATGAAGGGCGTGATTCTCGGAATCCAGCCCGCCGCGCAGGTCGTCGATATCAGCCACGGCGTTCAGCCCTTCGACATCGCCGACGGCGCGTTCACCATCGCGCAGGCTTACCGGTATTTTCCAAAGAAGACCATTCATGTTGTGGTGGTGGACCCGGGCGTCGGCTCCGCGCGCCGCCCCTTGCTGGCCGAAATGGCCGGACAGTATTTCGTCGCTCCGGACAACGGCGTGCTCTCGATGATTTTCGCCCGCGAGCGCGCCAAGGTCCGTCACCTCGCCAGCGAGCGCTATTTTCTACCCGAGGTGAGCCGAACATTTCACGGCCGCGACGTTTTTTCGCCCGTCGCCGCGCACCTGGCCGCCGGAGTAAGCCCGGCAAAATTCGGCAGGCGCATCGAAGATTATCTGCGCGCCGATTTCGGCACGCCAACCCAAACGGGCCAAAGCACCTGGACCGGAACCATCCTGAAAGCCGATCATTTCGGAAATCTCTTCACCAATTTCCACATCGATCGATTTCCCGCCATTCGCACCCACGCCTTTTCCCTGAACGCCGGCCCGCAATCCATCGCGCGCCTGGCGCTGACGTTCTCCGAATGCGCCCCCGGCGAGCTTTTCGTCATCGTCGGAAGCTCCGGCTATCTCGAAATCGCCGCCAGCCAAGCCTCAGCCGCCCAGGCGCTAAGCTGCAGCGCCGGCACGCCGGTGGAACTGACTATTTACGAATAATGCTCCTCCGTTACGAGGCACATTGCTGCGCACTGAGCCGCGACCGTCAGGAAGTGGTCTTGTCACTGTACATACGATGGACGGCGCGAACCCTCCGCCCCGTTGGTTCAGGGCGCCGATCGAATCTTCCACGACACGACATACTCTGGGGTCTCTGGTAGTCAGCATTCTGGGATCTGACTTGGCCGGCGCGACCAGCGCCACATTTGACGATCACAACTTTTGTCCCGGCGGCTGCGCTTACCAGCAATAAATCGTTCGAAGTGGTTCCATAAATCGTTGCAAGCCGTCCTCCCGCGCGCTACACTCAAAAGACCGCTTCACTCGAGGTCATAACGCCTGTGAAAACCCCATTCGCACTCTGACGCCGCTTCAGTTTGGGCCGCTCTTACGCCGCCCCGGTTCGTCCACAGGGTTTTCAAATTTTTATTGAGGAATTCTTATGAGTGAAAGCAGCACCATCCAGGTTCGGAAGTCGAGCGGCGATCCCGGCATCTGGTCCTCCCTGCGCGAAGCCGTGATGGGCTCCAGCCAGGATTTCACCGAAGGCAACATCAGCCGCGCCATCGTCCTTCTGGCCGTGCCGATGGTGCTCGAAATGTGCATGGAATCGCTGTTTGGCGTGGTGGACGTATTCTGGGTCTCGCGCCTCGGCGCGGACGCCATGGCCACCGTCGGGCTTACCGAAACCGCGCTCGTTCTGGTGTTCGTCATCGCGCTCGGGCTCAGCATGGGCGCTACCGCGCTGGTCGCCCGGCGCATGGGCGAAAAAGACGATCGTGCCGCTGGCCTGGTGGCGGTGCAAGCCATCATCATCGGACTGGTGGTGTCGGGAACCATCGCCATCTTCGGCTATTTCTTCGCGCCGAATCTGCTGCACATCATGGGCGGCTCGGCCAGCGTGGTCAAACTCGGCTCCGGCTACACGCGCATGATCCTGAGCGGCAGCGCCACCATCTTTCTGCTATTCCTGATCAACGCCGTTTTTCGCGGCGCGGGCGACCCGGCCATTGCCATGCGCGTGCTTTGGCTCGCCAACATCGTAAACATTTGCCTGAATCCATGTTTGATCTTCGGACTCGGTCCGTTCCCGCGTCTGGGCGTCACGGGCTCGGCCGTCGGCACCACCATCGGACGCGGCGTCGGCGTGCTCCTGCAAATCTGGGTGCTGACGTCCGGGCGCGGCCGCCTCGCGGTCCACGCTTCGCAACTGCGCGCCGACTTCCTCGTTATGTGGCGGCTCATCCGCCTGTCGTTGAATGCGACGTTCCAGTACCTGGTGCAGATGGCCAGTTGGATCGGCATGGTGCGCATCATCGCCAGTTTTGGAAGCGACGCCACCGCTGCTTACACCGTGGCAATCAAGGTGATCGTCTTCGCCATCTTGCCCTCCTGGGGCATGAGCAACGCCGCGGCCACGCTCGTCGGCCAGAATCTGGGCGCGGGAAAGCCCTCGCGCGCGGAGACGTCGGTCTGGCGCACCGGCCTCTACAACATGCTGTTCCTGGGCGCCATCGGATTGGTATTCATCGCGTTCGCGCCGCAGATTATCGCTCTATTCACCACCGATCCCAAGGTGGCGCCGCTGGCCGTCAGCGCGCTACGGCTGTTCAGTTGCGGAAATATTTCCTATTCCTATGGAATGGTGATCACTGCGGCCTTCAATGGCGCGGGCGACACGGCGACTCCCACCATTCTGAACCTGATCTGTTTCTGGCTCTGCCAAATCCCGATCGCCTGGGCGCTGGCCTTCCATACCGGCCTCGGCCCCAACGGCGTGTATGTCGCGGTGCTGGTTTCCGATACGCTGCTGGCGGCGCTGGGCATTCTGCTGTTCCGCCGTGGAAAATGGAAACAGGTAAAACTATAAATGCCGGCCGATCCGAGCACCTATTTCGCCGAAGAACGCACCTTTCTGGCGTGGATTCGCACCGGCATCGCGCTGATGGGTTTCGGATTCGTAGTCGCGCGCTTCGGCCTGTTCCTGCGCGAGCTATCGTCGCTTCGAACGCTGCCGCCGCTTCAATCTTCGGCATTGTCGGTGCCGCTCGGAACCGCGCTGCTGGTGGCCGGAGTCCTGGTGAATATTCTCGCGTCGGTGCGGCACGTGCGGATCGTCCGCGCGCTCAACACCGATGCGCCGCTGGTAACCAAACCATCCACCATGGCGATCGTAGTCGCGCTGGTATTGGCCGCCGCCGGCCTGGCAATGGCTATATATTTAACCAGGGAACTGGCAACAAAGTAAACGACTCATCGGCTGAAAGCCGATAGCGTCAGTGAACGACTGAAAGTTGTCTGAAGAGAAGCGGAAATATGGCAACCAAGACTAGATGGCAATCCGAACAGGTGATGGGAAAATCCCGAGCCTGCGCTCGGACCTCACGTAGCGAGATCGTGGTGCGGGCTCGAAAAAGATGGTGACACGCGATGCACCAAGCAGCAATTCAGACAACCGAGGATCGGATCAAGCCATGAACATGACCACTGAAAACCCTGACCGGCTAAAAGCCCGTGGTTTCAGACCTGGAGATGGGAAATGAACACAGGCGAAGGAATCGTCAGCAAGCGGAGCAAATATTCGGTGCCCGAAACACTGCATCGTCTGGAGACCATTCTCACCGCGAAGGGCATCAAAGTTTTCGTTCTTGTCGATCATAGCGGCGAAGCCGAAAAGGCCGGCTTGAAAATGCCTCCGACGCAGTTGCTCATTTTCGGCAATCCCAAGGGAGGCACGCCGGTGATGCTGGCCGCTCCCACCGCAGCCATTGATCTGCCATGGAAAGCGCTGGCCTGGCAGGACGCCACCGGCCAAGTCTGGCTGAGCTACAACGACGCCGCGTACATCCAGCGCCGCTTCGGTTTGAGTGACGACGTCATGAAGCCGCTGGTGGGGCTGGGCGCTGTTATCGAACAGGCGCTGCTTTAAGCGCCGGCCAATACCGATGACAAACGAAGCACCGCCACTCCTGCAAGCTCAGAATCTCCTCCGGCGCAAACCCCTCGGGAACATCCCACTCCGGAAAGCCGGAAAGAATCAGCGTCGATTCCGCCCCGCTAGCGCGCTCCAGCTCCGGCCGAATTCGCTCCAGCGTCGCGGCATCAATATTGGCGACGATCACGTCGGCCCATCCGGCGCGCACCGCCTCTACCGAGCCAACAAACATCGGCACACGCACCCGCTCGCGCGCAATGGCGACCGCATCCGCGTCGACATCGCAGCCAATCACACAACTCGCGCCCATCAGCCGCGCCGCATCGGAAAGAATGCCCGATCCCGATCCCACGTCCAGCACCCGCGCGCCCGGCTTCACAGAACGCTCAATAGCCTGCAAGCAAAGCTGCGTGGCGGGATGGCGGCCTGTTCCGCAAGCCATCCCCGGATAGATTTCGAGCAGCACCCGCCCCGGCGGCGTCGGCGCTTCAGCATCCCACGGCGCAACCAGATAAAACCGCTCGCCCACGCACAACGGAGGCCACGCGTCGCGAGTGGCTTGCTCCCAATCGACGGATTCTTCCACGCGAAGATCGGGAGAAAATTCGGCGAACTGTTCCAGCAGCGAGGCGGCATCTTCATCGTCCTCGAAGAACGCCCGCAGGCCAGCCTGCTCCTCCGCAATGCCCGCCGTCCCGCATTCCTGAAGCTTTTCGATGAGCCAATCCTCGCGGCCGGGTGCAGGATGAAGAAGCAGCGAAATCAATCCTTCAGTTTACGCAATTGTGATAACCTGAAATACACCTTCCCAGTCGAAGCAGCCTAGCACTTTAGCACCACATGGCAACCCCTGGATTCGACGAAACGCGCCTCTCTTCCGGCCCGTTCGCAAGCTACCATCTCGACAGCGCTTTCGATGAAATGTTCGACGCGGAACGCCAGCCGCGCAAGCATTATCGCGCGTTGTACGAGCTGCTGCTCAGTCTTCCGGCTGAAGAGTTGCGGCGCAAGAAACAGGCCGCCGATATTTCGTTTCTGCACCAGGGCATCACCTTCACCGTGTATGGCCGCGACGAAGGCACCGAGCGCATCTTTCCCCACGATCTGCTGCCGCGCATCATCACCAGCGCCGAGTGGCAGACCATCGAAAAAGGTCTCACCCAGCGCATCACCGCGCTGAATATGTTCCTGCGCGACATCTACAACGAAGGCCGCTGCCTCGCCGACGGTATCGTCCCGCGCGAGATGGTTTATAGCTGCCGCCATTTCCGCCGTCAGATGCGCGGCGTCACCGCGCCCAAAAACATCTACGTCGCGGTGATGGGCACGGACCTCATCCGCCTCCCCGACGGCCGCTTCGTGGTCCTTGAAGACAACCTGCGCGTGCCGAGCGGCGTCTCCTACATGCTCACTTCGCGCCAGGTGATGAAACGGATCTTCCCCGAATTGTTCCGGCACACCGACATCCGGCCCATCGATCATTATCCGGAGGCGCTGCTCACCACGTTGCGAGCGCTGGCGCCCGAAGGCAGGGGCGAGCCCAACATCGTGCTGCTCACGCCCGGCGTGTTCAATTCGGCGTATTTCGAGCACACTTTTCTGGCCCGCCAGATGGGCATCGAGCTGGTGGAAGGCCGCGACCTGGTGGTGCACGACAACGTGGTCTACATGCGAACCACCGGCGGCTTGCGGCGCGTCGACGTGATTTACCGCCGCGTGGACGACGACTTTATCGACCCTCTGGCGTTCCGGTCCGATTCCATCCTGGGTGTGGCCGGATTGTTCAATGCCTATCGCGCCGGCAACGTCACGCTCGCCAACGCGCTGGGCACCGGCGTGGCCGACGACAAGGCGCTGTACGCCTATGTGCCCAAATTGATCAAATATTTCCTGGGCGAAGATCCTATTCTCGACAATGTCGAGACCTTTTTGCTGACCGAGCCGGCCGAGCGCCAGCACGTGCTCGCCAACTTGAATAAATACGTGGTGAAAGCGGTGGGCGAATCGGGCGGGTATGGCATGCTGATCGGCCCGCACAGCAGCGCCGAGCAGCGCGAGGACTTTCGACAGCGGATTGAGGCCGATCCCCGCAACTACATCGCACAGCCCACCCTGATGCTGTCGCGCGCGCCCTGTTTCTTCGACGGCCGCGTGGAGCCGCGGCATGTCGATCTGCGTCCGTATATTCTGTGCGGGGACAAGGTGACCATCGTGCCCGGAGGATTGACGCGGGTTGCGCTGCGCAGCGGATCGCTGGTGGTAAATTCGTCGCAGGGCGGCGGCAGCAAGGATACCTGGGTGTTGCAGTAATGTTATCGCGCGTCGCCGACAGCATGTATTGGATGAGCCGCTACCTGGAGCGCGCCGAGCACACCGCGCGCGTGCTGGGCGTCCAGTTGAACCTGATGCTGGAACAGGACCCGCGCTCGTCGGACCGCCGCTGGCTGCGCGTGCTGGGCAGCCTGGGGCATCCCGGCTCCGTCACGGAAAATAGCGATCCGTTCACCCGCGCGCAGACTTACGCCCTGCGCGTCATCACCGGCGGCATCGCGTCGGCCCGGGAGAACGCGCGGCAGGTTCGCGAGCAGATCAGCTCGGAGATGTGGGAACAGCTCAACCGCCTGTTTCATGAAGTGCGGCGCATGGAATCGGCCGGTCTGTGGCAGGCCCAGCCGCTGGATTTTCTCACGGTTATTCTGGAAAGCTCGCACATGGTGCAGGGCGTTACCGATTCCACGATGAATCATGGCGAAGGCTGGCAATTCATCCAGGTGGGCCGCTTCATCGAACGCGCCGCGGCCATCGCGCGCCTGCTGGACGTCTATTTCCACGAGTTCCCGGCCGGGCAGCCCATGGATTCGGGCGAGCACATGGAATGGATCGGCCTGCTGCGAAGCTGCACCGCTTTTGAAGCCTATTGCAAAGTTTATACCGCGGATCTGCGCCCCGAGCGCGTGGCCGAGTTTCTGCTGCTGAACAACGAATTTCCGCATTCGGTGCGCTTCGCCGCCGACCATCTGCAGCGGTCGCTCGAAGCCATCAATCAGGCCGCGGCCAGCAAACGATCGCCGCGCGTGGCCAAGATCGCGGGCCGTTTGAGCGCCGGGCTGATGTTCACGCCGCTGGAAGAAGTGGTCGCGACGCTGGCCGAGTTCTTTGCCGATATCCAGCGGCAATGCGCCCGAATTCACACCGCAATTTACGAAGTATATATCACGTATCCGGTCGAGGCAGCCATCGAGGCCTAATACACGCCGCTTTATGTATTATTCTATTCGCCATCTGACCAAATTCCGCTACAGCGCGCACGTCAGCGAAAGCCTGATGGAGGCGCGCATGCAGCCCCGCTCGGACGGCCCGCAGCGCTGCCTCTCGTTCCAACTGGTGGTGCAGCCCAAGGCGCGCGTGCAATATTATCGCGATTATCTGGGCAACACGGTGCATCATTTCGACGTGCCGGGCCGCCATAAACAGCTCTCCATCGTGGCCGACGCCCTGGTGGATGTGCAGGCAGCACCGCCCTTGCCCGATTCGCTCGGCGCAAGCGCCTGGGACGAGCTGGATGGGATGATCGCCGCCGGCGACTATATCGAGATGTTGATGCCCAGCCATTTCGGCCAGTCCACCGATCTGCTGGAGCAATTTGCGTGCGAACTGGAGGTGGAGTCGCGCGAGAAGACGCGGCTGCGCGATCCCCTGGAATTCGTGCTGAACCTCAATGCCCTGCTCTACAGCAAAATCGCCTATGTGCCCAAGAGCACGCGCGTGGATTCGCCCATCGATCACGCGCTCGAAAGCCGGCAGGGAGTTTGTCAGGACTTTGCTCATATCATGATCGGATTGACGCGGCGCATCGGGATTCCCTGCCGCTACGTCTCCGGCTACCTGTTTCACAAAGCGGGCGACAAGACGCGCTCGGCCGAGGGCGCGACCCATGCCTGGGTGGAGACGCTGCTGCCGCGCTTAGGCTGGGTGGGTCTCGATCCCACCAACAATGTGCTGGCCGGAGAGCGGCACGTGCGCACCTCGGTTGGGCGCGATTATGCGGACGTTCCCCCCACCAAAGGCATCTTCAAAGGATCGGCCGAAAGCCAGTTGCTGGTGTCGGTCCACGTGGCGCCCTCCGACGCGCCGCCACTGGAGCCTGAGTTGGGCATCGAGGACTGGTCGCAAGCGTTGCGCGAAGACGGCCTGGACCCGGAACTGGCGGCTCATCATCAGCAGCAACAACAGCAACAGCAGTGACGCCTTCCGAGCCGCGCGCGGGAGTGCAAGCGGTCTTTTCAGGGCAGTCTCTGATGACTTCGCTCTTGGGGAAAAGCCGGGCCCGCCGCGGATTCTCGGCCCTTCGCAACGTTCTTGAAGTGGTAATGGTCTTGAAGTGGCAACGGCCGGTACTTGCGGGAGTTGAACCTCACGGGCAGTACGTCAACCACCGTTGCGGCTCTGCGGAATTCCAGTTTGGAACTGCGTGCGACCAGTTCAGCAACGCGCCGGAGCTTGGTGTGTTCGACGCACAGATGAGGGACCTTCTATAGGTCAGCTTCGGAAAAACCAGGCCGCGTTTGCGCATCGTTGCCGAGTTCCTGGTGCAGGAGTCGAGCACATCAGCCAGCCAAGCCCCGGTCTCGCGCGCCCCTAAAAAATCGGAAGCCCGGCCAACATTGGCGCAGCTTTCACGCCGTGAGTGTCCCTCTGAGCCGACCACCAGCCGAGCTTCCCCGCGCGGTACCGCGGGCCGGCAGAAATTGGACGGCGCCTAACGCTCGGCTGCCAGGTGGAGACCTTTGTGGATGGCGTAGAGCGCCAGTTCCAGACGGTCCGACACGCCCAGCTTGTCGAAGATATTGTGCAGGTGATTTTTGACGGTCTGCTCGCTGATGAACATCTTCTCGGCCATTTCTTTGTTCTTGTAGCCCTGCGCCACCAGTTGCACGATTTCCCGTTCGCGCTGGCTCAGAGGGGAACGCTCGCGGGTTTTGCCCGAGCCCCCGCTGGCGGAGCCGCCCGCTTCCCCCGGCGCGGCGAACTGCCGCATCACGGCCGCGGTGGTGTGCGAATCCAGCCAGATCTCGCCGCCGTGAACTTTGCGAATGCTTTTCACGATCAACTCCGGCGCGGTCTGCTTGAGCACGATCCCGGAGCATCCCAGTTTCATGGCCTGCACGAATTCGTTTTTGTCTTCCGATGCGGTGAGAACGATCACGCGGGTGCGCTTGTTGGTCTGCTGCAGGGCTTGCAGCGCGGAAAGGCCGTCCAGATTGGGCATGCGCAGATCCAGCAGCAACACGTCGGGATCCAGCTCCTGCACCCGGTCCAGCACTTCGCATCCGTCCGAAGCTTCGCCCACGACGGTGAAGTCCTCCTCCAGGCTCAGGAGCTTTTTGAGGCCGTCCCGGACAATCGGGTGATCGTCGGCGATGAGTACGCGAATCATGCCCTTCCTCGGCTCCGCAGGGGTGTGGCGAACTCCGCTATCTTCCACTGTCGTGAAGGTGTCGTTCATATAGATTGTATCGACCATCCGCATCTAGATTCTACAGGGGTACTGGTACGTAATCAATTTCAGGTAACGCTTAAACTGACACGATGAAACCACTTAGATACACAGGCTAAAGCTCTTTAGCAGCCATTTCTTATCGTTCCGCGACTAGTACTACTGTAGTACTATTTGCCGGACCGCGCAAATTTTCAGACCGCTATTCCGCCCCCAGCGCCGATTTCGTGGCGTTGGCATGATTTTGGCGATTCCACCCCACCAACAGGCGGAGCTCCGACGCGCAAGTGGCTGATAAAACGAAACAAGAGTTTGGCCAACTTGGCCGGGAAGAATTTGCTTTCCGCGCTTTCAGTCAGCGCCTCGGGGATGGCCCGGCGGCGGGCCGCGACGTGGCATTTCTAAGCGCGCCGCCAACCTCGATGCGGACGATTACATAGCGTTTCCGAATGTGAATCCCGTCGAGCACATGGCGGATCTGCTGAGCGCGTAGCGCGGCTGCGAAGGAGGCGGCTGAGCTATATCTGGCCGGCGGTTGACGCGACGGCGGTAGCGCGCTTTTTCAAAAATGTCACGAATTCCACGGCGTTGCGCGTCAGGCCGGGGAAGGTGGCGACGGTGTGCTCGTCCGGATCGAGAATGGCGTAAAACGGAATGGCGACCGTGCCGAAACGCTTTTCTTCGAGCTGCTGGTTCTGCTCGGACTCAGCGTCGGTGCCGTCGGTGTAAAGATCCACCAGGACGAAATCTTTCAGCAGGCCGCCGATTTCGGGCTTGGGGAACATATTGGCTTTCATCCAATGGCAGTTGGTGCAGGCATAGCCGGTGAAATTGATGAAGACCAGCTTGTTTTCGGCGCGGGCTTTGGCGAGCGCTTCTTTGTACTGGTTTTTCATCCAGACCGGCGCGGCCGCTTCGCCTGCGCCGCCGAGCAACGCCACACCCTTGGCTTGGACCGGAATGAACGCTTCCACGTTGCCGAGAGAAGCGCCGAACAATCCCGGCAAAAGGCTGATGGAGAAGGTAAGGAACAGCGCGGCGATCAGGACACGGCCGACGCCGAGACTATCGTCGGCCTTGATCCCTTCCAGCCGTAAAAAGCCGAGCAGATACAGACCGGGCAGCGCGAACAGCACCACCCAGGAGGCGAGAAACATCTCGCGCGAGATCCAATCGGTTTGCAGGATCTGATCGGCCGAGCTCAAGTACTTCACCGAGATCGCGAGCACGACGAATCCCAGCACAACCTTGACCCGCATCAGCCAGCCGCCGCTTTTGGGGAGTTTTTGGAGGAAAGACGGAAACAGAGCCAGGACAAAGAACGGCGCGGCCAGGCCGGAAGAAAAGGCCGCCATGCCGAAGACGGGCTGCAATCCGCTGGTCTGGACCGAGGCCACCAAAAGGGGGCCGACAATTGGTCCGATGCAGGCGAAGGAGGTGAGCGTGAAGGTCAGGCCCATCAGCAGCGTGCCCAGGTAACCGCCGCCTTCGGAAGCTTGATTCATTTTGGTGAGCAAGTTGGAGGGGAGGGTGAGTTCATAGGCTCCCAGCAGGCTCAATCCGAATACCACGAACACGGCGGCAATGAATCCGTTCACCCATGGACTGTTGCCGAGCTGCACGACGCCGAACGGGCCGGCAATGGCTTTGATCAGCGCGCCGAGGCCAGTGAATAGCACTACGATACCGAGACAAAACACGATGGCTTGCAGCAGGCCGTCCTTGCTGCCGCGTGTGTGCCGGTTCAAGAAGTAGGAAACCGTAAACGGGATCATGGGGAAGACGCACGGCGTAAAGATGGCCGCAAGGCCCGCGCCAAAGGCGGCCAGCAGGAAGAACAGGTCGAAACTGGAAGCCGCAGGCGGCGGGGTTGGCGCGGCCGACGGCGCTGGCGCGGCGGGCGTCGACGAGGCTGGCACTAACGTATAATCTGCGGGGATCGCGATGGCCTGGGATTTGGACGATGAATCGATTGTGAGGGAGGCAGTGGCCGATTTCTTTTTGGGCGGAAGGCAGATGGTGTCGTTGCACGATTGGTATCGCACATTCGCGGCGATGGCCGCTGGGCCAGCGGCAGCGTCCTGCTTTAGCTCGATATCGAACAACAATACATACTGCTCGGAGAATGTTTCGGTGTCGATGCCGAAGCTAGGGTCGAGTTTGCGATCCGGTTTGGGCTGGTAAATCCTGAAACCGGCGACGGCCGGATTGTCCGCGATGCCGGCGGTAGTGGGATTCGGACCGCCGGGAGGGGTGGTCATCGAATACACGTGCCAGTGCGGTTGAATGGTTCCGGTGAACCTGGCCAGAACGTGCGAGCCGGGCGCGGCGGATTTGGAATCGAAGGTCAGCGCCCATTGCACCGGATCTTCCGCGCCGGCGGCGAGGGATGCCAATAGGAAGAAGCAGACCAGCAGAGGCCGAAACATAATTTAATCCGCCTTGGCGGCGATGGAGGCTCCCACCAGTTGGCCGTGGGCCAGCTCCGCCTCGATCCGTTCGTTGATTTTTCCCGCGGCGAATTCGGCGGCGACGCGGATGGCGTTCTTGATGGCATTGGCGTTGGGACGGCCGTGAGTGATGATACACACGCCTTTGACGCCCAGAAGCGGAGCGCCGCCGTACTCGGAATAATCCACGCGTTTCTTGAATTCCTTGAAGGCGGCGCGAGCCAGCAGGGAACCGATCTTGCGCGTGATGGTGGCTTCCAGAGACTCGCGCAACATCTTGTACACCATCTCGACGAGACCTTCGCTGACCTTCAGCGCGACGTTGCCGATGAAGCCGTCGCAAACGATAACGTCGGTTTCTCCGGCATAAATATCGCGGCCTTCGACGTTGCCGATGAAGTGAATGGGAAGCGCTTTGAGCAGCGGGGTGGCGGCGCGCGTCAGCTCATTGCCTTTGTGCTCCTCTTCTCCGATGGAAAGCAGGCCCACGCGCGGGCGGTAGGTGTGAAAGATGACGCGCGAATAAATGTCGCCCATGACGGCGAATTGTGCCAGCATGCGCGGCGAACAATCCACGTTGGCGCCCACATCGACCACGATTACCGGCGTGCCTCGCAGGGTTGGGAAAGCCGCCGCCAGCGCCGGGCGATCCACGCCGGGGAGCATGCCTTGCACCAGCTTCACGGTGGCCATCACCGCGCCCGTGTTACCGGCCGACACTAAGCCGTCGGCAATGCCATCGCGCACCAGACGCGCGGCCACACGGATGGAGCTGTCGCGCTTCTGACGCGCCGCTTTGCCGGCGCTGTCCTCCATAGTGATGTGCTCACTGGCGTGATGCACTTCGATGGGCAGGTCTACGACATCTTCGTGCTTGGCCAGCTCCTCCCGCACGACGTCCTGCTTGCCGACCAGTATGACCCGGACACCGAGCAGCCGCGCAGCCCGAATGGCTCCCTCGACTTCCGCTTTCGGGGCGTCATCGCCGCCCATTGCGTCAACCGCGATGGTCACCATGGTAGGACGATTTCCGGAGCGTTATTCTTCCGCAACCTCAATCACTTCGCGGCCCTTATAGCGGCCGCAATGCGGACAGGCGCGGTGCGGAAGCTTGGGTTCGTGGCAATTGGGGCACTCGGCGCGGCCGGCCACGCGCAAATGGTCGTGAGACCGGCGGGTGGAGGTGCGCTGCTTGGAGTGTCGGCGTTTTGGATTCGGCATTTCTTATGTCCCTTAACTACTTCTTATGTCCCTTTCACGTGAACTTTTTTCAAAGCGGACCAGCGGTCGTCGACGAACTTGGCTTCGCATCCGCAGTTTATCAGGTTCCGATTCTGACCGCAGATGGGACACATCCCCTGGCACTCGGCACGGCAAACACGCTGCATCGGCATCGTGAGCAGAACGTGCTCCCGGAAAACATCTTTCAGATCGATGCCGCCGCCCTCATAAAAGGCGATTTCGGCCTCACCTTCATCTATTTCTATCTCTTCGTCATCCTCGGCGACTTCGGCCGGGCGATAAAACAGATCGAAACTGGAATCGATCGGGAACTCCGCCGGCTCCAGGCAGCGGTTGCAATCGCAGCGCATGGTGACTGCGAGACGCCCCCGCACCCGGATTTCCCCCAGGGTATGCGGCAGAAGCTCCGCGGAACCTTCCGACTGGAGGGGGGTAGCCTGACTTAACCGGTCGCCATCGTCATGAAACTCGATTTCACCCGGCGGGAAGGCCACCTCGAAGTAAACCTTCTTTAGTTCCAGCTCCTGGACGCTGATAAACACACTGACACCTCGCCGTTACGGAGCGTTAATTGATTAGTATAGCAGGCGCTCGCATTCGCTCGCGCGGGGTTGGGGGGCCGCTCGCATTCGCTCGCGCGGGGTTGGGGGGCGCTCGCGTTCGATCGCGTGGGGTTGGGGGGCCGCTCGCATTCGCTCGCGCGGGGTTGCAAACGATCAGGCGGCGGAGGGCAAGCGGGCCGGTGTATTCAGGAGCGGTTTCGCGGAAGCTGAACCGCTCCTGGATTTCCGGACGCGTCTGGGTTGCCGGACCTAAGTTCCCGCCGCCCGCGAGGACTTCAGGGCGTTTTCCAGCGCGACGCCGTTTACGCTCCCCAAGCCGGTACAGGCGTTCCATCCCGCGCCGGCCGGATATCCGGTGACGCCCTCGAAGGAATTGTTGGCTGGACCGGGTGGTCCGGTAACAGGCTGGACGCCTTTACCCAGATTGTAGAGAACCGGGTTGATGAACCCGACCGGCGAACCAAGATTCGAGTTGATCAGGGCGATCAACCCCGCGTACAGCGGAGCTACCGCGCTGGTGCCACCGACGGGCTGTTCTTGTCCATTGATGAACTGTGGATAGCCGCTGTTTTCGCTGGCATTTCCCGAAACGTCCGGAATGCCCCGGCCGAGTTGGTTCGTGCCGTTCCGATTAGGCAGCCCCGCGTGGGCCTGATAACCGGGTACCGGAAATTTCGCGCTGATCCCGCCGCCGGTTGCGCCTGGGCCGCCGGCGCCCTTATCGTTCCATACATACTCCAAGTAATTTGGCCCGTTTACGTTGCCGACGGTGGTCCCGCCGCACGCGATCACCCAGGGTTCAGTAGCCGGATAGCTGGTCTGCGCCTGCTTCTTACTGGCGATAAAAGCGCCGGAATCTCCGGACGACACCAATACTGTAATCGACAGGTTGGCGGCGTCCTGAAAGAGCTGATCCATCTGCGTGTACTCCTCATCGGAGAAGCTGTCCGCGCTGGCATCGTCGGGTCCAAACCCGTAACTGATTGAGAGGATGGAAGGCTCGGGATTGCCGGGGTCCGGGTGGATCATCTGCTGCAGGGCATGAACGATACTTTGGGTATCGCCGCCCGTAAAGTAAACGGCGATCTGCGCGCCCTGAGCGATGGCGCTGGCCACGGTAATATCGAGACCGGTTTCGCCGTCCGATACACCCGAGTTGGTGACGCCATCTATGGATACATTGATCGGCACGGGCGTGTTCAAATTGCCAAAGGCCTGCATGGTATCGGCAAGATCCTGGGCGGTGTATCCGGCGGGGCCGCCCTCGGTCTCCATCTCGTAAATTCCAATGGTTTGGCCGGCGCCGTTCCCCGCCGGAAAACTGTAAAGCACCGCCACCTGTTGAGGCGTAAGGGGCTGGGTGTTGGGCGGATCTTTTGCGCCGCGCCGCCGGGCCGTGGAAAAATGCTGTGCCGGAACCTTCCGATTGTCTAGCCCGATGACCGTTTCAACTACGTTGGACAACGCGGACGGCACGTTCACTTTGCCAGTATGACCACGATACTTCCCGCGCGGCGAATCATAATCGTACAGCTCAATGGCGAACGCTTTGTTGATTGCGGACGGAGTGCCCTGGACCACCACCGATCTGCGTCCGGGGTGGGTTTCCAGCACTTTGAGGCCGTGCGACTTCGCAAAGGCAGCCACCTCGTCCATCTCCTTGGGGTCGGCACCGTGTTGCGCGGCAAACTGCTCGCGGGTAGGGCGCGGCCGGGCCGGGCGCGAGGCCGCCGAGAAGTCCGAGAGGCCCTTCAACTTCTCACCGTCGGTACGGCGGCGAACGATGACCGTCGCCGTGATCAAGCCGCCGGTGTCGCTGGTCGGATGCAGAAACTTGTGGTCTTCGGGATGAATGTGCTCCGTACCTTTCACTGCTTTATAATCTTGCGGCACTTCCATATTGGTTTCTCCTTTTGGCGGTGTAGTGTAAGCATGTCAGATTGCGTCCGGCGTCCCAACCTGGCAGGCCGTCGCAAAACCGCCGGCATAACTTGGGCAGCGCATGCTTCCTTCCACCGACGCGCTTTAGTATATATCAGAACCGCAATTGTGGCACACCATTTAATGATTTATTTCGCTATGTCCGGCATATCACATCTATAGATCACGCCTGGCAGTTGCGCCGCGCCGTACTGCAATGGTTCGCACCAAGGTGTAAAGAGTCCGCAATTCAGTTGGTTACGGCGTATAATGACCGTGTCTGGCGCTAGATGCCTATCGGAAATCCGGATTAAAGCGATCTGTATCGTGCGCGGACACAGACGGCGCGCGATGGGATCGGAGCAGACGCATTTGACATCTCTGTGAATCGTGATATATAAGGTGAAGGCTTTTTGTAAAAGAGCCACTGAGCGCCATCAAAGTCTTGATTGCGTTCTTTCCAGTCTCGCAGCGTTTGCGAGCTTAGCAGGATTGTCGAAAGTGCGAAAAGACCGCTTGCTCACGCGCGCGGCTCGGTAGGTTCCGCGCGTTACAGTAGATTCCGTGCGTTACAGTAGATTCCGTGCGTTACAGTAGATTCCGTGCGTTACAGTAGATTCCGTGCGTTACAGTAGATTCCGCGCGTTACAGAGCCGCGACCGTGAGGGAGCGGTAGGGCCGGTTTCGACACCGCCTGTTTACACTTCAGCTTTACTCCCACGTCGCAGTTGTTCCCCGTCGATCCAAGCTTCCAGTTTTGCCTACTAGCGTGACAGGTTGATCCAAGGAGGGAACATGAGACGTGCTCTGTTGGTTGGTTTTCTCACGGCCATGCTGGCCGCGATCGGTTCTGCACAGACATTCCGGGGCGGCATCAGCGGAATTGTTACGGACCAAACCGGCGCCATTGTGCCCGACGCCGCAATCAAGGCTACGAACGAGGCGACGGGCTTGATCTATAGCACCACCGCCTCCAGCGCCGGCGAATTCGCTTTCTCCGATTTGCCGCTGGGCGGTTATGCGCTGGTGGTTTCGAAGCCTGGGTTCTCGGTCGTGACCGTCAACGCCGTGCGCGTATCGGCCGGCTCCGTGTATAACCTGCCTGTCAAGTTGGACGTCGCTCAGGTAGCGTCCACGGTAGAGGTTTCGGCGGCGGCCTTGACGGTGGAGTCAACCGAGACCACTCTCAATACCACCATCACCACGCAGACGGTGCAGGACCTTCCCATCAATGGGCGGGATTTCACCCAGATGATCGCGTTATCGTCGAGCTTCTCCGGGTACGCGGCCGGCGCTAACGGGTCCGTGGACGGCGCGCGCGCCAATCAGGTGAACTGGCAGATTGAAGGCACCGACAACAACGATCAGTGGTGGAATATCATGGCCGTGAACCAGGGCGGGATTCAAAGTATCCCGGGTGTTTTGCTGCCGCTCGATTCGGTGGAGGAATTTTCGCTGCAAACGCAAGGCGGGCCGGAATCGGGACGGAACCCGGGCGGCACCATCAACCTGATCATCAAATCGGGAACCAACCAATTGCACGGCAGCGCTTACTATTACAATCGCAACGAGGCGCTGGCCGCGCAGTCGCCCTTCGCGCCTCCCGACAGTCCGAAACATAAACTTCGAAACCAACACTATGGGTTTTCGGTGGGTGGTCCCATCATTAAGGACAAGACTTTCTACTTCGCTACGTTCGAAGAGCAGAGGTTTGTCATCGGCAGCCAGGCGCTGACCACCACTCCGACGGCCGCTTATCAGCAAGAGGCGATGCAGTTACTCGGTCAATACAATGTCCCGGTAAGTCCCATTGCGGCGAACTTACTCAACGCGCTGTATCCGGCGAGCGCGCTGAGCGGCTCCGGTACGCCGAATAATTTCTTCAGTCCGGTACCCGAGACCGGTTTCAGCCATAACGGGCTGGTCAAGCTGGATCACAGCTTCAATAGCAGCAATCGGCTGTCGTTTCGCTGGTTCGTGGGACAGGGTATCCAGGTTGCGCCGGTAGGATCGTACATCCCCTATTACTACCAAGTGGGGCCGATGCACGTTCAGAATTATTCGGTGATTTATAACACCATCCTGACGCCGACCGTTTCCAACCAGTTACTATTCGGGGTTAGTTACTTCAAACAGGTCTTTTCCGACGCGAATACCGCGATCAATCCGATCGCTCTGGGCCTCAATACGGGCGTGAGCGCACCGGACCTGGTGGGCGCTCCCTTTGTTTCGATCGGCAATTTCGCTTTGACCGGGCTTACTCCGGACTCAGGCCGTCAAGATATCACCGGGCACGTCTCGGACGCCTTGTCGATGACCAAAGGGGCGCATCAAATGCGCTTTGGAGGCGAATTCCGGCAGGCGCGGATCGATTCGATGTACACCACAGGCGGGCGCGGCGCATTCTTCTTCAACGGTTCCGAGGGACCCTGGAACGGCCTGTTGAACAACCCGAATTTCGATTCGAATATCGCGGCGCTGGCCGATTTTATGGCCGGATACGTCTACCAATCGACCATTATGGAAGGCGACCAGGAGCGCCTGGTGAAAATGAACAGCTTCAATCTGTTCGCCCAGGATGCCTGGCAAGCCACGCGAAAGTTGAACGTCAACCTCGGTCTGCGGTACGAGTATGAAGGGCCGCTGCACGACGGGAAGGACGATCTCTCGGTTTTCAACCCCGCGGTGGGCGGTTTGGCGGTGGTTGGCCAGCAGGTGGGCAACCTGTATCCGAAGTATTGGAAGGCTGTGAGCCCGCGCGTAGGCCTGGCGTACCAGCCCGGCCGCAGCGATCTGGTGATTCGCGCCGGTTTCGGCATCTTCTTCGATACTCCCGCGATTGTTCCGTTTCTAGATAATTCCTTCAGCCTGGCGACGCCTTCGACCAAGAACAACGGGCCGATCGGAGTGGAAGGGAATCCCGCCGGGTCGAATCCGGTTTATCTGATTCAGGAGAATAACTACACGATTACTCCCGGCCAGCTCTTGTTCCCCTCCACGCTTTCGTTGACCGGGAACAATGTGGTCAATCTATTTTCCGTCAGTCCGAATTTCCGGCCGGCTTACGACATGAGTTACAACCTCAATATCCAAAAAGGCCTGGGAAAGAACGCGGTTCTTCAAGTAGGCTACGTGGGGATGGAGGCGAGGCGGCTGCTGGTGGTGACGGACATCAACGAGGCGGCGGTGGGCAGCGGCTTCCTGGCGGGGACGGACGCGCAAGGGTTCACCTATCAGCAGGCCAGCCGGCCTTACTTTTCGCAGTATCCGAATTTCGGCGTCATCAATCAGATTTCGAGCACGGGAACGTCGAACTACAATTCGCTGCAAGTCACTTTCCGGACCCGAGTGTGGCACGGAGTATCCACGCAGTTCAATTACACCTGGGCGCACAGCCTGGACGAGATCACGGCCTACGTCGGCGCCATCCCGCAGGACAGCACAAACTTCAAGAACGACTACGGCAATTCCGATTTCGACATCCGTCACAACTTCAGCGGCTATGTGGTTTACGATATTCCGGGAGCGCATTGGGGGCCGCAGTGGCTGACGCACGGTTGGGAGGCGACCAGCAAGATGCAGTTCCGGACCGGCGAGCCGTTCAGCGTCTTCGCCAGCTACGACACCAGCGGGACCGGCGAGAATACGACGCGCGGCGTACAGGTAGGCAATCCGTACGCGGGCGTCAACCGCGCGCAGGTGCAGGGCCAGCCGGTGCAGTGGATCAATCCGGCCGCGTTCGTGGATCCGCCGCAGGGCAGCTTCGGAACGGTGGGGCGGAACACCTTAAAAGGTCCGGGCTATGGCGACGTGGATCTGGCGTTCCTGAAGAACATACCGATTAAGGAGCGGCTTCACGCGCAGCTTCGGATCGAGCTGTTCAATATATTCAATCGCGTCAATTTAGCGCCGCCCAGCGGGTACATTGGCGGCGGATTTGGACAATCTTCGGACACCATCGGCGATTACAATGGATCTCCGGGCATCGGGCCAGGCGAGCCGTTCAATACGCAAATCGCGCTGAAGATCCTGTTCTAATTCATGCGGACGGCATTTTGCTCTCTCGTGGTGGCGCTGGCCATGGGTGGGGCGGGGTGCTCGCGCGCGCCTGTGATCGGTTCATCCGCTGGGGAAACTGCGATGGATCGGGATCTGATGGAGATCACGATCCCGCAGTTGGAGCAGCTCTACGCCAGCCATAAATACACGGTTACCGAAGTGGTGCGCTGGCACGTGGGGCGCGTTCAGAAGTACAACCGGATTTATCGCGCGGTGCAGAATCTGGATCTGCCCGGCGCGATGGCCAGCGCGGAGCGCGAGGACGCGGACGCACAAGCGGGCGGCGCGGGATTTGCGCGCGGCCCTCTGTGGGGCGTCCCGATTGTGACGAAAGCCAATACCAGCGTTAAAGGGCTGGTCACCACGGACGGATGGAAAGGCTACACCATTGCCGGCCATGAATTGGTGGCGCCGAAAGATGCCACGATTGTCGCCAAACTGCGCGCGGCCGGAGCGGTTATCGTCGGGCAGACCAATATGCCGGATTTCGCGGCCAGCGATACCAATCGCAGCACGGCTTTCGGGCGCACCGGGAACGCTTACGACGTGCGCTTCAGCCCCGGCGGCTCGTCGGGCGGCACGGTCACGGCCGTCACTTCGAACTATGCGGTGCTTGGCAACGGAACCGACACCGGCAACTCGATCCGCATGCCGGCCGCCACCAGTTCGGTGGTCGGCGTTTTCCCCACGCGCGGCCTGGTGAGCATCGCCGGCATTGCGCCGCTGGACTGGCTGCTCGACAACACCGGGCCGATCGCGCGCGATGTCACCGACACGGCCATTGCGCTGGGGGTGATGGCGGGCGAAGATCCCTTGGATCCCCGGACCATCGGTTCGGCTGCGAAGGCGCAGCCCGGTCCCTACACTCAATACTTGAAAACGGACGCGCTCCAGGGGAAACGTTTCGGCGTTCCCGCCTTCATTCTGAATGGAGCGGGCATTCCGTTTCAAGGCATGCCCGCGTCCGAAACGCCGGCTCAAGTCAAGAAAGATACGGAGGCAGCGAAGCTCCCGCTCAGGCCGGAGACCCGCGCGGTTTTTATGAAGGCGCTGGAAGGCTTGCGCGCCGCCGGCGCCACGGTGGTGTTCGACGATGCAATTCTGCCCGACAGTTTTGCGGTGACCGTCGCTCGCGTTGGCACGGTTCCTTACATTCGCGAAGGAACGGAAAAATTCCTCGCGGAGTTTGGTCCGGCGCAATACCACTCGGCCGCCGAATACCAGAAGGCCGTCGGGTCTCCATTGCCCGCAACCATCATCGGCGGCAAGGATAAGACGGCTCCGAAGGATCGGCCGCCGTTGATCCAGGCGGTGTTTGAGAGCGATCCACAGGCCGCGGCCAACGTCCTTATGCCCCGTCAAAAAGCACTGGATGCGTATAACGAGGTACTGGATCGGCTACACCTGGATGGCTTCGTTTACCCGGCGACGCAGATGCCCCCGCCCGATGAAACCATGCCGCAGGACGGGAGGATCAGTGAAGGTCCGCACAGCGACACCGGGTGGGTGAACATGATCGGCGTTCCGGCCGTGGTGGTGCCCGGCGGATTCTATCCGGAGGGGCTTCCGTTCGGCTTGGAGATTTCGGCGCGGCTGTGGAAAGACGGCGATTTGCTCGGTTGGGCGTACGCGTACGAGCAGGCCACGCGGCACCGCCGGCCGCCGGTGCTGGTGGAAAAAGGGCTGCTGCCGAACGCAAGATAAACGCATATTTGGCTGTGCTCAGGGCCATTCAGCCTGCGAAATTCCTAACAGGCTGTGCCGAAACCGGCTCCCTTACGGTCGCGGCTCGGTAACGCGCGCAATCTACTGAGCCGCACGCGTGAGCAAGCGGTCTTTTTGGACTTTAGACACAGGCTGCTAAGGGTGGTTAACTGGTTTGGGGGCTCCGCGGCGCTGAAGCGGAAATCGCGCTAAGAAGCAGCGAAACATGTCGCGTGCACGCGAGTGTGTGCGCCACGGGTTTGGCTAGTACATTCAATGGGTTGGGAGATAGTTGAAGTTGGCCGGTTACTTGCTGGCGGCCCAGTGTTATGATGGCTTCAGATGTCGATGCTCTCGCCCAGGCTGCAATTAAAGGTCTCGCAGAAGCAAATCCTCACTCCCGGCCTGGTCCAGATGGTCACGGTTCTGCAGTTGAACCGGCTGGAGCTGAAGGACATGATCACGCAGGAGATCGCCGAGAACCCGGTACTGGAAGAATCGGTGGACGGCATCGAGGAGCTTTCGGCTGAGGAAATGCAGTCGATCCTCGAGCGGGAACGGATGGGAGATCCCTCCGACCAGGTGATCCTGGAGACGGTGAACGGGACGGGAACGGAGCCTGAGATCGCGGCTGGAATTCCCGAGGCCTCGCCGGTGGAGGTGGAATTCGACGCCTCAGCTCCGGTTGCGGTGGATGGCGCGTCACCCGACGGCGCTTCCGCCGCATCGGCCGAAGGCGAAATAATCGAACCGAAAACCGAGAAAGATCCCTTCGATGAGATCGATTTCGGGACGTTCTTCGACGATTATCTGGATCCCGGGTATAAGAGCCCGGCTTCCGAGACGGTAGAGAAGCCGTCCTTTGAGACTTTTCTTTCGTCGCCGGTGACGCTGGGCGATCACCTGCATTCGCAATTGGCTGTGCTGGTGATGTCGGAAGCGGTGCGCGACGCGGCCGACAACATTATCGGCAACCTGAACGAGAACGGCTACCTGACGGCGACGCTGGAGGAAATCGCAGACTCCGGGCAGCACACGATGGCCGAAGTCCAGGAAGGGCTGCGGATTGTGCATTCGCTGGATCCGGCGGGCGTAGGGGCCAAGGATGTGCGTGAATGCCTGCTGCTGCAGATCGAAAGCCGCAACGGAAAAGACGGCGTGGCGTGGCAGATTGTGGCGAATCATCTGAAGCTGCTGGAGGCCCGGCAGATCAAGGAAATTGCCAAGCAGTTAGGGCGGCCGCTGGAGCATGTGCAGATGGCGCTGGATGTGATCCGGCATCTGGACCCGTATCCGGGGCTGCGCTATTCGGACCAGGGCGCGCGGCAGGTGGAACCGGACGTCTACATCTTCAAAGAAGGCGACGAATACATCATCCAATTGAACGACGACGATCTGCCGCAGCTCAGGCTGAATGCCCAGTACCGCAAGATGCTGGACCGCGATCAGGAGCCGAGCAAAGAGATTCGCAACTACGTCAAGGATCGCTACGCGGCGGCCATTCAACTGATCAAAAACATCGAACAGCGCAAGCAGACCATTCTGAAAGTCTGCCAGTCCATCGTGCGGCGGCAGTTGGATTTCCTGGAGCACGGCATCGATACGCTGAAGCCGATGATGATCAAGGAAGTGGCCGAGGAGATCGGAGTGCATCCGTCGACGGTGAGCCGCGCGGTGGCCAGCAAATACGCGGATACGCCGCAGGGAGTTTTCGAACTGCGGTATTTCTTCTCCGAAGCGGTGCAAGGCTCGGCCGGGAGCGCCACGCCGCTGTTGATCCTGAAGCGGCGGGTGAAGAAAATGATTGAAGAGGAAGATACACAGCGTCCATTGACCGATGAGCAGATCACGGCCCGCTTGAAGAGCGAAGGCATCGACGTGACGCGGCGGACGGTGGCCAAGTATAGAGAAGACATGAAAATCCCTTCCACTCATCAGCGCCGGGTCCGGGCCTAAGGTTCTCACGGGCGGTGGTGAGCGGGTTGGGTAAGGTATCCAGCGATCAATATCCGGCGAGATCCCGATGAAAATCAGTTACACCGGCAAGTTTGAAGAAATTCCCGCGCGGCAGCGAACCAAACTGGAAGCCAAGCTGCAAAAACTTTCCAAGGTCCTGGAGCAACGGGGCGAGAAAGAAGCGCACGTGGTGCTCACGCAGCAGCGGTTCCTGCACAAGGTGGAGATCACGATGCATGCCTGGGACCATGCGCTGGTAGGCATCGCCACCGACGGCGACATCGCAGTAGCGGCGCATGAGGCGTTCGATAAACTGGAGAAGCAGCTTTTGAAGATGCGCGCGCGGTGGCGCGACACCAAGCGGGTGCGCGACAAGGAAGCCGACGGAGAGAAGGCCAGCGCAACGCTGCAGCCGGCGCCCAGCCCCGCGAATTCCAAGAAAGCGCAGCCAGCCAAAACCGCCCGCGGCGGCCCGAAAACCGCGCGTAAGCAGGTGTTTCGCGTCAATCATTCGGACGGCAACAAACCGATGACGCTGGAAGAGGCGATGCTCGAGATGGAAGCGTCGCAGGACTACCTGGTTTACCGCGACGCGCAGACCGATCGCCTGATGGTGCTGATGCGCCGCGCAGACGGGCATTTCGACCTGATCGAGAGCTAGCTGGCTGTGCCGGAAATCCTCAAACGCTTAGGGCCTGTCACAAAATAACCATGCCAAATTTCTACGATTCCGTACGTGGCGCACGCACTCGTGCGTGCCGTGTCGAGGCTCCTCTCGACACCCATCTTGTGGGAAAACCAAGCGTCGTCACGAGTGACGACGCGGCACGCAAGAGTGCGTGCGCCACCCTGGAACTGAAACAGTTATTTTTTGACAGGCTCTTAGGAATGTGCGCGGCTCAGTGGCCTTCGGGAAGCGATTCGCGGGTTCGCTAGTGGCCAAACGCGCCGCCCGGAAGACAGACCCGCAAGGCTCCGAGATCGTTGTCATCACCGGATTGAGCGGGTCCGGGAAGGCCACCGTCCTGAAGGCGTTCGAAGACCTGGGCTACTACGCGGTGGACAACATGCCGATCGAGCTGATTCCGAAGTTCGCCGAGCTGGCCAAGGATTCGGCGCACGTGCGGCGCGCGGCGCTGGTGATCGACATTCGGGAGGGCGAGCAACTGGCGCAATTCCCCGCCCTGTTCATGAAGCTGCGGCGGCGCACGCCGGCCACGCTGGTTTTTCTGGAAGCCGACGACCGCACGCTGGCGCGCCGGTTCAGCGAGACGCGGCGTCCGCATCCGCTGGGCCGGGAGGCTACGGTGCAAAAGAGCTTGCGGACCGAGCGCGAGACGCTGGCGCCGATTCGCAGCGTGGCGGATCACATTATCGATACTTCGAAGTTCAACGTTCATGAGCTGCGCGAAGTTATCGGGGAGAAATTCAGCGGCGGGCGGAACGAAAGCAGCATTCGGATCGACATCAACAGCTTCGGGTACCGGCACGGAGTCCCGCCGGACAGCGATCTGGTGTTCGACGTCCGGTTCCTGCCCAATCCCAACTACATTCCCGAGTTCAAGAAGCTAACCGGACGGCATCCCAGCGTGGCGCGCTACATCCGATCGTTCCCGCAGACCACCGAATTTATCGCGCGCATTTCCGAACTTTTGATTTACCTGATCCCGCATTATATTCGCGAAGGCAAAAGCTATCTGACCATCGGGTTCGGCTGCACCGGCGGGCATCACCGTTCGGTGATGATCGCGAGCGAAATCCGCAAGCGGTTGGCGCGGGCGGGGTTCAAGGCGAAAGAGACGCACCGGGATATCGGAAAATAACTGCATCGGCGGATCGGGACCTGGTCCGAGGCGAACATGCGATTCTCGATTACCAAGAACGGCGAGCTTCCGGTCCGCGAGCAACTGGTGCGCCAAGTGGTGCTGGGCATTCTGAGCCAGGACCTGCCGGCGGGGTATAAACTGCCCAGCGTGCCCGCTCTGGCGCGGCAGCATGACATCCATTCCAACGTGGTGAGCGCGGCCTACCACGACCTGGTGCAGCAGGGCTGGGTGGAATTGCGTCCGGGCAGCGGCGCGTACGTTCGCGCGCAGGAATCTTCGGCCGAACGTCCCGGGCTGGATGGACTACTCGCCGTGTTTCTTCAGTCCGCCCGTTCTCAAGGCTATGAACCGGGTCAGGTTTTCGAGCGGCTGGCCCATCTGGTTCGCCCGCGCTCCTACCAGCGCGTTCTGATCGTTGAGCCACAAGAAGCGATGCGCGAAGTTCTTCGGGCGGAACTTGCCGAGCAGCTCGGCATTCCCGTGGAAGCCGTGGAGTCGGTCGATTCTCAGGGGGCATTTAATAACACACAGACGCTGGTGGTAGCGCTTCCCACGCGCGCGGCTAAGGTGCGCGGCGGTTTGCCGGAATCCGTTCTCTCGATCCCTCTGCGGGTTCGTTCGGCGGGTACGTCGCTCGAGGGCGAAACCAAGCCGGGGCCGGAAGTGGTGATTTTCGTAGCTTCCCGATCGTTCGAGGTCCGGCAGTGGGCGCGAGCCATGCTGATTGCGTTGGGAATCGATCCAGTGGCGTTGTGCGAGTTGGATACCGCCGGCCAAGCCTGGCAAGATCGAATCGGACGCGGTGCGCTGGTGGTGGCCGACGTGGTGACCGCCCGCGAGCTGCCGGGCGGTTGCAAGCCTGAGGTATACCGCGTTATCGCGGATTCTTCCATCGTTGAGCTGAAGCAGCTTTGCGGCGAATGAAGAGGTGTGGGACGCGGTGAAACGCGTATCGGTTAGGTTAGACTGTGTCGAAGTCCGAGAAGACCGCTTGCTCACGCGCGCGGCTCAGTAAATTCGTCGTGTCACAGAGCCGGCCGAGGACCGGCGCCCGACAAACAAAAGGCCCACGGAGCGAGGCGCGCCGCAGGCCTTTTTAAGGATCAGGAGAAGGATCTGCTATTCAGACGCCGGCCGGCGCTTTAAAGTTGGATGATCGTCGTCATCGGAGTTTGTCGTGCCGCCGTTGCCGCTATCGTCGGCGCCCACAGTGCCGCCGCTCGATCCGGGGGCGCGGCGCAGCGTGGGCTTGGTAGGATCGGCCGGGCCGTCCACCTTGCGCTTGTTGTGCATGGCCATCAAACGCGAACGCACGTCGTTGAATTCGGAGGTGGTCAGCACGTACTCGGGCTTGGCCTTGAGATAATCCTGAATGTTCTTCTGGGCTGCCTGAATGCGGGCGTCAGTGGGCGGATGCGTGGAGAAAACCTTGGCCACGGTTCCCGGCTTGCGCTTTTCCAAGGTCTCGATCTTTTCGAAGAAGTCCACGAAGGCGGTTGGGTCGTAGCCGGCCTTGTACATATATTCCAGGCCCAGCAGATCCGCTTCGGATTCCATGGCGCGCGAAAACTTCAGGAATCCCACCGGGACCAGCACGCTGGCGGCCTGATAGATTCCATACCCGGTCCAGCCGCCCATGAAAATCAGCGGGATCATGCCCAACTGCGCGATTTCGCCGCGCGTGGCCTGGCGCGTGCCGTGGCGGGCCGCAACGTGCCCGATCTCGTGCGCCATCACCCCCGCCAGTTCCGCTTCGTTGTCGGCCTTCATAATCAGGCCGGAGTTCACAAAGAAGAACCCGCCCGGCAGCGCGAAGGCGTTCACCTCTTCGCTGTCGATCACCTTGATGGTGAAGGGGACCTTGGCGTCGGAATTGCGGACCAAGTTTTGTCCCACGCGATTGACGTATTCGGCCACCACCGGATCGTTGATGATTTTGGCTTGCCGCTCCACTTCGTTGGCGAGCTGTTTGCCCAGCGCAATTTCTTTTTCGAGCGAGTAGAAGTTGACTCCCTTGCCGACGTCACGATTACCAATCTGATCGGGGTCTTTCTCGGGGTTCTCAGCAAACACTCTGCCCGGCGCGACCAACGCCAAAGCAAGCGAAAAACTCAGGCTAGCGGACAACAGGCGTTTCATCCACAGACTCCTACAGTCGAGTATAAACCCTTCCCGCTTTAAACGTATAGTGGAGATTATGGGTTTCGAGAAGGATTCCGGCCTTAGTTCCGGTCCCCTAACCTTACCGGCAGAGCCACTGTGGAGAGAGTACCGGGACGAGTTCCCGGTGACCCAGAACCTGATCTACCTGAACCATGCCGCCGTCGCGCCGTTGCCCCGCAGAACGGCAACGGCGATGCAGGCGCTGGCTGAGGACGCCCTCCAGTTTGGCTCGCTCCACTACGATCGTTGGTTGGATGCGTATGAGGGGCTGAGAGTTGCGGCCGCGCGGCTGATTGGCGCCGAGCGCGGTGAAATCGCTCTGATCAAGAACACCTCTGAGGGCATAGCTACCGTAGCCCTGGGTCTGGATTGGCGCCCGGGAGACCGAATCGTCGCGTTTCGCCAAGAGTTTCCCGCCAATTACTACCCCTGGCTACGCCTGGAAGCGCAGCAATGTTCTGTAGAGTGGCTTTCCGTGGGTGACCCGCTGGAGAAGATCGAAGCCGCCTGTACCGGCGCAAAGCTGCTATCCATCAGCTTTGTTCAGTATCTCGGCGGTTTTCGAGCGGATTTGAACGCGATCGGCGAGATTTGCCGGCGGCGTGACTGTTTCTTCTTTGTGGACGCTATTCAAGGGATGGGCGCATTTCCGCTGGACGTGGAAGCGGCGCACATCGATGCTTTAGCCGCCGACGGGCACAAATGGCTGCTTGGTCCGGAAGGCTGCGGGATTTTGTATGTCCGGAAGTCGCGGCAGGATTCCATCTTTCCCGAGGAGTTCGGCTGGACCAACGTCGCCGCCTTCAACGACTATGCTTCGCGGGACATGGCTTTGCGGCACGATGCCGGGCGTTATGAATGCGGAACCTTGAACACGATCGGCTGTTATGGACTGCGGGCGTCGATGGAACTGTTGCTCGAAGCTGGGGTGGAGCGCATTGCGCCGGTGGTGCAGTCGCTCGCCGATCGGCTGGCCGAGGGCGCGATCGGCAAGGGCTATCGGTTATTGGGCGATCGCACACCGGAGAGCGGCGCGGGGATTGTCGCTGTTCAGAAGGCGGGCCTGGATAGCCGCAAAATCGTGTACGAGCTGAAGCAGAAGGGCATCATGGCTGCGCCGCGGCAGGGTTGGGTGAGGTTTTCGCCGCATTTTTATATAAGCCCGGAAGAGATTGACCGCGTGATCGAAGCATTGCCGTGAAAATCGAGGCACATCGCCGCAAAAGAGAATCTTTGCGGCGCGTGGTGTGCCACAGTCCCAAACGGCGATCGCCGTTAGCGTAGTAAATCTGGGCGCTGCCGGCAATGCCGCCAGTTGGCTGATCACCGGCGGCGGCGCGAGCATGGCCCCTGCTGAGCAGTCGATAAAAGACTGACAAATTGGGTGAGTAACAATGGCGTGGTCTGCGCGGCTGCACCGTCCCACGCGAGCGGCGTTTTGCTTACTGCCCTGTGGCGCAGTAGGGTAACCACCCCATGAACGCTTTCGTATCCGGCATATGCTTGGTCCCGTTCCGGGCTTGCGGGACGGGTATCGGGAAAACGCGGATGGGTGGCAGCTCCAGCGTTTGATACGCGTTCTATTCGAGACCCAAAGCCCGAGCGGGATTGGTTTTCGACATGAGGCCGATGTCAGCCTCCGAGAGTCCTTCTTTGCGCAGAGCCTCGAAGAATAGAGCCATCCCATCCGGGTGCAGCGGATTTCCCACCTGCCCCAGGTCGCTCGAGAGAATGCAGGAACTAGGGCCTACCTGGCGAATCGCTCGGACGTAGTCTTCGATCCTGATCGCTTGCGGTTTCAGAAGCGCACTGTACACAAACTCGATGTAGGCGCCATCGCGCGCGGCCTCTTGCATCTGTGGAATGGTCATTTGCACCGGAGTCGACATGGCGTGAGTGACAATCATGTGGCGCACTCCCTGCCGTTTCCCTTCCCGAACGAGGAGCAGCCCTTCTTCCGCCGAAGAGTGCCCGGTCTCCAGCGTCAGGTTGTTTTTCGCCGCCAGCGCGATCACCTGCACCACCTCCGGAAGGAGCCGCCCATCCTTAGCGACCGAAACAAACGGACGATTCTCTTTGGAAAATCGCACCTGGTTTTCGGAATCGAAGGTGGGCATCCAAATCACGCGGCCCCATCCGCCCTTCATCAGAATCATGCGCTCCACCGCCGCGGGATTTACGCCGCCCACCGATCGATTCAGATCGATCCCGCCGAAGATCTCGATGCCCGGGACTTCTTTTCGGACCACATAAGCCAGCGCGGCCGTCGATTCGTAATGATTCTTGAGCACCAACCCGCGCATGCCGCGCGCTTTGGCGAGCTTCGCCAGGTCGATGGCGTCGATGGAGCGCGGGATGCTGTCGGGTGAAGTGTGGGCGTGAATATCGATGACACCGTCCAGCCTGGCTTGGCCGTGAGCGGCCGCCGCAGCGAAGCCGATCATAAGCCATGCCTGAAACCAGGAGCGCCGCAGAAACCACCCGCCGCCGTTCACTGCTTCACCTCCAGGATGGAATGCGCCCATATGTCGCCGGCAACCTCAATCTCGATCTGGTTGAGCTTGGGAGCGAGTGTTTTACCGTTGCCTAGCAATTCGGCGGCGCTCCAATACGTGTATGCGGCAGGCTCGGGTGCAATGAGAGGCGCCGCCGGAATGAACGCTGACAATCGAAATTTCATTCTTCTCTCCGGGAGACGAAATTCGCCCCTTGACATACTCTCACGTCCGGGTCGGGAACTGGTAGTGCAGCGGTTTGACTTCGGATCTCCCACAGACGACGGTGCACGCCAGCGGCCGTCGCCAGATTCACGACCGTTTTGATGGCAACGCCAGTCATGCCACTCGTGGAGCGCAGCGAGTTCCCGTCGCGTCAGAGGGGAGACGATGTGCATGAGGCGGCCGGCATTCCTTGACTGGTGCCGGCATCGGCTGGTTCTTGCATGGACTGATTCTGGCACGCTGATCGGCGAAAAAGCCCGGTCCATGGATCTTGCCTGGCGCCGTTGGGCCCAACGGAGTACCGTCGAGATCGCGCCAATGACGCGGCTTCGGACTCAGCTAAGGCCTTGCCGCCGCAGCAGGTCCGCAAAACGCGGATCGGACCGAAGCGCATCGTACACCGGCTCGGTCTTAAGGTACACGTTGACTTCCTTTTGATCCACAGCCCGCCGCAGCCATTCGAAGGCGTGGTCCCGGTCTTTCAGGCCGATGTAGACCTCCGCGATGGCGCGGGCGGAGAAGCCGCCATGCTTGAACTTTTCCAGAAAACCCGCAAGGATTCGCTGCGCTTCCGCGGTGTTCCCGCTTACGGCATACGCGTAGCCGAGCTGCGACATCATGACTGAGTCATCCCCCATGAGTTGCAGTCCCTTTTGAGTTTCCCGCAAGCCGTCCGCGTAATCACCCTTGAAAAGGTAGGCGCGGCCGAGCCCCTGGCGAGTCCTTCCGAAGTTCGGCTCCAACGCCAGCGCCTTCTGGTACTCACGAATGGCGTCGTCAAACCGATGCATGTGAAAATAAGTTCGCGCCAAGCCCTGCGCCATATAAGGCGACACCGGATCCAGCGCCAAAGCGATTTTGCTCTCCGCCAGTCCCTGGTCGAGATTTCCGATGGTGGTCAGGTAACTCGCGTAGCGCCGGTGCGCATCGGCGTTGCCGGGACTTAGCTTAAGACTCTGCTTGAATTCCTCCGCCGCCGCCGGCCAATTCAGGTCATACTCGAACGCCTGAGCCAGCGCGATGTGGGCTTCTCCCAGGGCCGGATCGAGCTCCAGCGCCTTCGAGGCCGCCTCCCGGATTTTCGGGATCACATCCAGCGGCAACGCAATGTACACCGGCTCATCGGCATAGCAATTGGCCAAACCCACATAGGCCGGAGCGTAGTTGGGATCTTTCCGAATGGCTTGCTCAAAATAAGCGAGCGCGGTTTTGTTGCCTTCCGCCGTATATTTGCTGAAGAAATAGCGGCCTTTCAGATAATTCTGATACGCCTCCGGCTGCAGCGGGGGCGCGCCGTTGAGGAGCGCATTGGCTCCGCCCACGGATGCCTGGGGAGCCAGCTTCACGCCCAGAGCCGCGGTGATGGCTTGCGATATCTCACGCTGAATCGCCAGTGTGTCCTTCAATTCGCGGTCGTAACTTTGCGACCACAAATGATAGCCGTTCTGTGCGTCGTTCAGTTGAGCGGTAATTCGTAAACGGTCGCCATACTTGCGGACGCTGCCTTCGAACACGGTGCGGACATTCAACTCGCGTCCGATCTTCCGTACGTCGATGGGCTTGCCCTTGTATTGAAACACCGACGTGCGGGCTACCACATGCAGACCCGGCACGCGTGCGAACGCATCGATCAGTTCCTCGGTAAGCCCGTCGCTGAAAAACTCGTCCTGCTTGTCGTCGCTCATGTTCACGAACGGCAACACGGCGATGGAAGGCGTATCGGTGGACGTGCCGGTCCCACGCCACAGTAAGCGCGCCGTTACGATCAGCGACACCACAAGCGTAATGCCGGCCACAATCAGGCCGATTCTGCGCCATTTTTTTGCGGGATGCGGATCGGCTGCGTGCGCGGGTTCCGGCGCTGCTTTCTTAACCTCCTTAACCTCAGCGTCGGGAGCGTCGGGTTTTAACTCGGTTTCGAGCGCTTCCGCGTCCTTCTCCGCAACCACGGCCGCCGCAACCACGCTGCGGAATAACGGAGCATAGCTGCCTTTGGGAAGATCGATGCGTAAGGTGTCTTGCGCTCCCTCGGTTTCGTAGTACTTAGCCAGCCGCGAACGGAGCTTTCGCGCCTCGGTCCTTACTATCGTGTCCAGACGCGGGTCAAACGCGTCTCCCCGGCCAAAAACCTCCGTTCCAACCGCGTATTCCTTGAGCCGGTCGCCGTGGCCCAGCACCACCTGTTCAACGGCATACCGCAGGAAGTTTCGTTGCCCTTCGGCCGAACGGAAGGTCTGGCTCGACAGAATTCGATCAAGCTGCTCCCGGACCGCCTCCGGGGACGGCGCCGCCGGCGGCTGGGTATCATGGCCACCGGAATCCAGATCCTGAGTCTTTTGCAATCGAAACCGCTCCTGAGCGGGCGCGGTAAGGATAATATCAGATTGGCGGTCCCGCCTCAAGCGGGTGGGTTCTCCCCTATCTCCCAACCCATTGAATGTACCGGCCAAACCCGTGGCGCACGCACTCATGTGTACGCGACATGTTTCACTGCTTCTTAGCGCGATTTCCGCTTCGGAGCCACGGACCCCCCCAAAACGGTTAAGCACCCCACCGTGAGCGCTCACCCCTTCCATCCCGACGGTTTGGCCGCCGCGCTGCTTAGTGGCTGTGTCGAAGTCCGAAAAACGGCTTGCTCACGCGCGCGGCTCGGTAAATTCCGCGCGTTACTGAGCCGCGACCGTAAAGGAAGCGGTCGGGCCCGCTCGTGGCGCGCAAGGCGTTAAAGACCGGTCGCGCAAGGTCTTGATACCAGCCGCGATCGTAAAGGGAGTCGGCTTTGACACCGACTGCCCGCACGTGGCTGGCCACTATGCTGAATTATCAGGCAAACTGCGGCAAAATAACCATGTATACAGTGACCGTTCACCTGTAGATCACCCCTTAGGCCTTGCCACCCTACCACATGAAAGCTACAATCATCGTAGCCGGAGAGTATCCCAGGTTCCCAAAGTGTAACTGGGGACACACTCCGGAGCGATTTATCAGAGGTGATGGCATTTTGAGAACCCGGCTCGTTCCTGGCTTCGTTTCGATGATTTGGCTGGTTTGGCTGAGTTGCCAGTTCCTGCATGCCGCTCCGCCTCCTCAGCAAAAAACCGCAGACCCCGTTGCGCCAGCCGCGGCGTCCCAACGGGCGCTTCTGGATAAGTACTGCGTTGCATGCCACAGCGATAAATTGCGGACTTCCGGGCTTTCGCTGCAATCTGCCGACCTAGCCAAAGTCCCCGAAAACGCGGAGGTTTGGGAAAAGGTGATCCGGAAGCTTCGCGCCAACGCGATGCCTCCGCAAGGTCTGCCGCGGCCCGATCAACCGGCCACGGATGCGCTGGTGAAATACCTGGAAACGTCTATAGACCAGCAGGCCCAGGCTCACCCCGATCCAGGCCGCTCGCCGCTCCACCGCTTAAATCGCACGGAGTACAAAAACGCGGTCCGCGATTTGCTCGGCCTGGATGTGGATGTTGTCGCCCTGCTTCCACCCGACGACGAAAGCTACGGTTTCGATAATATCGCAGACGTTCTTAGGACATCGCCAGCGCTTCTTGAGCGATATTTGTCCGCTTCCTGGAAGATTGGCCGCCTGGCAGTCGGCGATGCCGCGATTTCCCCCGACACGGCCACCTACCGGGTGAAACCGGATCTTTCGCAAGATGGACATCTGGAAGGCCTGCCGCTGGGCACGCGCGGCGGAATCTCCGTGCAGCATACGTTCCCGCTTGACGGCGAATATGAGATCCGGGTGCGTTTGTGGCGTCCTACTACCGATATTATTCGAGGCATCGCGTCTAAGCATCAGGTGGAAATCAGCATCGACGGCGAGAGGGTAAAGCTGGTTTCGGTTGGCGGCAAAGAAGACGCCGAAGCGAGCTATAAAGCGCCAGGTATTTCGGCGGCCGATATCGACCAGCGCCTCACCGTGCGCGTTCCGGTGAAAGCCGGTCCCCGGACTGTCGTCGCCACTTTTCTTACCAGGAGTGAAGCGCAGGAAGACGACGTGTTGGAGCCTTTCATCCGGACCAATCTCGATCCGGTGGGCTATCAGGGACAGCCGGTGGTGGACCGCGTTAGCATTACCGGACCGTTCAACGGCAAAACGGCCGAGAATACTCCCAGCCGCCAGCGGATTTTCGTCTGTCACCCGGCTTCTCCGGCAGATGAGATTCCGTGCGCCAAGAAGATCTTTGCATCGCTGGCTAGCCGCGCTTACCGCCGTCCGGCGAACGATACGGACGTCGAGCGGATGTTGACCTTTTACCAGCGCCGCCGCAATAAGGGCGGAGACTTCGAGGGCGGGATCGAGTCGGCTATCCAACTCATCCTGGCCAGCCCGGAGTTCCTGTACCGCTTTGAATCCGATCCTGACAATATGCCGGCGGGCGGCGTGCGGCCGCTGACCGACTTCGAACTGGCGTCGCGGCTATCGTTTTTCTTGTGGAGCGCTGCGCCCGACGACGAACTGCTGAAGGTGGCGGGCGAAAAGAAGCTGCACGATCCGCGGGTGCTGGAGCAGCAGGTGCGGCGTCTGTTGCAGGATCCCAAGTCCGTTTCTCTCACCGACAACTTCGCCGGGCAATGGCTCTTCTTGAGGAACCTGAAGAGCGTCAATCCGGATTTCGAAAGCTTTCCCGATTTCGACGACAATCTGCGCCAAGCCATGAAACATGAGACGGAACTGTTGTTTGGAAGCGTGGTGCGGGAAGATCGCCCGGTGCTCGACCTCTTGAACGCGGATTATACCTTCGTAAACGAGCGGCTGGCCCGGCACTACGGCATCAAGGGAATTTATGGAAATGACTTCCAGCGGGTGCCGATCACCGATGAAAACCGCCGCGG
>Ga0302325_10002074_pt1 | contig 49453 bp, 45 predicted proteins | sample Palsa_T0_2_FD_201948 | JGI IMG/M metagenome (GOLD analysis project Ga0302325, IMG submission 201948) | Peat permafrost microbial communities from Stordalen Mire near Abisko, Sweden - Palsa_T0_2 | ecosystem: Environmental > Terrestrial > Soil > Palsa > Peat permafrost | place: Sweden: Abisko...
TGATCCGCATGAACGAGGGTCCGCCGCCCGGTGATCGCAGCATCCGCGATGCGATCTTGAATGAGCGTCAGGCATCCATTGGACAGGCCCTGGCGGCCAGCTGGAACCTGCCGGCACCCTTATGCCAAGCCATTGCCGAACAGCGCTGCGCGGCCGACACGGAAGTGGCGGGACGCACCGGCTTGAGCCGGGTGCTTTCGGTTGCCATCACGGTCAGCCAGGACAGCGATACGCCGGAGCAGACCGCAGAATTCCTGGCCGACACCGGCACTTTTCATGTTGATGTCAGCTGCTGGCTGGATCTGTTGAACCGCGCCCGCGAACAGCGCGCGGGACTGAGCGCGACTTTCGGGGATTGAGTCAGAGGCTGCCCAGACAAAGTAACTACTGCGGAGCATTTACCCACCGGGCCAAATGCTGTTTTGGAAGGATTAGACGCGGTCGGCCGAGTCACCAGGACGGGCGTTCCGGCCACTATCAGCGTTTGCTGTTCCGGATGTGACGCTCTTCCGCACTCAGAGACATGAGGCCAATTATTCTGGAAGGAGGTCTATGGCCTTCGAGGACTGTATGGCACGGACGCCTATTCGATTTATGGCCCTGTGGCTGGGGCTACTGGTTGTGACGGGGCTTGCGGCAATTCGGGTCAGCCTTGCAGATGCTGCCCCAGATGCACCCTCTCAGAAGGAGATGCTCGCCTGGTTGCGCACAGGTGATTTTGACCAGCTGGATCAGCGCTATAACAGCATCCAGCAGGCCTATGATTCGGAACTCATCTCCGATGAGGACTTAAGAGCGCCCTTCCGGGTGTTCTATCTCACCGACCCGGCGCTCAAGGGCTCGTTTGCTGCCTGGGTCAAGCACTCACCGATGTCGTATGCGGCTCACCTGGCGCGGGGCATCTACTTCGAAAACCTCGGCAAGGAGCGGCGCGGTGGTGATGCCATCGAGGACACCAGCGCCGAACAGCTCCAAGGGGCGCAGAAAGCGTTCGGTATAGCGCTCGGCGAGCTCCAGCAATCCATGGCCCTGACGAAGCGGCCAATTCTGAGTTATCTCTACGCGATTGATGCCACCCGGAATGTGGGGACCCAGAAGCGGACGCGTCAACTGTTCGACCAGGCCATCGGCATCGACGCCCACAGCGTCGTGATCCGGGAAATGTACATGGTGGCCCTGCAGACCGCCTGGGGTGGCAGCCAGAAAGCCATGCGGGATCTGCTCGAGAATGCCCGCGCCGCTGGGCTGCCAGACTCCCGTCTCAGAATACTCGAATCGGTCATCGTCGCCGACCAGGCCTGGGTCTACAACTTCAATGATCACAACTACGATGCCGCGGCCAAGGCCTATCTCAAGTCATACGATCTGAATCCTGAGGCAAGTTGCCTGAAATGTGCCGCCGCCGCATTTCTTGACGCGCACGAACCTGATCGGGCCCGAGAGATCTTTAACAGACTGCTCGCCCTGAACCCATCGGATACCGAAGCGATGGTCCGTCGCGGGTGGGTCGACATCAACAATGGCCGGTCCCAGGATGGGCTCGCGGACATTCAGCACGCGGCCAATCTTAAAGACGCACTAGGCGAGTACTCCCTAGGCGAACTGTATCTGCAGGGACGGGTTGTCCCTTACGACAAGGACAAAGGGTTGGCGCTAGTCAAACTGGCCGCGGCCCAGAACTACCTGCCGGCGACATCCATGCTGGATGCGATCAGCAAAGGCCTCTGGCCTTCGCGCGTGAATCCGCCCCAATAGGCAGGTGGATCAGCACACTTAGATCGATAGCACCCCCGTAGGGTACCTTCGAGGCGACGGCAAAGATTTCCCAGATCATCTTCCCGACAACCAAAGCTTAGGCAGCGCATGACCGCGCATGCACGGGGCGGTGACCTGGAAGGTGACGCTGAGGGTGTTGCGCGCAGCGCTCCGATGGGAGCCCAGTCGGTGCCGCGCGCCGGAAAGGACCGCGACTCAGCGCAAGCCTACCCACTGGCGGATGGGCCACCAGCGGGAGGCATGCGCCGCTATTTCCGTCGATCAGTCATCCATCAGGAAACTGCGCAGCTGCTCGCTGCGGCTCGGGTGCCGGAGCTTACGCAGCGCCTTGGCCTCGATCTGGCGGATGCGCTCGCGCGTCACATCGAACTGCTTGCCGACTTCCTCGAGGGTGTGGTCGGTATTCATGTCGATGCCAAAGCGCATGCGCAGCACCTTGGCTTCGCGCGGGGTCAGCTGTGCCAGCACCGAGTGCGTGGTTTCCTTGAGCGATTCCATCGTCGCCTGATCGATCGGTGAAGACACCGAGGTATCCTCAATGAAGTCCCCGAGGTGCGAATCCTCATCATCGCCAATCGGCGTCTCCATCGAGATCGGCTCTTTGGCAATCTTCAGCACCTTGCGGACCTTGTCCTCCGGCATCTCCATGCGCACGGCGAGCTCCTCAGGGGTCGGCTCGCGGCCCATCTCCTGCAGCATCTGGCGCGAGATGCGGTTGAGCTTGTTGATCGTCTCGATCATGTGCACCGGGATGCGGATGGTGCGGGCCTGATCGGCAATCGAGCGCGTGATCGCCTGGCGAATCCACCAGGTGGCGTAGGTGGAGAATTTGTAGCCACGGCGGTACTCGAACTTGTCCACGGCCTTCATCAATCCGATGTTGCCTTCCTGGATCAGATCGAGGAACTGCAGGCCACGGTTGGTGTATTTCTTGGCGATCGAGATCACGAGGCGCAGGTTCGCCTCGACCATCTCCTTCTTCGCGCGCCGTGCCTTGGCTTCGCCAATGGAGACCTCGCGATTGATTTCCTTGATGCTGTTGACGGTCAGGTGGTACTGGCCCTCGAGCTGCACCAGCTTCTTCTGGCGACGCTCGATCTCATCCTTAAGACGCGCCAGCGGTGCCGAGTACTTCTTGCCGGCCTTGATGTGCTTGGCAAGCCAGCGGGCGCTGGTCTCGTTCTTCGGGAAGGTGCTGATGAAATCCTTGCGCGGCATGCCCGCATCGCGCACCGCAATCACCATGATCTCTTTCTCAATCTGCCGGATCGAGCCGATGTGGGCGCGCAGCTGCGCCGTCAGGGCATCGAACATGCGCGGCGAGAGCTTGAGCTCCATGAACTCATCGGCCAGTTTCTTGCGCAGCTTCTGCAGGCGCGGGTCATCCAGTTCGCTCTTGGCGAGCGCTGCCAGCACCTGCTGCAGGAGTTTGTGGATCGAGCCCATGCGCCGGGCGACTTCGGCCGGATCCGGACCGGTATCGACGGCCTCTTCCTCTTCACCGTCGTCATCGCCTTCCTCTTCCTCGGCGTTCTCGTCGGCGGCCTCGATCTCAAGCTTGGTCGGATTCTGGGGCTGGGCGATCACATCCGGGGCGTTCGGGTCGATGAAGCCGACCACCAGATCGACCAGGCGGGCCTGCCCGGCCTTGACCAGCTCATAGGTATGAAGAATGTGCTCGTGGGTGGCCGGGTAGCTGGCCAGTGCCAGGCGCACGGCATCGAGGCCTTCCTCGATCCGCTTGGCAATGCGGATCTCGCCCTCGCGCGTGAGCAGCTCGACCGTGCCCATCTCGCGCATGTACATGCGCACCGGATCGGTCGTGCGGCCGAGCTCGGCATCGAGCGCCGCCAGTGCCGCGGCCGCCTCCTCGATGGCTTCCTCGTCAGCCGGCGAGGACGGATCGCTCGCCAGGATCGACTCGGCATCCGGTGCTTTCTCGTACACCGGAATGCCCATGTCATTAATCGTGTTGACGATGTCTTCGATCTGCTCCGGATCGACAATCTCGGAGGGCAGGTGGTCATTCACCTGGGCGTAGGTGAGATAGCCCTGTTCCTTGCCACGCGCGATCAGCAGCTTGAGCTGCGACTGGCGGTCCTCGGGAATGCGCTCGGGCAGACCCGAGAGCGGTGTCTTGCCTTTGGGTGCCGCCGCGTCGTTCTTGCCCTTGGGCGCAGCCGCCTTGATCGGCTCGATCGGCTTGGCCGCCGGCGCCTTGGGCGCAGCGGCTTTGGCCACAACGACGGGCGCGGCCTTGCGAGTGGCCGCGGGCGCCGCCTTCTTGGCGACAACTACGGGCTTCGCAGCCGGTTTACGGACAGGTGCGGGCGCTGGTTTCTGCTTGCGGGTCATCGGTGCTGCAACCCCTGAATTCGATCGAAAATAATAGAAAAAATTCCCGTCCCCACGCCGCTGAGTGTGGCGGGGGGCTAAAGGAGGCTAATTGATCGCGGAAAATCTCGGAATTATACCCATCTCCTGACTCGCCGGGCCAGTATCCGCATCGGCAGGCAAGCTCTTATCTTGAGCGCCCCAGGGCTTGTGTAAGTGCCTGAAGTTCAAGGGTTTCACCGGCATCGATACTGCGATCCCGGGCCTTGGCGATCAAGTCATCCAGGCGCTGGCGGCGGACTTGCTCGAGCAGGCGCCCCAAAGTCTCGGTCAGTTCCCGAGCGGCAGCCTCCATATCGGTTACGAGTACCTCGGCGGCGGCAAGTTCCGCCAGGCGCTTGTACTCACCGCGCTCCCGCCAGCGCTCGAGCAGCTGGGCGAGGCTCTGGCCCGGGGCTTCGGCCAGTTCGGCCAGCAGCTCACGCAGCACCGGCACTCCCGGCACATCGACTTGCTCCAGATCCTCACGCAGGCGCGCATCGACCCGCTGCGCACAGGCCGGGTAGTGCAGCAGCATCTGGATCGCGTGCGTGACCAGGCTGCGCCGAGCCCCAGCGATCGGCGTGCTCGCCGCGTTGCGTGCACGATCTGGCGCCGGGGCATTGTCCGCGGCCAGTTGCAGCAGCGGACCCAGACGCTCCCCGCTCAGGCCGATTTCGCTGCCAATGCGCTCGAGCAGCAGGGCGCGATAGACCCCGGCGGGAAGTTTCTCCAGCAGCGGACGGGCGAGTGCCGCGTAGCGCGCCCGGCCGTCGGCGTGCGAGAGATCGACCTGCTCGCGCAGGTGGGCAATCAGATATTCGGACAGGGGCAGCGCCGTGCCCAGGCGCTCTTCGAACCCCGCGCGGCCTTCGCGCCCCACGAGCGTGTCCGGATCCTCGCCCTCGGGCAGGAACAGGAAGCGGATCTCGCGGCCCTCGCGGATCTCGGGCAGCACGTTTTGCAGCGCCCGCCACGCGGCGGCGCGGCCGGCGCGATCACCGTCAAAGGCAAACACGATCTCACTGACCAGCCGGAAAGCGCGGTGCAGGTGTTCGGGCGTCGTGGCCGTGCCCAGCGTCGCCACGGCGTACGGCACGCCGGCCTGGTGCAGCCGCACGACATCCATGTAGCCCTCGACCACGACCAGGCGGCGCAGGGCGACCCGCGCCAGGCGGATTTCATGCAATCCATAGAGCTCGCGGCCCTTGTGGAACAGCTCGGTTTCCGGGGAGTTGAGGTACTTGGGCTCGCCCTTGTCGATCACGCGGCCGCCGAACCCGAGCACGCGCCCGCGCGGATCACGGATCGGGAACATGATCCGGTCGCGGAACCGGTCATACCAGGGCTCGCTGCCAGGCCGTGGCTGCTCGCGCTCGATGATCAAGCCGCCCGCCAGCAGCGCCGCCTGCGAGGACTCGGTGGCGCCGAAGCGGCGCAGCACATCGTTCCAACTCTCGATGGCATAGCCGATCTGGAAGCGCTCGATCGTGGCCGCTTCGATGCCGCGGGCCGCAAGGTACTGGCGCGCGCGCTCATTGCCGGCCAGGGTCTCGTGGTAGTAACCGGCCACGCGTCCGAGCAGCTCGGTTAAGCCCTCGGTCTGATTCTGCGGCTGGCCGCCGCCCCCTTCACGCGGCACATCGAGGCCCAACCTTCCGGCCAGCTCTTCGACCGCGTCGGTAAAGGAGAGCGTGTCGTACTGCATCAGGAAGCCGAGCGCCGTGCCATGCGCGCCGCAGCCAAAGCAGTGGAAGAACTGCTTGTCGGGGCTGACCCAGAAGGAGGGGGTTTTCTCGTCGTGGAACGGGCAGCAGGCCTTGTACTCGCGCCCGGCCTTCTTCAGCGGCACGCGGCTGGCGATCAGCTCGACGATGTCCGAGCGCGAGATCAGCTCATCGATGAAGCTTTGTGGAATCCGGCCGCTCATGATTCCTTAAGAGTCTAGCGCCCCGGAGGCGCGGGCACCGAGGCTAAAATCTGCTGCAAATGCGCCGCTATGGCGCTGGAGCGGAATCCTTAAGACAGCTTGGCCTTGATGCGCGCGCCGACCGCACCCATGTCGGCGCGGCCCTGCGCCTTGGACTTGATCAGGCCCATGACTTTGCCCATGTCCTTGATCGAGCTGGCACCCGTGCTCGCGATGGCTTCGCCAATCAGCGCATCGAGCTCGGCCTCCGAGAGCTGTGAGGGCAGGTAGCCACTGAGCAGTTTGAGTTCTTCGGTCTCTTTGGCCACCAGGTCCTGGCGGCCGCCGGCCTCGAACTGTGTGATCGACTCGCGCCGCTGTTTGACCATCTTGTCGATGACCGAGAGGATCTGGCCATCATCGAGCTCGATGCGTTCATCGACCTCGCGCTGCTTGATCGCCGCCATCAGCATGCGGATCGTGCCGAGGCGCTCCTTGGCAGCGGCGCGCATGGCACTCTTCATATCTTCCTGGATGCGGCTCTTGAGGCTCATGGTTCAGCCCCGGTTCCCGAAGCGGGAACGGAGAATTGCGGGCCTAGCGCGCAGTGCGCACGAAATCGCGGGAAACGCGCTTAATATGGCGCTTGACCGCTGCCGCCTTCTTGCGTTTTCTTTCCTGGGTCGGCTTTTCGTAGAATTCGCGCCGGCGCAATTCAGCGAGAACGCCGGCCTTTTCGCAGGCACGCTTGAAGCGCCGCAGGGCGGCATCAAAGTACTCGTTCTCGCGGACACGGACGCTCGGCATCGAAACCTCAACCCATTGATTTATAACGACTTAGGCTTTCCTGCCCCTGAGGCAAGGGCCGCGATTCTAATCAGGTGCACGAGAAAAGGCAAAATGGAGCGCGTAACAGGCATGAATCGGCTGGATTTCAGCCCCAGGCGCGCGCGCGTAAGCACGGCGCGTGATCGCTGCCGCTGATGCGCGTCCTTGCGATCGAATCCTCCTGCGATGAGAGCGCGGTGGCCGTCCTGGACCGCCAGCGCGGGCTGCTGGCACATGAGATCTTCAGCCAGATCGAGCTGCACAGGGCCTATGGCGGCGTGGTCCCGGAACTGGCCTCGCGCGATCACGTGCGCCGGCTGCTGCCGCTGGTGCAGCGGGCGCTGGCGGCCGCCGACAGCCGGCCAGCGGATCTCACGGGCGTGGCCTACACCGCAGGACCGGGATTGATCGGCGCGCTGCTGAGCGGTGCGGCCCTGGCGCGCTCGCTCGCCTTTGGCTGGCAGCTGCCGGCCATTGGCATCCACCATCTGGAGGGGCACCTGCTGGCGCCGCTCCTTGAGCCGGATGCGCCCCCGTTCCCGCACGTGGCGCTGCTGGTGTCGGGCGGCCACACGATGCTGATCGATGTGGGGGGCATCGGCCGCTACCGGATGCTGGGCGAGACCCGCGACGATGCGGCCGGCGAAGCCTTCGATAAAAGTGCCAAGCTGCTTGGATTGCCCTATCCAGGCGGCCCGCAACTGGCGGCGCTCGCCGAGCGCGGAACGCGCGGTGCGCTCAAGCTGCCGCGACCGATGCTGGATCAGCCGGGTTTCGAATTCAGCTTCTCGGGCCTGAAGACCGCGGTGCAGCTGGCGGCGCGCGCTGAGCCCTTGAGTGATGCACGCCGCGCTGATATCGCGCGCGCCGTGCAGGATGCGATCGTCGAGACCTTGTGCGTCAAGGCGCTGCGCGCCGTGGATGCGCTCGGTCATCGCACGCTGGTGGTCGCGGGCGGCGTCGGCGCGAATCTCGAGCTGCGCTCGCGGCTCAGTGCCGGCGCAGCGGCTTCGGGCGTGCGGGTCTATTATCCGCGCCTGGAGTTCTGCACCGACAATGCAGCCATGATCGCGGTCGCGGGGCTCGAGCGGCTCGCGGCCGGTGAACGCGAACCGCACCGGATCAGCGTGCGCGCCCGCTGGCCGCTTACCGAGCTGCGCCCACCGGGCGTTGCACACAGCCATCTGGTTACTGGAGCGACATGAGTACATCGGTTTCCACGACGGGTGATCGGATCTTCCTGCGCGCGCTTGAGACCGAATGCATCATCGGATTTATCGATTGGGAGCGGCAGGTCAAGCAGAGCGTGGTCCTTGATCTGGAGCTGCCCTGCGACTGCGCGCGCGCCGCGCGTACCGATAATGTCGAGAGCACGGTGGATTACAAGAAAGTTTCCAAGCGGGTGCTGGCCTTCGTCGGTGCCTCGGAGTTCAAGCTGCTCGAGACGCTCGCGCACACGCTCGCCTTGCTGCTGATCCGCGAATTCGATCTGGCGTGGGTGCGCCTCTCGATCAACAAGCCCGGCGCGATCCGCCACTCGCGCGATGTCGGTGTGACGATCGAGCGCTTCCGCGCCGATCTGCCTGCTGCCGGCTCCTGATAGCAGCACGTGGCACGGGTCTACATTGCCGCCGGCAGCAGCATCGAGCCGGAGGAGCGCATGCGCCGTGCGGCACGTGAACTGCGCCAGCGCTTTGCCGGCATCCGCTTCTCCGCCTGCTATCGCAATCGGGCCTTCGGCTTCGAGGGTCCTGATTTCATCAATGCGGTGGCGGGCCTCGACACGGAGCTCGAACCCGGCGATCTCATCGCGCAGCTCGAGCAGGTCGAGACCTTGTGTGGTCGCGGCCGCGAGGATCCGAAGTGGGCGCCGCGTGCCATGGATCTGGATCTGCTGCTCTATGGCGAGCTGATCCGCACCACCGCTCGCTACCGGGTGCCACGACCCGATCTGCTGCGGCGGATCTACATGCTGCAGCCACTGGCCGAACTGGCACCGGCGCTGATTCATCCGGAGAGCGGGCTGAGCATCGCCACGCACAGCGCGACGCTGCTGCGCGCGGAGCCCGCCCTGATCCCGATGGCGCTCGACCTGAATGCCGAGTGACAGTTGCCGGCACGGCTCGGCGCCCGGGATACTCGAGCCCCGATGAGCGCCAGTCCCGATAAGTCACTGCCACCGCTGACGCCTGCGCAGTCCGAGCACGCCGGCCGCGTCATGGCGCGCGTGCGCGCGGCGCTGGCGGCCTCAGGCGGCTGGCTCTCGTTCTCCGATTACCTGCGCATCGTGCTGTACGAACCCGGACTCGGTTACTACAGCGCCGGTGCCGAGAAGCTGGGGCCCGCCGGGGATTTCATCACCGCACCGGAACTCTCGGCGCTATTTGCACACTGCCTGGCACGCCAGTGCGCGGCCCTGCTCAAGCCGCCGGGCGCCGCTGTGCTCGAACTGGGGGCTGGCAGCGGCCGGCTCGCCGCCGAACTGCTCTGTGAACTCTCGCAGCTCGGGGCTTTGCCCGAGCACTACTACATCCTGGAAGTGAGCGCCTCGCTGCGCGCACAGCAAGAAGCCAGGATTGCAGGGCTCCCCGCGGTGCTGGCGCAGCGCGTGGAGTGGCTGGAGGCATTGCCTGCGAGCCCGATCAGCGGCGTGGTACTGGCCAATGAAGTGGCCGATGCCTTGCCGTTCGAGCGCTTCGTAAGCACTGCGGACGGCTGTCTGGCGCGCGGCGTCGCGCTGGGGGACAACGGAGCGTTGCAGAGTGTCGACCGACCGGCCTCCGAGCCGCTGCAGCGGGCCTACGCACACTTGATCGCGCAGCTTGGCAGCGCGCTACCGGCCGGCTACAGCTCGGAGATCTGTGCGCTGCTGGGCCCTTGGGTCGGCTCACTGGCTGCTGTGCTGGCGCGCGGCGCGCTGCTGCTCTTCGACTATGGCCTCGGCGCCAGCGAGCTCTATCACCCGCAGCGCGATGCCGGCTCGTTGCGCTGCCATTACCGGCACCGCGCCCACGATGATCCGTTTCTTTACCCGGGATTGCAGGACATTACGGCGTGGGTCGATTTCTCGCGCGTGGCCGAGGCCGCCGATCACGCGGGTCTCGAGGTCGCTGGCTACTGCACCCAGGCAGCATTCCTGCTCGCGACCGGGATCGAGTCAGAGCTTGCGGCGATCACTGAGCCACGCGCGCACGCCCGGGCTGTCTCACAGGCGCGGCAGTTGCTGCTGCCCGGGGAGATGGGCGAGATCTTCAAGGCGATCGCGCTGACCCGCCATTGGCCCGGGCCGCTGGAGGGATTCAGACTGCAGGATCTGCGTCGGCTGCTTTGAGGGCGCGCAGCCGCTCGGCGCGCAACCACGTCGCGATTTCCGGGCCGCGCCGGGTGGTATCGGGCTCGACGCGCACGGCACTGATGAGGTTCAAGGCCTGGCGCAGCCGTACACCCGCAGGCCACTCACTACGCTTGCCGCTGGTGGCCTGCACGCGCGCCTTGACGGCGCTGAGCAGGGCCTCGAAGCGCTCGGGCCGGCGGATCGCATCGGCCTGCTCGAGCAGATCCAACACGGCTTCAGCGGGCAGATCGGCGGCGTCGGCCAGCTGCGGCCCGAGGCGCGCGCACAGCACGGCCAGTTCCCGATACGGGCCGGGTACCCGCAGGCGCGTGCACAGTAGTTCAATCGACTCCACGGAGAGCGAGCCGAGCAATGCGGCAAACCGCACTGAGGCATCGGCGCCCAGATGAGCTGCGGCCTGTAACACCGCCGTGGGTTGCGCCGGGCTCTGCCAGCTTGCGGCCAGCTCCGGCAGGATGACGCCAAGCGCACCACAGAGTTGGAGCTCCATGAAGAAGCGCTCCGGACAGGGCTCGGCCAGTGCGCGCTCGAGTTCCCGCCAGACGCGCTCGGGCACCAGCGCGGCCACCTCGCCGTCGCGGACCATCCGTTGCATCAGTGTCTGCGTCTGCGGCACCACAGTGAATCCGAGCGGCGCGAAGCGCGCAGCAAAGCGCGCCAGGCGCAGCACGCGCACCGGGTCCTCGACAAAGGCCTCGGAGACATGACGCAGCAGGCGGCGTTGCAGATCCCCGCGCCCGTCAAACGGGTCGATCAGCGTGCCATCACCGGCGCGTGCGATGGCATTGATCGTCAGGTCGCGACGCAGCAGATCCTGCTCGAGCGTGACATCGGTCGAGGCGTCGGTGAGGAAGCCGCGGTATCCCGGGCCACTCTTGCGCTCGGTGCGCGCCAGCGCGTACTCCTCTTTGCTGACAGGATGCAGGAAGACCGGGAAATCGCGTCCCACGGCGCTGTAGCCGGCGGCCAGCATCTGTTCCGGGGTCGCACCAACGACCACCCAGTCGCGTTCCCTGACTGGCAGTCCCAGCAGTTCGTCCCGGACCGCCCCGCCTACAAGGTAGACTTGCATCCGCGCATGTTAACCGAGGCCCGCGTACCGCTTCCGCGTCATTTAACGGCCTCGCTGGTCGTGCTGATGCTCGCGTTGAATCTCAGTGGCTGTGGTGTCGGCTATGTGCTGCAGGCAGCGCGGGGCCAGTGGCAGGTCGTGCATAAGCGCCGCCCCATTGATCAGGTGATTGCCGATCCTGCCACCACCGCGCCCGTGCGCAGCCAGCTTCAGATCGCGCGCGAGGCGCGGGATTTTGCCAGCCGCGAGCTTGGGCTACCCGATAACAGCAGCTACCGAACCTATGCGGCATTGGGCCGCGACTACGTGGTGTGGAATGTCGTGGCGGCGCCGGAGTTCTCGATTAATCCGCTGCGCTGGTGTTTTCCGGTGGCCGGCTGCGTCGCTTATCGCGGTTATTTCCACGAGGCGGCGGCCCGCAAATATGCCGCGAAGCTCGCCGCCCGCGGCAACGATGTGCTGGTGGCCGGTGTCGAGGCCTACTCCACGCTGGGGCGCTTTTCTGATCCGATACTCGACACCATGCTCGGTGACGACGAGCTGGACTTGGCGGGCACGATTTTTCACGAGCTCGCGCATCAGCTGATCTACGTCAAGGGCGACAGTGATTTTAACGAAGCCTTTGCGATGACCGTCGAGCAGGAAGGCGTGGCGCGCTGGCTGGCGGCGCATGCTCGCACCGCTGAACTGGCCGGTTACACCGCGCGGCGCGCGGCCCAGGATCAGATTGTCAGCCGCCTCGCCGCGGGGCGGGATCAGCTGGCAGCACTGTATGCGCAAGTCTTGCCGGCGCCGCAAATGCGCGAACGCAAGCAGGCATTGATTGGCGAACTCGTCGCCTCCATCCACGCTTTTGAGAAGGCCAGCGGCCTGCGCTCAGGCTATGACACGTGGATCGATCAGGGTCTCAACAATGCCCATCTGGCATCGGTCGCAACCTATTTCGACTGCGTCCCGGCGTTCCAGCTGATCCTGACCGAGCACAATGGCGACCTGACTCTCTTCTATGCACGGGTGCGCGAGTTGGCGCGCGGCCCGGCCTCGGTGCGTCAGGCGCTGTGCCGGCAGGCGAGCCCCGCCGGCGCCTCGACGGCGCCGGCGGGGAATTGACTGGGGGCTCGACAGCCCCGTCAGATCGGCAGTTCCGAGATCAGTTGACCTCGACGTTAACGCGACGCGGTTCCGCAGCGGGCTGTTTCGGAATGATGACCTCAAGCACGCCATTGTTGTGGCGGGCACGGATGTCATCCGCACGCACCGTATCGGGCAGCGTGAAGCGACGCAGGAAGGCGCCCTCGACGCGCTCAAAGCGCTCGAAACCGGCCTGCTGTGGCTCGCGTTTTTCGAAGTGGCGCTCGCCCCGGATCGTCAGCACGCCGTTATCGGCGGTGACCTGGATGTCCTTGGCCTCGACCCCCGGAAGGTCGGCACGCACAGTGAACTGGGCGGCCTCTTCAAGGACGTCCACGGCAGGGGACCAGTGGGCAACAGTTGCGCCGTCATTGGCGGGCGCAGCGACGGATTCGCCGAAGAGCTGATCGATCTGGCGGTGCAGCCGGTTGATCGATCGGGTCCAGGGCTGATAGCTAACAAGGGTCATGTTCGTAGTCCTCCAAATCTTGATGGCTTGGCATGCCGCTGCGCGCCCCAGGCCCTGATCGGCCCGGCGTGCACAAAGCAGCGTCTGCACCTGATGTGCGGCCGCCGCGCCGGCTTTCAAGGAAGCCCATGTGGGTAAGCTGTGCACCAGCTGTGTGCAGCGCCTGCATACAATAGGTTGATCTTGGGGCAGGGGCGCCCCTGGGTGCCAAAAAGGAATTTCTATCCTAGAAATTCGGGCGCGAGTCCCCATAAAAGGTTGATCAGTCTACGGATATTTGGCGTAAATCGATTATTTCATAATCTTGACCGCGCCAATTTCGCTGATTAGTCTCCACGGTCTGGCCAACAAGATGTTGTGTCAGGGGGATTGCGGGGTCAGCAGGTCTTGGGGGCTGATACCAGGGGATGGGTTGCGTGCCGCCATCGGCGGTACGATTCTTTTGGGGGAGTACTTATAAAGTGAATTCTGTCGTGAAGCTTGAGTCCGCTGATCTCAATTTGATTCCCTACCAGGCGGCTTCGCTTGATATCTGGGACAAGAAATATCGCCTGGTCTCCAAGGACGGCGAGCCGATCGATAAGTCGATGGATGAGACCTACCAGCGTGTCGCGAAGGCGCTCTCGAACGTCGAGCACGAGGAGCTGCGCGAGCACTGGAACGAGCGCTTTCTCTGGGCGCTCCGCCACGGCGCGATTCCGGCCGGTCGGGTGACCTCCAATGCTGGCGCGCTAGAGCACAAGCCGGCGACTTCGACGATCAATTGCACCGTCTCAGGCACGATCCGTGACTCCATGGACGATATTCTCGGGAAGGTCCACGAAGCCGGACTCACCCTCAAGGCCGGCTGCGGCATTGGTTATGAATTCTCGACACTGCGCCCGCGTGGCGCCTATGTCTCGGGAGCAGGCGCCTACACCTCCGGGCCGCTCTCGTTCATGGATATCTACGACAAGATGTGTTTCACGGTCTCCTCGGCCGGTGGCCGCCGCGGTGCCCAGATGGGCACCTTCGATGTCGGACACCCGGATGTGATGGACTTCATCCGCGCCAAGCGCGAGAGCGGGCGTCTGCGCCAGTTCAATCTCTCGCTGCTGGTGACAGCGGAGTTCATGCAGGCCGTGCGTGAGGACAAGGAGTGGCGCCTGGCATTCCCCATCACCAAGAAGGAGTACGACCCGGCGCAGCATAATCTTGATGACGCCGAACAGTACATCTGGCGTGAATGGTCAACGCATGAGGGCTACGTCGTCAATGAAGAGGGCCTCGTGGCCTGCCGCATTTACAAGAAGGTGCCGGCACGACGCGTGTGGGATGTGATCATGTCCTCCACCTACGATTTCGCGGAGCCAGGCTTCATCCTGATCGATCGGGTCAATGAGCAGAACAACAACTGGTGGTGCGAGAACATCCGCGCGACCAATCCTTGCGTGACCGCGGACACGCGCCTTGCCACGCGCTACGGCATGGTACGCATGGGCGACCTGTACGATGCGCAGGTCTACATCCAGGCGACGGTTGATACGCGTACCCTCGATGAAGGCATGGGCGTCACCGTGCGCGAGGCGGTGCCGGTATTCATGACCGCGCCGTCCGCTGATGTTTATCGTGTTACGACTCGCGATGGCTACGAGATCAAGGCCACCGAGTGGCACGACTTTTACACCACGCGCGGCAAGATCAAGTTGAAGGATCTGAAGGTGGGCGACGAACTGCTGGTCCAGTCTGGCAAGGGTCAGTTCGGTGGCCAGGGCAGTGAGGAATTGGGCACGCTAGTCGGCTTGCTTACGGGCGATGGTCATTTCACCAATCGCGGTAAGGGTAAGCATGCGGCGGTCATTAATCTGTGGGGCGAGGATCGAGACTTTGCGCAGGAAGTCGTCGGCTACGTCAACGAGCTGACCGTAGGCTGGCGCCGCCAATCGCAACAAAAGGTCAGTGCGGTCGCCGTGCCGGCGCGCAACATGATCATGATCCGCTCGGTGATTCTTGCGCGCGTGCTCGAGTTCTACGGCTTCACTGTCAAGGCGAAGACCGAAGTGCCAGAGATGATTTGGCGGGGCAATGAGGCCTGTGTGCGCGGCTATCTGCGCGCCCTATTCCAGTGTGACGGCACCGTGACCAGTTCGAACGCGGAGAGCGGCAACTGCTGCTCAGTGCGCCTTGCTTCTAGCCACCCGACGCTTTTGAAGGATGTGCAGCAGCTGCTGGCAAACTTCGGCATCTTGGCGCGCGTCAGTAAACGGCGCGAGGCCGGGGCGCGGATGCTGCCCGACGGCAAGGGCGGCCGAAAGAGCTATATCTGCAGAACGGATTACGAGCTGATTATCGGAAGTGAGTCGCGCGATCGTTTCATGAGCGAAATTGGGTTCATGACGGCGGGCAAGACAGAAAAGTATCACAGCTGGATTGCTGGCAAAGCACTTCGCAATACTCAAAGCTTTACAAGTCGCATCGCCGAGATTGTCCATGTCGGCAAGGAAGCGGTATTCGACACCACGCAGGCGGACCACAACAGCCTCATCTTTAATGGCCTTGTCACAGGCAACTGCGGAGAGCAGCCTTTACCGCCCTACGGTTCCTGCTTGCTGGGTTCGGTCAATCTGACGCGTTTCGTGCGTGATCCATTCACCGCCAAGGCGCGCTTTGATTGGGAAGAGTACCGCGAGCTCGTGAAGGTATTCACGCGCATGCTCGATGATGTGGTCGAGATCAACGGCTTGCCGCTTGCGCAGCAGCGCGAAGAGATTAATCGCAAGCGCCGCCACGGCATGGGATTTCTCGGCCTGGGTTCGACGCTGACATTGCTCGGTATGAAATATGGTTCGCCCGAGTCGCTCAAATTCACTGAGGATGTCTCGCGCGAGATGGCGATCGCAGGCTGGGAAACGGCACTCGATCTGGCGCGCGAGAAGGGCCCGGCGCTGATCATGAATGAGGAATTCACGGTCACCAAGGAGATGCTGCGCAAGCGTCCCGAGATGGTGCGCGATGGCTGGAAGCCGGGCGCGAAAATCCCGGGCCGCGTGCTGCACGCGCGCTACAGCCGCTACATGCAGAAAGTGGCCGAGGTCGCGCCGCAGCTAGTCGAGCAGCTCTCGCAGGTCGGTGCGCGTTTCACGCACCACACTTCGATTGCGCCGACCGGCACGATCTCGCTGTCGCTGGCCAACAATGCCTCTAATGGCATTGAGCCCTCCTTCGCGCATCACTATTTCCGCAATGTCATCCGTGCTGGGCGCAAGACCAAGGAGAAGATCGACGTGTTCTCCTTTGAGCTGCTGGCCTACCGGCATCTGGTGAATGAACGCGCCATGCCGGGAGCGACCAGCGCTGCCGAGAAGCTGCCCGATTACTTCTCGACCACCGCGGATGTGACGCCACGCCAGCATGTGGACATCCAGGCCGCCTCGCAGAAGTGGATTGACTCCTCGATTTCCAAGACCGCGAATATTCCGACAGATTTTCGCTACGAGGATTTCAAGGGCATCTACCTGTATGCCGATGAGCAGGGGTTGAAGGGCTGCACCACATTCCGCTTCAATCCGGAGGCGTTTCAGGGCGTGCTAGTGAAAGAGGATGATCTGAAGAACACCACCTACATCTTCACCCTTGAGGATGGCACCGATATTGAGGTGCGCGGTGATGAGGAAATTGAATACGACGGCGAGAAGCACTCGGCCGCGAATCTTTATGACGCCTTGAAAGAAGGCTACTACGGGAAATTCTGACTATGAGCGCCACTCGCATCGACAAACGCATCGTCAAGTATCGCGTCCAGAAGCCTGAGGAGAAGCCGAAGGACACCGGCCCGGTCATCGTCGGCAGCAAGGCCAGCGACGGGGCTGAGCTTACCAAAGGGCGCGATGGCCGCATGGCCAAGGTCATTCGACTGACCGAGGAGGTGCAGCGGCCCGAGATGCTGATCGGCTCGACCTACAAGATCAAGACGCCGGTGTCGGATCACGCCATGTACGTGACGATCAATGACATCGTGCTCAACGAAGGTACCGAGCACGAGCAGCGCCGGCCCTTCGAGGTCTTCATCAACTCCAAGAACCTCGATCACTTCCAGTGGATCGTAGCGCTCACCCGCATCATTTCCGCCGTGTTCCGCAAGGGCGGCGATGTCACCTTCATGGTCGATGAGCTCAAGGCGGTCTTTGATCCGCGCGGTGGCTACTGGCAGCCGGGCGGCAAGTTCATGCCCTCGATCATCGCCGAGCTCGGGCACGTCATTGAGAAGCACCTGCAGTTCATTGGCATGTTGAGGCGCCCGGAGCTCGATGTGCACCAGAAGAAGATGATCGATGAGAAGCGCGCTGAGTTCGAGGCGCGCCAGAAACAGCAGGATGCCTTTGCCAAGTCGCACTTTCCCGATGGCGCCCAGCTGTGCACCAAGTGCAGCACCGCGGCGGTCGTGATGATGGATGGCTGCATGACCTGCCTCAATTGCGGGGAGTCCAAGTGCGGCTGAGCGGCACTCGGTGCCGTCCAGCGCACCGCTGCACGCGCACGCCCCAGCAGCGGTGATCCACTGCCACCGGAGCGGCGGCGCGCTTCAAGCGCGGCCGCAAGCGGCCGTTACCTTCGGCATGCGATTCCTTGCCCCCTTAAGCCTCGCGCTGATGCTGTGCTGCACTTTGGCGCGCGCGGCCGAGCCGCAGCTGGCCGTGCCCCCCGAACTGCAGCCCGACGTGCAGTTCTGGATCCGTGTCTACAGCGAGATCTCGACCAACGAGGGCTTCGTCCACGACCAGCATAACCTCGCCGTGATCTACGAGACGCTGCGCTTTGGCCCCGAGCTCTCACCCAAGGAGCGTCAGGCGCGCGTTGATGAAGTGCGCGCACGCTATCAGCTGATACTGGAGCATCTGGCGAGCGGTGCCGAACCCCAGGATGCCGAGGAGCAGCGGGTGGTGCACCTGTGGGAGCCAGAGGCCACCGCGGCACGCTTCGAGCAGGCGCGCGTTGATGTGCGCTTTCAGCTCGGCCAGTCAGATCGCTTCCGCGCGGGGCTGCAGCGCTCGGGTGCCTGGGAAACCAAGATCGCCGAAACGCTGGCGAATCTGGGTCTGCCTGCAGAGCTCGCCGCGCTGCCACACGTTGAGTCTTCCTTCGACCCGCAGGCGCGCTCCAAGGCCGGAGCCTTTGGTTTGTGGCAGTTCATGAAATCGACCGGCCGCCGCTTCCTGCGCATCGATCGGGTGGTGGATGAGCGCCTGGACCCATTCCGCTCCACCGAAGCGGCGGCCCAGCTGCTGGCCTACAACTATCGGGTGCTTGGAACCTGGCCGCTGGCCATCACCGCCTATAACCATGGCGCCGAGGGCATGCGCCGCGCGCGCGAGCAGATGGGGACTGATGACATCGTGCGCATCCTGCGCAGCTACCAGAGTCCGACCTTTGGCTTCGCTTCGCGCAACTACTACACCTCGTTTCTCGCCGCTCTGGCCATTGATCAGAATCCGGAGAAGTACTTCGGCTCGATCGAGCGCTCGGCCGAGCAGAGCTTCCAGGAGCTGCCTTTGCTTGCGCCCACCAGCGCCAGCGCGCTCGGCAAGCTCGCGCATGTGGACAGCGATACCCTCAAGGCACTGAACCCCGCGATCCGGCCGCCGGTATGGAGCGGGCAGGTGCCGCTGCCACGGGGCTACCGTGTGCGCCTGCCAGTTGCGGTGACGACACCCAAGGCCGAGCAACTGGCCGCGGTCGCGCAACCCAGTCCGCCACCACCTGCGCCGGCAGCGGCGAGCGCCGCCACCGAAGGCACGCAGTACGTGGTGGGGCGCGGCGATACGCTTTCGAGCATCAGCGCGCGCACCAAACTCTCGGCCGAGCAGCTGATGAGCTTCAATGGCCTGCATGATCCGGATCACATCTACGAGGGCCAGCGCCTGCAGTTGATCGCCCAGGCCCCGGCGCCGAATGCCGCGATGGGCGCTGAAACCGCGAGCACTGACACCGCAAACGCTGACACGAGCAGCCCCGACACGGCCCAGATCGTGATTGATGAGATCCGCGAGGAAGCGAGCGCGGTGGCGAGCGCGATCATGCACAGCGAACCGGTCTCGGCTGCACAGCAGAACTCGCAGTCACCGACGCTGGTACCGGGTGCGGAACCGGCCGCCGCGGCCGATCCGACCGACTATTCGGTCAGCGAAGCGGGCACGATCAAGGTGGTTGCGGCCGAGACGCTCGGGCATTACTCGGACTGGCTCGGCGTCTCGGCCAATCGCTTGCGCCACATCAATGGGCTGACCGATCGGGCCACGCTTGCGATCGGACGGCACTTGAAGCTTGAGTTCAAGAGCGTGACGCGCGAGCAGTTTGAGCAGCGCCGCCGCGACTACCACCAGCAGCTGCAGGCCGAATACTTCGCCGCGCACCACATCACTGGCACCGAGATCTATATCGCGCGCCGCGGGGATTCGCTGTGGAGCCTGACGCAGCGTGGCCAGCTGCCGATCTGGCTGTTGCAGCAGTACAACCCGGATCTGGACTTCGGCGAACTGCGTCCTGGTACGCAGGTTGTGCTGCCGCATGTGGAAGGTCCGGGTTGATCACCCGGCAGGTGTGAACCGTGCACGGTCGCCTGCAGGGGCAGGCCTGCCTATAATCACAACCATGCGACGCCTAGTCATCCTCTCCTGCACCTGGCTGCTCAGCGGTCTGGCCGCTGCCGTGGGCGTGAACGATCAGATTGGCAGTGGTGATCTGAACGCCGACCAGCATGAGTCCGCCGGCGTCAACGGCCTGCCGGTCGTCGATGCAGTGCTGGTGCGCAAGGGTGAGCGGCGCATGTACCTGATGCGCCGCGGTGAAATTGTCCGCACCTACCACGTGGCACTCGGGCTGATGCCCGAAGGCGGCAAGGAGCACGCTGGGGACTTCCGCACGCCCGAAGGCAGCTACCGGCTGACGCGCCGCAATCCGCACAGCGATTATTTCCTCTCGATTCAGGTCTCTTATCCGAATGACTCGGATCTTCACCGGGCGCGGGCGAATCACTGGAATCCCGGTGGCTCGATCATGATCCACGGCCTGCCAACCAATCTGAGGCACCCGGTGGACTATTATCAGCACCAGGACTGGACCGACGGCTGCATTGCGCTCTCGAACTCCGATATGGTCGAGTTCTGGCTGATCACACAGGATAATATTCCGATCCAGATCGAGCCTTAAGCTCGCAGTATCGGAGCGCCGGCCCGCACTGCCGGCAGCCATCGCCATGGAAACCACCGTAGACATTCCAGATTCCGTTGACGCTCGGGTCGGACCGCGCGGCAGCCTTGAGAATCTCTCCCAGGCCGAGATAGACACGCTCCTCGATACCAGCGCCCAGGGCCTGTATCCGCTGTTCCGCAGCTGTGCGCTCGCGGTGCTCAACTCCGGGAGCGATTCGGACAACACCAAGGAGATCTTCGAACGCTATCGCGATTTCACGGTGCAGATCCTGCGCCACGCCTGGGGCATCAAACTGCAGATCCGCCACGCGCCCGCCTCCGCCTTCGTCGACGGGGAGATGATCCGCGGCATCAAGGAACACCTGTTCGCGGTGTTGCGCGATGTGATCTACACCGCCAACGAGGTCGTCGCCAATGGACGCCTGAACCCGAACGATCCGGCCTCGATCACCAACGCGGTGTTCCACATCCTGCGCAACGCCCGCATGCTCGAGCACAAATCGCGACCGAACCTGGCCGTGTGCTGGGGCGGTCACTCGATCAGCGAAGCTGAATACCAGTACACCAAGCGGGTGGGCTATGAATTTGGCCTGCGTGGGCTCGATGTCAGCACCGGCTGCGGCCCAGGGGCGATGAAAGGTCCGATGAAGGGCGCTGCCATCGGGCATGCCAAGCAGCGTATTACCTCAGGCCGCTACATCGGCATCACCGAGCCCGGCATCATCGGCGCCGAGCCCCCGAATGCGATCGTCAACCGCCTGGTGATCATGCCGGACATCGAAAAGCGCCTGGAAGCCTTCCTGCGCATGGCTCATGGGATCGTGATTTTCCCGGGCGGCGCTGGCACGGCCGAGGAGCTGCTGTATCTGTTGGGCGTGTTGCTCGATCCAGCCAACTCGCGCCAGCCGATGCCGGTAGTGCTGACCGGGCCGGGCCAGAGCGCGCCCTGGTTCGAGCAGATTTCAAGCTTCATCGAGGCCACGCTCGGCAAGAGTGCTCTCGCGCGCTTCACGGTGATCCTCGATGATCCGCCGGCGGTGGCGCGCCACATGGTCAAGGGGTTCGAGGCGGTGCGTGAATTCCGCCGCCAGCAGAGCGATTCGTACAACTTCAACTGGCTGCTCTCGGTGCCGCACGAGCTGCAGTTGCCGTTCGCCGCTACCCACGAGGCGATGCGCGCGCTGAAACTCCATCGCGACCAGCCGGTGCATGAGCTGGCCGCCGACCTGCGCCGTGCGTTCTCAGGGATCGTCACCGGCAACGTCAAGGCCAACGGAATCGCGGCCATCGAGCGCTTTGGACCCTACGAACTCAGCGGCGATGCTGCGGTCATGCGACCGCTCGATACGCTGCTGGGCGAGTTCGTGCGCCAGCGCCGCATGAAGCTTCCGGGCAGTGAATACCGACCCTGCTATCGGCTGGTGAACTGAGTCCGAGCAGCCACAGCGGTGGTGGGACGGAACGCGCACAAAGGTGCATTCTGGTGTGATCCAGTTCCTCTCAGCCAGCTTGTCTCGCAGCTAGTCTGCTTCCAAAGGCGAGCAGGTATGCGACGATGAACAAAGGTGACCCAGCAGACAAGGACGGACCCGGCAAAGTCCGGCCGGTTCCGGCCGCTCCGGCTCCGGGCGGCGGCGCCGAAGCGTACGCCCGCTGGCTCGAGCATGTGCAGCGCTCGCGCGGCCGCCATGCCGCGATCACCCGCAATCTCTACACCTGGACCAACTACAAGAACTGGGCCGACAAGGTCAAGAATTCCTGGGATCCGGACGGCACCAAGTAGCCGACCCGGGCTCTTGATGCTCAGCGCGCCACGCCGACGGTAAGCGCAGCTCCCGCCCCGGGAGCTCCCTGCGCCGGGCGCCCTGCCGGCAGCGCCAGCCACTCCAACAGCGATTGCCAGTGTTCCAGGTCCTCCTGGACCAGGTGCGGCTTCATTTCGTGGATGCCCACGCCGAGCTCGGCACTGCGGATATAGCACTGTGAGTCGCGAAACGTGGCCACGATCGGGATATCGAGCGTGCCCAGGAAGCGGGTCAGCGACTGGTAGATGCGCGTGTGGCGCTTGACCCGGTTGGCGACGATCCCGAGCCGGTTATCGCTCCGGCGCACCTTGGCCACCAGCAACAGATTGGCGATCGTGCGGGAGCAGGCATGGATGTCGATGTCCGAGGGCAGTACGGGCACCAGAATCTTGTCAGCTCCGGCGATCAGCGCCGGCATGTTATGGGCATCAACCGCCGCCGGCGTATCGATGATCACGTGCCCGGTGCCCTCGGGGATGCGCAGCTGGAAGGCACGTGTGGTGCGCGCATCGCGCTCGTAGGCGGAAATCAGGTGGATCGGGGGTTGCAGAGTCTGGCGCTTCTTCACCCAGCGCGTTGCCGAGCCCTGCGGATCATGATCAATGAGGACCGGTCGATCACCCTGCTGCGCAAAGTAACTCGCGATGTTGATGGCAATCGTGGTCTTGCCGGAGCCGCCCTTTGGATTAAGGACGACGATGCGCTGCATGTGCATTCCCGCGGGCCCCGGCCCGATCTTATGTCCTGTTGCACAGCCTACGCAGGCAGGTCGGGCATCGCAAGCATGACGCGCGTCCCTCGAGGTTGTGAGCCGCGGCACGGACTGCATCCGGGCTCATCGATACGATGCAATTCGACTTCGCTTCTGGATGAGATCCCCTTGGAAAGATTTCTGCTGCTCTGGGACGAGATGGATGACTGGTTCAACGCCTGTCGCCACGTCCTGACCCACCTGACTTGAATTAATCCGGCTTAGACCCGATAAAGCCTCCTGCCCCTTCCGTTTGAACCGGGGCTGAGGTTTCCATTCCATGAGCACACGTGAGACACGCGGCTTTCAGGCTGAGGTGCGCCAGCTCCTGCGCCTGATGATCCATTCGCTCTACAGCCATCGCGAGATCTTCCTGCGCGAGCTGATTTCCAACGCCTCGGATGCCAACGATAAGCTGCGCTTCCTGGCGCTCGCCGAGCCGCAGCTGCTCGCCGATGATGCGGAACTGGCCATCTGGATCGATTTTGATCCGGCCGCCGGCACGCTCAGCATCCGCGACAACGGCGTGGGCATGAGCCGCGAGGAGGCGATTACGCACCTGGGCACCATTGCCAAGTCCGGTACCGCCGAGTTCTTCCAGAAGCTGACCGGTGATCAGCAGCAGGATGCGCAGCTCATCGGCCAGTTCGGCGTGGGCTTCTATTCAGCATTCATCGTGGCCGATCGCGTCGAGGTTTTTTCGCGGCGCGCCGGTGCGCCAGCGAGCGAGGGCGTGCACTGGGAATCATCCGCTGATGGCGAATACACCGTTGAGACCATCGAGCAGGCCGCGCGCGGCACGCGCGTCGTGCTGCACCTGAAAGAGGATGCCAAGGAATTCGCTGACGGCTTTCGCCTGCGCAGCCTCGTGCGCCGCTACTCGGATCACATCGCCTTCCCGGTGCGGCTGCCCAAGGAAGGGGCCACGCTTGAATACGAGAACGTCAATCAGGCCCAGGCGCTGTGGTCGCGCCCGCGAGCCGAGATCACGGATGAGGAATACCGCGATTTCTACCGGCACATCGCCCACGATGGCACTGACCCGCTGATCTGGGGCCACCATCGCGTCGAGGGCAAGCGCGAGTACACGAGCCTGCTGTATGTGCCGGCGCGTGCGCCCTTTGACCTGTGGCACCGCGATGCGGCCCGCGGGCTCAAGCTGTACGTGCGGCGCGTGTTCATCATGGACAACGCCGAGCAGTTCCTGCCGCTGTACCTGCGCTTCATCAAGGGCGTGGTCGATTCCAGTGACCTGCCGCTCAATATCTCGCGCGAGCTGCTGCAGCAGGATCGGGAGGTCGAGGCGATGCGCGCTGCCCTGACGCGCCGGGCGCTCGATCTGCTAGCTAAGCTGGCCACTGAGGAGCCGGAGAAATACCAGACTTTCTGGCGTGAGTTCGGGCGCGCCTTCAAGGAGGGCCTGGGCGAGGATGTGGGCAATCGTGAGCGGCTGCTGCCGCTGCTGCGCTTTGCCAGCACTGCGAGCGAGGAGAATGCCGAACGCCTGAGTCTGGCCGAGTACGTGGCGCGCATGAAAAGCGGCCAGGAGCGGATCTACTTCCTGGTGGCCGATTCGATGGCGGCGGCACGCGCGAGCCCGCATCTGGAGCTGCTGCGCCAGAAGGGTATCGAGGTGCTGCTGCTGGCCGATCGCATCGATGAGTGGGTCATGGGTCAGCTGACCGAATTCGAAGGCAAGCGCTTCAAGGATGTGGCGCGGGGCGATCTGGAGCTGGGGCCCTTGAGCGATGCGGCGGACAAGCTGCGCGGCGAGGAGGCGCTCAAACAGAGCAAGGTGCTGCTACGGCGCATCAAGGAAGCTCTGGGCGAGCGCGTAATCGAGGTGCGCCCGAGCGTGCGCCTGAAAGACTCACCGGCCTGCCTGGTGCGGGGCGAAGCGGATCTATCCGCGCAGCTGCGCCGCGTGCTGGCCGCCAGCGGCCAGGAGCTGCCCGTTGCAGCCCCGACCTTCGAGATCAACATCGAGCATCCGCTGGTCCGCTACCTCGATAGCTTGAGCGATGCCGAGCAGTTCAAGGAACTTTCCCTGGTGCTATTTGATCAGACCTGCCTGGTCGATGAGGGGCAGGTCGCGGCCCCGGCGGAGTTCAGTCGCAGACTCAATGCTCTGCTGGTAAGGCTCGCCGGAGTGCAATAGTCTTTGCAGCATGATCACAGCCCGGGCATGCCTCCCTGGGTGTAAGGAGCAGGATTAAGATGAGTGCTGATAAACCATCCGATGAGGAACTGCGCAAGCGCCTGACAGCGCTGCAATACCACGTGACCCGCGAGCACGGGACCGAGCGGGCCTTCACTGGCATTTACGAGCACAACACCGAGCCTGGGGTCTATCGCTGCGTGTGCTGCGGGACGGAGCTATTCAGTTCGGATACCAAGTACGACAGCGGCTCGGGCTGGCCGAGCTTCTGGGTGCCGCTGGCCGGTGAGCGGGTCAAGACCCTCGAGGATCGCTCGATCTCGGGGCGGGTTCGCACCGAGGTGCGCTGCGCTCACTGCGATGCGCATCTGGGGCACGTGTTCGATGATGGACCGCAGCCCACGGGCCTGCGCTACTGCATCAATTCGGCGTCGCTCGATTTCACGCCGGGCGGCAAAGCCGCTAAATGAGCGCTCCGGCGTCACCTGCCGAGCCGGTGCGGATCGCCGGCCCGGCCGGTGCGCTCGAGGCGCTGGTGGAGCTGCCGGCCTCGGCCGCGCCCAGGCGCGTTGCCATCATCTGCCATCCGCATCCATTGCACGGTGGCACGCTCACCAACAAGGTGGTCTACACGCTCGCGCGCGCACTGCAGGCGCGCGGCGCGGTCGCGCTGCGCTTCAACTACCGCGGTGTGGGCACGAGCGAAGGCCAGTATGATGGTGGCGTCGGTGAGATCGAGGATGCTGTGGCCGCCATCGCCTACGCGGCCGAGCGCTGGCCTGGCGCCGCGCTGATCCTCGCCGGATTTTCCTTTGGCGCCAACATCGTGCTGCGCGCTGCAGCCCGTAGCTCACCCGAGTGGCTGATCTGTGTGGCTCCGGCCGTCGCGATGCTGCGTGGCCCGGTTGCGGCCCCCAAGTGTCCGTGGCTGATCGTACAGGGCGATGCCGATGAGATCGTTGATGCCGGCCAGGTGCAGCGCTGGGCCGCCGGCTTTAGCCCGGCACCACAGCTGCACATGCTCGCAGGTGTCGGCCATTTTTTTCACGGCAAGCTGCACGAGCTTGGTGAGCTGGTCACGGGCGCGGATCCGTATCCGGGCTGATGGCCTGAGCCTTTCGAGTTCCTACCTACAAAATCGCGCACACAAAAAAACCCGACGCGGCCGTGTGAGCGGCCATCGTCGGGTTTAAATTCAAGCATCCGCAACCGCACTGCTGCGGCTGCAAAGTGCTTAATTTACGAAGGATTTCAGGTTCTTGAGAGGCAGCGCACGCACTTTCTTGCTGGCGGGCTTTGCCTTGAAGGTGATCTTCTCACCGGTGAACGGATTGATACCTTCGCGGGACTTCGTGGCCGGCTTCTTCACGACCTTGAGCTTCAGCAAGCCGGGCAGGGTGAACAGCCCATTGCCACGCAGGCTCTTCTTGATGATGCCGTTGAGTGATTCGAATACCTCGTTGACCTGCTTGCGGGACAGTTCCGTGTCCTTGGATACCTGGGCCAGAATTTCCGACTTGGTCGGTGCCCCACCTTTCTTTGCCATTGCCAAATCTCCTCGAGTTGCAGACTTATGCGTTTCAGCTTGGATGTTTAAAAGCTGTGCGAAACGGGGCGCAACATAACACATGCACGCGCGTGCGCAAATGCTTTTTGCTCTTCAGCACAGTCCAAAAATGCCTTTTTTTCTAGGCTTTGGCACAACGAAAGACTTGACTACTGGCATCAACGTTGCAGCATCAGCCTCGATTCATCGTGCAAATACGCAGCTAAACCTATGGAACGAAACGACTCGCAGCATTTATCGAGTGCGCAGCATCGGAGCGAGAAGCTTGCGAAACTGGCTTTGCTCGAGAGCAACGTTTCGCAGCAGTAAATTTTTTTCACGCGTGTAGGCGCCGCTTTCAGTAGCGATCTCGCACTCTGCTACGCGCAACCAGTTGCGCAACTGTGCGCGCGGCCGCTCGTTGGGCTGCAGCTCGCTGGGCCGCGCCGCAACGCGCAGCTTCAGGCGCGCGCTTCGGATCAGCGCACCAGAATCAACAGCGCCTGGATAATGATCAGCACCCACAGGGGCGAGAAATCGATGCCGGCGAGCGGCGGAATCAGGCGGCGGACCGGGCGCAGTACCGGCTCAGCAAGGCTCGTCAGCAGCGCCTGGGCCGGTGAGTAGACGCCGGGAGCGACTAGTGAAATCAGCGCATAGAGCAGGATGACGAAGAAATAGATGTGCAAGATGCCATGCACGATTTCGAGCACTGTGGCTTCGGCCCACAGCAGCGGCGGCGGCAGCCCGTGACTACTGAGGAGGTAGCCCGCGGCGGCCTCGATCGCCGCGATCACCACGACCAAGAGCGCGGTGGCCGAATCGAGCGAGCCAACCGGCGGCAGAACCCGGCGCAATGGCAAGACCAGCGGGTTGCTCAGCTGCAGGATCGCGCGCGCCAAGGGGTTGCGAAAATCGGCGCGCACCCATTGCAGCAGCAGGCGCAGCAGCGCCACCAGCAAAGCCAGATACAGCAGCGTATCAACCAGATAGATCAGGGCGGCCATGGCGTTTTCACAATTCCTTGCAGGTTAAGATCAATCAATGCGGTGCGGGCTGATTCAGCGATTGCGGGTGGCCAGATCGCCCAGCTCAGCGCCGCGACGCGTGGCGGCAGCGACCGCCTGCTGCACGATGCCCCGAAACTCAGCGCGGGTGAGGGCATCGAGCGCCGCTTCGGTGGTGCCACCCTTGGAGGTGACCGCGGCGCGCTCCTCGGCCAGGCTCAGGCCGCTTTGCGTGAGCTCGCCGGCCCCGTGGAGCGTCTCGCTGGCCAGCAGCTGCGCGGTCTCGGGCGCAAGTCCGAGCGCCACGCCTGCTGCGGCCAGGTGCTCGGCGAGCAGGAAGAAATAGGCCGGCCCGCTGCCGGAGAGGGCGGTGACCACATCGAGTTCGGCCTCAGTGCGCACCCACACGGTGCGTCCGACGGCGCTCAGGGTCTGTTCGGCCAGCGCGCGCTGGGCGGCGCTGACCTGCGCGGGCGCATACAGGCCGCTCACGCCGGCACCGACCAGCGCCGGGCGATTGGGCATGGCCCGCACCAGCGGTCGCTGCGGCAACCATGCACCCAGCTGGGCGAGGCGCACCCCGGCCGCGATCGAGACGAATACGGGCTGGACTGAGTCCAGAGTGGGGCGCAGGGCGTGTGCGACCGCGGCCAGCTGCTGGGGTTTGACGGCCAGCAGCACCACCTCGGCGCCGGCGATCGCGTAGTCATTGTCGGCGCTCGCCTCGACGCCCAGTGTCGCCTCGAGTGCAGCGCATTGCTCTGCGCGCGGTTCGCCAACGCGGATCTGCGTCGGCGGCAGGCCCTGGCGTAGCAGCCCCTCGATCAGGGCCCGCGCCATGTTGCCGCCCCCGATGACTGCGACCCGCAACTGCTTCATGAAATTCCCGAGTTATTGCGTGGCGCGCTCAACGGCGCCGCATCTGCCCGCATTCTAGGCACTTTGTCGCTAAGTGACACCGGGACGCTCGCCAAAGAGCGCCGTGCCGACACGCACCAGCGTGGCACCGGCGGCGATCGCGACTTCAAAATCACTGCTCATGCCCATCGAGAGGGTGTCGAGGCCGGCGCCGCTGCGATTCAGATCCAGCAGCAAGGCGTGGAGCGCCTCAAAGGCCTGGCGTTGCTGCGTAGCATCCAGTGACTCGGGCAGCATGCACATCAGGCCGCGCAGCTTGAGCTTTGGTAGCGTGGCGAGCTCGCCGGCCAGGGCAGCACACTGCCCGGGGCTGATGCCCGCCTTGGCACTATCACCGGCTATGTTGACCTGGATGCAGACATTGAGCGCCGGGGCGTGGAAGGGGCGCTGCTCGGCCAGGCGCTCGGCAATCCGCCGCCGCTCCAGGCCGTGCACCCAGGCGAACTGCTCGGCCACCGCTCGGGTTTTGTTGGCCTGCAACCGGCCGATGAAATGCCAGCTCAGATCCAGCCCGGCCAGGCTCGCCATCTTGGGCAGCGCCTCCTGCAGGTAGCTCTCCCCGAAATGGCGCAGGCCGAGGCTGGCGGCAGCCCGCAGCGCAGCGGCCTCATGCCCTTTACTCACGGCCACGAGCGTGACCGAATCCTCATTCCTTCCGGCCCGGCGCGCGGCCGCGGCCATACGAGCCTTAACCGCCTGAATCCGGACGGCAAGATCCGCATTTGTTAGTGAATTCTGCGGACCGATTAACATATTGGTGTCGAACACCCTCCGTTATACTGCGGCGGACTTCAGCATCGCGTCTGAGGCTCCTCGAGGGATCCTGATGGCCGTAGATATTGCCCAGCTGCTTGCGTTCGCAGTGAAGAATAACGCCTCTGACCTGCACCTGTCGGCTGGCGTGCCACCGATGATCCGCGTCGATGGCGACATCAAGCGCATCAATATGCCGCCGCTGACGCACAAGGAAGTGCACAGCATGGTGTATGACATCATGAATGATAAGCAGCGCAAGGCGTTCGAGGAATTCTTCGAGACCGATTTTTCCTTTGAGATACCGAAGCTTGCCCGCTTCCGTGTAAACGCTTTCAACCAGAACCGCGGCGCAGGCGCCGTGTTCCGCAACATTCCCTCGCTGATCCTGAGCCTCGATGATCTGCAGGCGCCGAAAATCTTCCGCGACCTGTGCATGCTGCCGCGCGGCCTGGTGCTGGTGACGGGACCTACCGGCTCGGGCAAGTCCACCACGCTCGCCGGCATGATTGATTACTGCAATGACAACCGGCCCGATCACATCCTCACGATCGAGGATCCGATCGAGTTCGTGCACGAATCCAAGCGCTGCCTGATTAACCAGCGCGAGGTCAAGCGCGATACGCTGGGATTTGCCGAGGCGCTGCGCTCGGCGCTGCGCGAGGATCCAGACATCATCCTGGTCGGTGAAATGCGCGATCTGGAAACGATTCGGCTGGCCCTGACCGCCGCCGAGACCGGCCACCTCGTGTTCGGCACCCTGCATACCAGTTCGGCGGCCAAGACCATCGATCGCGTGGTCGATGTGTTCCCCGGCGAAGAAAAAGAGATGGTGCGCTCGATGCTCTCCGAATCGCTGCGCGCGGTGATATCGCAGACGCTGCTGAAGAAGACTGGTGGCGGCCGCGTCGCCGCGCACGAGATCATGATCGGCACGCCAGCGATCCGGAACCTGATTCGCGAAGGCAAGATCGCCCAGATGTACTCGGCGATCCAGACCGGCGGTGCGGCCGGCATGCAGACTCTGGACCAGTGCCTGACCGAAATGGTTACCAAGGGTGTAGTCAGCAAGGAAGAGGCGCGCTTCCGGGCTCAGAACAAGGACGCCATGTAACGGCGCGCACGGCAGTCGCCGCAGGAACAATCCATGGAACGCGAGCAAGCCATCAAATTAATGCAGGACCTGTTGCGCCGCGTGGCGGAGCGTCAGGCTTCTGACCTGTTCATCACCGCCGGCTTCCCGCCCGCCATCAAGATCGATGGCGAGGTGCGCCCGCAGCTCGATCGCGCGCTCACCCCCGAGCAGTCGGCAGTGCTGGTGCGCGCGATCATGAACGATCGGCAGACCAAGGAGTTCGACGGCACCAAGGAGTGCAACTTCGCGATCGCCCCGCCCGGCATCGGGCGCTTCCGCGTCAGTGCCTTCGTGCAGCAGGGCCACGTGGGCTGCGTGATCCGACTGATCAATGCCAAGATCCCGACCTTCGAGGAGCTCGACCTGCCCCAGGTGCTCAAGGAAGTCGTGCTCTCCAAGCGCGGCCTCGTATTGATGGTTGGCGGTACTGGCTCGGGCAAGTCGACCTCGCTGGCCACGATGGTTGGCTATCGCAACGAGAAGACCCGCGGCCACATCATCACGATCGAGGATCCGGTCGAGTACGTGCATCCGCACCGCAACTGCGTTGTCACGCAGCGCGAGGTTGGCGTCGATACTGAATCCTGGCAGATGGCGCTGAAGAACACGCTGCGCCAGGCGCCCGATGTCATCCTGATCGGTGAGATCCGCGACCGCGAAACGATGGAATACGGCATCCAGTTCGCCGAGACCGGCCACCTGGTGCTGGCCACCTTGCACGCCAACAGCTCCAACCAGGCGCTCGATCGCATCATCAACTTCTTCCCCGAGGAGCGGCGCGAACAGCTGCTGATGGATCTGTCGCTGAACATCCGCGCCCTGATCTCCCAGCGTCTGATCCCGCGCGAAGCGGGCAGCGGGCGCATTGCAGCGATGGAGATCATGCTCACATCGCCTTTGATCCAGGATCTGATCTTCCGCGGCGAAGTGGCCAAGATCAAAGAACTGATGTCGCGCTCCAACCGCATCGGCATGAACACCTTCGATCAGGCGCTCTTTGATCTGTATGAGCGCGGCATGATCGGCTACGAGGATGCGCTGCGTAATGCCGACTCAAAGAACGAGCTGCGGCTGCGGGTCAAGCTCGAGAGCAAGCGTGATTCTCGCCCGGCTGAAGGCGATGGCAACCTGCAGATTGCAGAAGAAGAGCAGCAGGGCCAGAGTCTGTGAGCCGACCGATGCTGATTACCGACACTGAAGAACAAAAGGTGGCTACCGGCGATTTACAGCCAGTCCTCAACACCAAGCCGCTGTTCAAGCTGATGGTGGAGCGCAAGGCCTCGGACCTGTTCTTCAGCTGCAACGCGCCGATCAAGATCAAGATCGAAGGCCAGATCATCCCGATCAACAAGAAGGTGCTCTCGCCCGATGCGGTGCGCTCGGCGGCCTTCGGCATCATGAACCCGGAGCAGATCGAGTACTTCCAGCGCGAGCTGGAAATCGATTTTGCGATCTCGGAGCCGGGCCTCGGCCGCTTCCGAGCCGCCGTGTTCTACCAGCGTGGCTACCCGGCGATGGTGCTGCGCTATATCACGGCTGACATGCCGCGGCTTGAGGAGCTGGGCCTGCCTGAGCAGCTGACCGAGCTGTCGCTGATGAAGCGCGGCCTGATCCTGCTGGTCGGCGCGACCGGCTCGGGCAAGTCCACGACGCTTGCCGCGATGATCAATCATCGCAATGAAAATGCCTCGGATCACATCGTCACGATCGAGGATCCGATCGAGTTCCTGCACACCAACAAGCGCTCGATCGTCAATCAGCGCGAGGTCGGCCTCGATACCCGCAGCTACGAGCGCGCCCTGCGCGGCGTGATGAGAGCGGCCCCGGATGTGATCCTGATCGGTGAAATCCGCGATCGCGAGAGCATGATGGCCGCCATCACGCTGGCCGGCACCGGCCATCTGGTGCTGGCGACCCTGCACGCCAACAACGCCGCCGAGACCCTCGATCGGATCGTCAACATGTTTCCGCTCGACCAGCACCGCCAGCTCACCCTCGATCTGTCGCAGTACCTGCGCGCCGTGCTTGCCCAGCGTCTGGTCGTGAATCGCGATGGCAAGCGCGTGGCGGCGGTCGAAGTGCTGCTCAATACCCCGCACATGTCGGGCCTGATCAAGGCTGGCGATGTCTCGGGGATAAAAGAAGCGATCGTGCGCAGCTCCGAGAATGGCATCCAGAGCTTCGATGTGGCGCTACACCGCCTGTACCGCGACGGGCGCATCGAGCTTGAGGTGGCGCTGAACAACGCCGATTCGCGCAGCAACCTCGAAGCCAAGATCAACTTCGGCTAGCAGCGCTCTGCGCAGCGGGCGGAAAGACGCTCGCGGCCGCGAACACCGGGCCATCGACACAGACCCGCTTCATCGCCACGCCCTCCGTGCCGTGTACTGCCACCGCGCAGCCGGCACAGCCACCGACCCCACAGGCCATGTATTCCTCCAGGCACACCTGCGCGGGCAAGCCGTGCGCGTGCGCCAGGCGCGCGACCGCCTGCAGCATCGGGGTGGGTCCGCAGGCGAAAATCTCTACTTCGGCGCGCTCGGCGCTGCTCAAGGCCGAGAGCCAGTGATCGGCAAGCGCGGTCACGTAGCCCTCGTAGCAGCCGGGGAAGCCCGAGAGGCTGGCAAGGCGCGAGGGCACACTCAGATCATCGAGTGCTGGCAGGCAGGCGATGACCTGCGGCGGCACGCCCGGCACCAGGATGTGGGAGGGACGGGTGCGAAACGGGAACGGTACTTCCGAGCCCATCAGCACCAGGGGCTTCCAGGCGCCCCCCGAGCGCGCCAGCTCCTCGGCCAGGAATACCATCGGCGGGATCCCGACACCACCGCCAATGGCCAGCACGCGCGGGCGCCCGACATGCAGCTCGAACCCCGCACCGATCGGCCCGAGCACGCTCAGGGATTCGCCCGGCAAGCGCGTGCTTAAGGCCTCGGTGCCGCTGCCGACTACTTTATAGAGCAGCTCGATCCAGCCGGCTTCCCGCTCGACCCGCATGATCGAGAGCGGGCGGCGCATCGGCAGATGTTCGGCGCAGCGCAGGTGCGCAAAGCTGCCGGGACGGGCGCGCGCGGCGATGCGCGGGCTGTGCAGGCGCAATACGAACTGCGCCCCTTCAAAGCTCTGATGCGTGAGGATGCGCGCTGATTCGAGGCTGATCGTGCCGCGCTGGGCCGAGCCGCTCATGAGGTGGGCTTGCGCGGCCGGGCGACGGCCTCGAGCACCGCCATGCGCACCGCCACGCCATTGCGCACCTGATCGCGGATCACCGACTGCGGGCCATCGGCGACCGCCGAATCGATCTCAATGCCGCGATTCATCGGCTGCGGGTGCATCACCAGCGCACCGCGCTTGGCCAGCGCCAGGCGCTGCTGGGTGAGGCCAAAGCGGGCAAAGTATTCCTCGCCATCCGGAATTGCAGTCTCGGCAAAGCGCTCTTTCTGGATTCTCAGCATCATCACCACATCGGCACCGGGCAGGCCCTGCTCGGGGCTCGCAAAGCGCGGGCAGCCGGCAAATTCACCGCTTGCGGGCATCAGCTCGGGCGGCCCGATCAGCCGCAGCTCGCGTACCCCCAGGGCCTTGAACACCTCGAAGGCCGAGCGCGCGACGCGCGAGTGGCGGATATCCCCGACCAGCGCGATCGTGAGCTGCTCGAAGCGGTCTCCCAGATGATCCTGGATCGTGAGCGCATCGAGCAGGCCCTGGGTCGGATGCGAGAGGTGGGCTTCGCCGGCCGAGAGCACGCTCACGTGGGGCGCGACGTTGGCGGCCACGTGGGCCACGACGCCGGGCTCGGAATCGCGGATGACAAACACATCAAAATGCAGGGATTCGAGCGTGCGGATCGTATCGAGCATGCTCTCGCCCTTGACGCGCGAGGACAGCTGCACCTCCAGGTTCAGCACCTCGGCCCCGAGCCGCCGGCCGGCCAGCTCGAAGGAAACGCGCGTGCGGGTCGAGGGCTCCATGAACAGATTGCCGATCGTGATGCCCTCGAGGGTGCGGCTGCGCGGCGGGCGCGCGCCGAACGGGCAGGCATAGTGTTTGGCGCGCGCGAGCAGTGCCTCGATCTCCTCGCGTGTCAGGCCTTCTAGCGTTATCAGGTGCCGCAGGGAGCCGTCGGCGCGCCGTTGAGTGCTCATTTTTCTAGATGCTATTGCTCGCTTCGGGGGCCATCACGTTCGCCGCTCAGGTAGCGCTCCAGCAGGATCGCTGCCGCCTGGCCATCGATATCGGCGCGCTCGATGCGGCCGCGGCTGCCGGCTGCGCGCGCCTGCTTGAGCTGGGCACTGGCCTCGAGGGAGGAGTAGCGCTCATCGACGCGTGCGACCGGCCGACCGGCGCGTGCCGCTACGGCCGCGGCGAACTCGCTGGCCGCAGCCTCGAGCGTTCCGATACTGCCATCGACATTATAGGGGCGACCCACGATCAAAAGATCGGGTTCATAGTGCTTGAGATGCCGGTCAATGGCCGACCAGTCAGGACCGGCGGGGGTAGCGAGCGCAGCGCCCAGTGGCGTGGCGGCGCCACTTATCGTATTGCCGGCGGCGATGCCAATGCGCCGCAGTCCGAAGTCAAAGGCGAGGATGACGCGCGGGGCGCGTTCAGGCATGACCAGCCGTCAGGCTGACCCGCGAGCTGTGCACGCCGAGCATCTGCCAGGCCGCCTGCCAGCGCTCCTCAAAGGGCACTTCATAGACCAGCCGCTCATTCATCGGCAGGGACAGCCAGGCGTTATCGAGCATCTCGCGCTCGAGCTGCCCGGGTTCCCAGCCGGCGTAGCCAAGGGCGATCACCGCATCCTGCGGGCCTTCGCCGCGAGCCATGGCGGCCAGCACGTCGCGCGAGGTCGTGACCTGCACGTTATCGGAGACGCGGTGGGTGGTGTCCCAGCTGCCGCCGGGCCGATGCAGCACGAAGCCGCGATCCATCTTGACCGGTCCGCCGCGCAACACCGGGCGCTCGCCGATGCCGGCCTCGCTCGGCTCGAGTTTCATCTGCGTGAGCACTTCGCCCAGCTTCATCGTCATGGGCTTGTTGAGCACGATCCCTAAGGCGCCGCGCTCGCTGTGCTCGCAGATCAATGCCACCGACTGCGAGAAGTTCTCGTCCGCCAGCGACGGCATCGCGATCAGCAAACTGTTCGCCAAGTAGACCGAATCGCTCATGAGCCGAGTATGGGGGCGCAGCCTGCCGCCCTCAAGGGTTGGCCGCCGAGTTCGTGGGCGCCGTCACGCTGCCCCTGCCGATGGCGCCCGCCAGGAATTCCCATTGGTAGGGAATGCGCATCGTGCGGTAGTGGCTGGCGATCTCCGGGGGGAAGGGATCAAAGGGGCTTGCCAGCCGCAAAATCCCGAGCGCCGCCTGATCGAGTTCGGCATAGCCGCTGCTGCGACGCACCGTCGCGGACATCAGCCGCCCGTCGGAACGCACCACGACCTCGATGACCGGGCTGCCGCTTAACTTGGCGCGGCTGGCGACCGAGGGAAAATTGAGGGTGCCGATCCGCTCGACCCGCCGGCGCCAGGCATCCATGTAGGGGGCCAGATCCGAGGCCTGCGTGTCCGGGGCCAGCCACTCCCCGGTCGCCTGATCGCCGCGCAGCACCAGCTCATCGGCATCGCCACGCCCGAGCATCTGAGGCAACTGCGGGCTGGCGCGCTTGCTCAGGCGCTGGTTCTGGCCCTCAGTGCTGGTGCTGCCTAAGTAAACGGCGCGCAGCGAGTTGCCGGTGCTCAGCAGCGTGCTCGAACCGCTCCCGGCCTGCTCCTGCTCGCGCTCGGCGTTGCCCTCGCTGTCCCCTGCGGCGGCCAGCGCGGGCGCCTGCGGCGCGGGGCTCCCGGTAGCCTGATCGCGGGTATTGCCCGAGCCATGCTGGGTGCGCTGGGCCAGGTAGTGCGCGTGATCGTTGCGGACCGCCTCGGGCAGCTCATCGCTGGTCAACAGCACTTCCAGGCCACGCGAGCCCTCGCCGGGCGAATCGGCACCGAAGCTGATCCCCAGAATCAGGATCGCGTGCGCCAGGGCCACCAGCACCAGCATCGTGGTCAGTCGTTCGCGCACCGGTGCGCCACCCTTGCGGCGCGCAGAGGGCACCGTCTCGGGTTCGAGGATGGCGCGGAACTGGCCGGTCTGGGATTTCATCTCACGCGCGCATCAAGGCGCTTGGCGATCGCCGCGATCAGCAGGGCAGCGATGTCGAGGCCGAACTGTTTTTCGAGCTCGCGCACCCCGGTCGGGCTCGTGACGTTGATCTCGGTGACGAAGCCGCCGATCACATCCAGACCGACGAACAGCATGCCCTGATCCTTGAGTGCCGGGCCGATCTGGGCAGCCAGCCAGCGATCGCGCGCGTTGAGTTCGCGCCCCACACCCTGGGCGCCGGCGGCCAGATTGCCGCGATTGTCTCCGGCGGCCGGCATGCGGGCGAGCGCATAAGGGGCCGCTTCGCCATCCACCAGCAGCACGCGCGCATCCCCGCTGGTTGCGATCTCCGGCAGGTACTTCTGGATCATCGCAAAGCGCGTTCCTGAGCCGGTCAGGGTTTCATAGATCACCTGCGCGTTCAGGTCCCCGGCCTCAATGACGAAGATCGACTGGCCCGCCATGCCGTGCAGCGGCTTGCACACCGCCTTGCCATGCAACGCGACAAACTCGCCCATCTGCGCCATGTCGCGCGTCACCAGCGTCGGTGCGCAGCACTGCGGGAACCAGGCGGTGTACACCTTCTCATTCATATCGCGCAGGCCCCGCGGCCGGTTCACCACCAGCACGCCGGCCAGCTCGGCGCGCTCCAGGATGTAGCTGGCGTAGATGTATTCGGTGTCAAAAGGCGGGTCCTTGCGCATCAGGATGACATCGAAGGCTGCCAGCGGGCCGACACTCTCGGCACCGAAGCGGTACCAGGCCTTCGGATCGGCAGCCACAGACAGCTCGCGGCTGCGGCCTTCGGCCACCCCATCGCGCAGCCGCAGGTCGGCAAGTTCCAGATAGTGCAGCGACCAGCCGCGCGCCTGCGCCGCCAGCAGCATCGCCAAAGTGGTGTCCTTCGCGTACTTGAGCTTGGCGATCGGATCCATCACCACGGCCAGGCGGATGTGCTTGCTCATCGGATCATCCCCATCGCTCCTACGGCTCCAAGTGTCTCATGGGCACGGATTATGTCCCCGCCAGCGCACGCTAAGTCTCAGAAACGTGACGCAGGTGGCATGGCCCCAGGTGGGCCGATATGTTAAAACGCGGGTATCTTTTGCGGGTCGCCATGCCGGTCACGGCGCTCTAGGCCCAGGGTGATGCAGCATGGAATCCACCGTACACAGAAGTGAGAGTGACGTGAGCGGGGCAGACACGGCCTTCAAGGGACTCAAAGTGCTGGTCATCGATGACAGCAAGACCATCCGGCGCACGGCCGAGACGCTGCTCGCCAAGGAGGGCTGCGAGGTCTTTACCGCGGTCGATGGCTTCGATGCCCTGACCAAGATCGCCGACCACCAGCCCGACATCGTATTCGTCGACATCATGATGCCCCGGCTCGATGGCTACCAGACCTGCGCCCTGATCAAGCACAACAAAGTCTTCCGCTCCATTCCGGTCATTATGCTCTCCTCCAAGGACGGGCTGTTCGATCGGGCACGCGGCCGGATCGTCGGGTCCGAGCATTATCTGACCAAGCCCTTTACGAAGGATGAGCTGCTCGGTGCGATAGAAGCGCACATCGGGAGATGACGATGCCGCTCATTTTGATCGTCGATGATTCACCTACTGAAGTGCATGTGATGAAGAAGGCCCTTGAGCGCCACGGCTATCGCACCGCTGTGGCGGTCGATGGGGCCGAGGGCATTCGCCTGGCGCGCTCGATGCACCCGGATCTGATTTTCATGGACATCGTGATGCCGGGCGTCAACGGCTACCAGGCCACGCGCGCGCTCTCGAATGACCCGGACACCCGCAAGATTCCGATCGTGATGGTGACCTCCAAGGGTCAGGAGACCGATCGGATCTGGGGCCTGCGCCAGGGCGCCGTGGACTACATGGTCAAGCCGGTGTCGCCCGACCAGCTGGTCGAGAAGGCGCAAGCTGCGCTAGCCGCCTGATCATGCCGGAGAGCCCTTCGCTCAGACACTTGCGGGACGAACCCTACGAGCTGCTCGCTGAGCTCGACCGGCGTGGCCGCGCCATCACCGCCAGCCCCGATGCACCGGCCGAGTCCGGCCGCGAGTGGGTCGGCGTGGCGCTGCGCATGGCCGGGGAGCTGTATCTGGTGGCACGCGAGGAAACCCGTGAAGTGCTCGGTGTCCCGACGCCGCTGACGCGCGTGCCCGGGGCCAAGAGCTGGATCCTGGGCCTCGCGAGCGTGCGCGGACAACTGCTGCCGGTGATCGATCTGCGCCAGTACCTGGAGGGCGGGGTCACGCCGCCCTCGCGCACCACGCGCCTGGTGGTGGTCAATCATCGCGACATCCCGGCCGGCTTGCTGGTCGATGAGGTCCTGGGTTTCCGCCGCTTCGCTGAAAAGGAATTCTCCGCTGAGGTGCCGACGACGATCGTGCGCTGTGGGCGCTACCTTGCCGGCTCGTTCCGCCGTGAGGCCGAGCAGTTCCCGGTGCTGAGCCTGCGCAAGCTGGTTGAAGACCCGCTGTTCGCCGGAGCTTCGGCATGAGCGGCGAGCTGGATCTGCCCGATGCCGGCCGACCGCGCCGGCTGGTGCTGGCCGCGGCGGCTTTGAGCATTGTGACGGCGGTGGCCTGCGTGCTGGCGCCGCGCCTGACGGGCAGTGCCTGGCCGGCAGCAATCATCGCGCTCGTGGCGCTCGTACCGCTGGTGCTGCTGCTCAAGCTGCTCGGGCGTTTCAATGCCGCCATCGAACAGCAGCGCCAGGCAGCCGAGCTGCAACGGACCGAGAGTGATCGCAACCAGCAGGCGATCTTAAAGCTGCTCGATGAGATGGCGAGCCTCGCCGATGGGGATCTGACGGTGCAGGCCACCGTGACCGAGGACATCACCGGGGCGATCGCCGATTCGGTCAATTACGCCGTCGAGGCCCTGCGCAAGCTCGTGGCCACGATCAACCAGTCGGCCATCCAGCTCGATGGTGCGACCCGCCAGACCCAGGCGCTGGCCTCACACCTGGCCAAGGCGAGCGGCGCGCAGGCCAAGCAGATCGGCTCGGCGACCGAATCGATCGCCGCCATGGCCGCCTCCACCGAAGAGGTCTCGGGCAATGCCGAGCGCGCCGCCGATGTCGCGCGCCACTCGGTCGATGTCGCCCACAAGGGCGGCGAGGCCGTGCGCCGCACGATCGATGGCATGAATACGATCCGCGAGACCATCCAGGAGACTTCCAAGCGCATCAAGCGCCTCGGCGAGAGCTCGCAGGAGATCGGCAACATCATTGAACTGATCAGCGACATCGCCGAGCAAACCAACATCCTGGCCCTCAACGCCTCGATCCAGGCTTCGATGGCCGGGGAGGCCGGCCGCGGCTTCGCTGTGGTCGCCGATGAAGTGCAGCGCCTGGCCGAGCGCGCCGCAACCGCGACCAAGCAGATCGAGGTGCTGGTGCGCACGATCCAGACCGATACCAACGAGGCGGTGGTCTCGATGGAGCGCAGCACGACCGATGTCGTGGGCGGCGCGCTGCTGGCCGAGAACGCCGGCGCGGCACTGCAGGAGATCGAGCAGGTCTCCAATCAGATTGCGAGCCTGGTGCAGAACATCTCGGCCAGCTCGCGCAGCCAGTCGACCGCGGCCCAGAGCATTGCGCGCAGCACCCAGGTGCTGCGCGAGATCAGTGCCCAGACGGCCGATTCCACCAGCGCCACCAGTCAGGCCATCATCAAGCTGGCCGATCTGTCGGCGGCGCTGCGCAAGTCGGTCTCCGGCTTCCGCCTGCCCGGCGTTGCGGCCGCAACCGGCATGCACCGCACGATGGCGGCCCCCGGTGCGAGCGGTACGCATCGGCAGGTCAAGGCACTTGGCGGATCCTAACGATAGCGCCGCGGACGGGATTCAAACCAAACGATGAGTGAGCTGGCCACACAGACGCTGCAGACCGTGACCCGCGAGATCGGTGTCTCGCTGGCTGATGCCCGCAGTGCGCTCGAATCGCACGTCGAGCAGCCCTCGGGCAATGCGCCGCTGCTCGATCGCTGCGCCAACGAACTGCACCAGGTGCAGGGCGCGCTGCGCGTGCTGGAAATCTACGGTGCGGCACTGCTGGCCGAGGAAATGGAGCAGGTGGCGCGCTACCTGCTGGCGACCCTTGCGGATCGCAAGAACCAGGCCGAGTCACTCGATGCGCTGATGCGTGCCATGGTGCAGCTGCCAGGCTATCTCGAGCGCGTGATCGCCGGCGGGCGCGATCTGGCCCTGGTGCTGCTGCCGCTGCTCAATGACCTGCGTGCGGTGCGCGGCAGTTCGCTGCTCTCCGAAGGCACGCTGCTGCTGCTGAATCTCAAGAGCGATCGGCAGGCGCAGCCGACCGCGCCGGCGCCCGGGGAGCCACCGCTGTCTGTGGCCCAGTGGGCACGGCGGCTGCGGGCGCGCTTCCAGACCGGGCTGGTGGGCTGGATCCGCGGCGAGCGGCGCGAACAGAACCTCGACATCCTCTCGGCCGTGGCCACGCGCCTTGAGCAGGTGGCGACCCAGCAGTCGGTATTCCAGCTGTGGTGGGTGACCGGCGCGCTGCTCGAGGCGCTGCGCGAAAACGGCGTCGAGGGCAGCGTTTCGGTCAAGCGCCTGCTCGGGCTTGCCGATCGCGAGCTCAAGCGCCTGTTCGAAGAGGGCGAGAACCGCTATGCCCAGTACCCGCCGATCGAGCTGCTGAACAATCTGCTCTATTACATCGCGCGTGCGAACTCGGCCGGGCCGCGTGTCGCTGCGGTGCGCGCCTCGTTCCGGCTCGCCGAGCTGCTGCCGCTTGATGATTCGGTCGAGGAGGAGCGCGAGAGCCTCTCGGCGCCCTCGGTCAAGCTGATGCACACGGTCGCGGCCGCGATCAGAGAGGATCTGGGCCGGGTCAAGGATGTGCTCGATCTGTTCGTGCGCCGTGCCGGCGGCCAGGTCGAGGAGCTGACCCCGCAGATCGAGCTGCTGCGCAAGATTGGCGATACCTTGGGCGTGCTAGGCCTGGGCGAGCTGCGCGCGCAGGTGCAGGAAGCCACGCGCGCGCTCGAGGGCATGGTCGGTGGCCGCCAGGCGGCTGACCAGGGTGCGCTGGTGCAGGTCGCAGCGATGCTGATCAAGGTCGAGGATCACCTCGAGGAGCAGCTGGTCGGCCTGATCCTGCCCAAGCAGGCGCTGGCGCCAGAAGGCGAGGAGTCGGATCAGGATTTCCAGCAGGTGCAGGCGGCGGTGCTGCGCGAATGCGTGGTCAACCTGGCGCGCGTCAAGGAGAGCATCGCCCAGAATGTGAGCGGCACGCTCGATGCGGCCGGCTTTGATACCTGGCCCGAGCTGATGCGCGGCATCAAGGCTGGGCTCCTGATGCTCGGCAAGACCCGCGCGGTCGAGGCCATCGAGGCAGTGAGCCAGCACCTCAAGCGCGTGATGCGCCCGGGCGGCAGCGTGCTCTCCTCCGAGTACCTCGACCGGCTGGCCGATGCGATCGTCAGCATCGAGTACTACATCGAAACGCTCCAGGCCGGTCGAACCGATCCCTGGTACATGCTCGACAACGCCCAGACCTGCCTCGACACCCTCGCGCGCGAACCCGAGCCGGTGGTGCCCACCGTGCCGGCGCTCGGGGCCGGCAGCTACGCGCGCACGGTGCGCATCGGGCCACCGCTGACCGCCACGGCGCAGCCGCTGAGCGAGGCTGAGACCGAGACCACCGGGCGGGTGCCGACGGCTCCGCCAGTGCTGGTGCCGGCCACGGCGGCCAAGTTCGAGGCCCCGGATCCGGATCTGCTGCGCCTGTTCGTCGAGGAAGCTTTTGAGGAACTGGCGCGCATCGAGCGCGAGTTCCCGGCCTGGGACCATAATCCGCTCGAGAGCGATTCGCTGCTGACGATGCGCCGCTCCTTCCACACGCTCAAGGGCAGCGGGCGCATGGTCGGTGCCCGCGACCTGGGCGAATTTGCCTGGTCGATTGAGAACCTGCTCAACCGCCTGCTCGAAGGCACGATGCAGCGCTCGCTGCCGATCCTCGAGACGCTGCGCGATGCGGTCAAGCTGCTGCCGCTGCTGGTGCGCGATCTGCAGGAAGGCCACGCCGGACGCACCGATGCGACCGCGATCTCGGCGCGCGCCTATGCGCTCGCGGCCGGGCGCGAAGGCATGCTGGTGCTGGGGGCCGAGCCGGAGGCGTCGCTGCCGGCTGCCTACGCTGCCACCCAGGTGCTTCCCACTTCCGAGCGCGTGCACACTGAACCTGCGCCGGTGCCGGATGCGGCGCTGCGCGATATCTATTCACGCGAGACCGCGAGCCATGTGGCCGCGATCCGCCAGTGGCTGACGCGCGAACAGCCGCACATGGCGCCGCATGTGCTCAGCGAGGAGGCGTTTCGCGCCTCGCACACGCTCGCTGGCAGTTCGAAGATGGCCGAGATCCGCCACGGTATCCGCCTTGCCGAACCGCTCAATCACTGGCTGCGTAAATCCTTTGACAGCGGCATTGGCCTCGATGATTCGGGCCTGATCCTGCTCGAGGAGTGCATGGCGGCGATGGAAGCAGTCGCCGGGCACCTGGATGAGAGCACGGCGTATTTCACGGTGCACGACACGCTGCGGGCGCGCATCGCGCGCGCCGAGCTCGAGCTCGAGCGGCGCATCGCCGAGGCCGCCGTGCAGAACGAGCGCTCAGGCGTCCATGTGACGGTCAGCGCGCCGCCGGCAGCCTCGCCTGCGCCGCTGAGTGCGGCCGCGACAACGCCCGCAGCGCCCGAGATCGCACCCGATTTTGATCCGGATGTGGCCGCGATCTTCTGCGAGGAAGCCACCGAGCTGCTCGAAGCGGCCGAGACGGCTCTGCAGCAGTGGAATGCCGATCCGGGCAGCGCCGCGCACGTGGATGCGCTCAAGCGCCCGCTGCATACCCTCAAGGGTGGCGCACGCATGGCCGGCATCAGCGCGATGGGCAACCTCTCCCACGAACTCGAGAGCCTGATCATCCAGATCGGGCTTGGCACCGCGGCCGGCGATGAACGGGCGCGCGATGCCGTGCAGCAGACGCTCGATGAACTCGCGCGCATGCGCGAGCTGGTCGCCGCCGGCCGCGCGGTTGCGCCCGCCAACGCGCTGATCGAACGCCTGCATGCCGCCGCTCGCGGCATGAGCATGCCGAGCATGCCGCCGCCGGTGTTCACCACGCTGGCGCCGCCGGCAGCCGTCGCGGCGCACCCGCCGATGGATACGGCGGTCGTCTCCGCGCCGCTGGCCGCACCGGATCCGTCACCGCTCCCGGTGTTTGCCAGCAGCTGGGCACCCAATCCGGTGATCTCCGATCCGGTCGCGACATGGCCGGCGCCAGAGCCGGTGGCCTTTGTCTCGGAGCCGCTGGCACCAAGCCAGACCGCCGAAGTACCGATGCTGCCGGCCGCGGCTGAGTCGCTGCTGCCGCCACCGGCCGTGCCGCCCGGGCGCGAACCGATCGTGGCCGCCGAGCGCGGCGAGATGGCGCGCGTCAGTGCCGACCTGCTCGATCAGCTGCTCAACAATGCCGGGGAAGTGAGCATCGCACGCGCCCGCATCGAGCAGCAGGTCGGCGCGGTCGAGTTCAACCTGGGCGAGCTCTCACGCACGGTCACGCGCCTGAAGGAGCAGCTGCGCAAGCTCGAGCTGGAGACCGAGACGCAGATTCTCAACCGCCACGCCAACGAGGCCGGGCACCGCGCCGATTTTGATCCGCTGGAGCTTGATCGCTACTCCTCGATCCAACAGTTCTCGCGCGCGCTGGCCGAGTCGGTGAGCGATGTCGCCAGCCTCCAGCAGCTGCTCGATTCGCTGCTGACCGAAGCGCAGAACCTGCTGCAGCAACAGGGCCGCACCGTCACCGAGCTGCAAAATGGGCTGATGCGCACGCGCATGGTGCCCTTCCAGCGCCACGTGCAGCGCCTGGCGCGCATCGTGCGCCAGGCCGCGGCCGATTCGGGCAAGCAGGCCGACCTGATCATCGAAGGCGCCACCGGGGAGCTGGATCGCCAGGTGCTCGAGCGCATGCTGCCACCCTTCGAGCATATGCTGCGCAACGCGGTCGTGCACGGCATCGAGGCACCGGCCGAGCGCCGCGCGCGCGGCAAAAACGAGACCGGGCAGATTCGCCTCCATCTCAAGCGCGAGGGCGCCGAAGTGGTGGTGGAGCTGCGCGATGATGGCGCGGGCATGAACCTGAATGCGATCCGCAACAAGGGCCTGGCCTTGGGGCTGATCCACGCCGATCAGGCGCTCTCGGACGAGGATGTGATGCAGCTGGTGCTCGAGCCGGGCTTCAGCACCGCCGATTCGCTCACGCAGCAGGCTGGCCGCGGGGTCGGCATGGATGTGGTCGCGACCGAGATCAAGAAGCTCGGCGGCGCCCTCTACATGGAGAGCACGCCGGGTCAGGGCACGCGCTTTACGATCAAGCTGCCCTTTACGCTCGCGATCAGCCACGCGCTGGTGGTGCGTATTGCCGATGAGTTCTATGCCCTGCCGCTGCCGACGGTCGAAGGGGTGGTGCGCCTCTCGCGCGAGGATGTGGCCGCGCACCTGCGCAGCGAGAGCGCCAGTTTCACCTACGGCGATCAGAAGTACCGGCTGCAACCACTGGCCCAGTTCGTCGGCATGGAAGCCGGGCCGCCGCCCGATACCGATGCGACGATTCCGGTGGTACTGGTACGGGCCGGTGAGCATTCCACCGGCCTCGTGGCCGATGAGCTGCTGGGCAGTCGCGAGATTGTCGTCAAACCGGTCGGCCCGCAGATCGCCTCGATCCGCGGCATCTCCGGGGCCACGATCCTGAGTGATGGGCGCGTGGTGATCATCCTCGACATCGGCGCGCTGGTGCGTGCCGAATGGCGCGGCCGCCAGGCGCCGACCGTGATGCGCGAGCGCGATGACCAGCGCACTTTCGTGCTGGTGGTCGATGACTCGATCACCGTGCGGCGCGTGACGCAGCGGCTGCTCGAGCGCAACGGCATGCGCGTGCTCACGGCGCGCGATGGCATGGATGCGGTTGCGCTGCTGCAGGAGCACACGCCCGATATCATCCTGCTCGACATCGAGATGCCGCGCATGGATGGCTATGAAGTGGCGGCCCACGTGCGCTCGGATGCCAGATTGCGCGAAGTGCCGATCATCATGATCACCTCGCGCGTCGGTGAGAAGCATCGCGCGCGTGCCATCGAGCTCGGGGTCGATGATTACCTGGGCAAGCCCTACCAGGAAAGCCAGCTGATCGATGCAATCATGCCGCTGGTGGCCAAGCGTCGTGCGGCCCTGGTCGCCGGCGGCCACGGCTGATGGATACGCGGCATATCGAGATCTACAGTCTGCTGATTCCGCTGGCCGAAGGACGGCTGCTGATTCCGCGCTCGTGCGTGGCCGAGGTGATCGGTTTCCAGGCACCGACCCAGATGATCGGTGCACCGCCCTGGTATCTGGGGCTCGTGGTCTGGAACGGCCGCCAGGTGCCGCTGGTGTCCTTCGAGGGCGTGTGTGGCCAGCTGATTCCGCCCCTGGGCGGCCGCTCGCGCATTGTGCTGTTCCACTGCCAGGGCGCGCGCATCGAAGCGGGCGTGTTTGGCATCATCTCGCAGGGTTTTCCGCAGCTGGTGCGCGTCAATGCCGAGGTCGTGCGACCGGATCCGGACTACATACAGCCCGAACGCTTCCCGGTGCTGTGCCGCGCGCGCATGCTCAATGACACGCCACTGATTCCTGACCTGGAGCGGCTCGAGGGCATGATCGCCGAGGAAACCACAGTCAGCCCCGGCTGATCGGCGCTCAAGGCCCGTGCGTTAGCGCGCCAGATCCCCATGCAGCGCCTGCAGCGCCGCCAGCACCGCCAGCGGCGCGGTCTCGGTCCGCAACACCCGTGGCCCAAGCCGGCAGGCGCTGATGCCGGCGCGCTCGCACAGGCCTCGCTCGGTCTCGCTCCAGCCGCCCTCCGGACCGATCAGCACCGTGGCCGCGCCAGTAACCGGCACCGTCGCCAGAGTCTTGGCGCCTTCCGGATCGAGCAGCAGCCGCGCACCCTCGGCAGGCAGCGCTTCGAGCGCCTTGGCGAGTGTCAGCACCGCGCTGATCGTCGGCACGCGATTGCGACCGCACTGCTCACAGGCGCTGATCGCGATCGCCTGCCAATGCTCGACGCGCCGGATGCCCTGGATCGGATCGAGGCGCACCACGCCGTGTTCGGCGGCAATCGGCACCAGGCGCTCGATCCCAAGCTCGGTCGCCTTTTGCACGATCAGATCCATGCGCTCGCCGCGCGAAATGCCCTGCAGCAGCGTCAGGCGCAGCGGGGACTCGCGCTCGATCGCAACCTGTTGCAGGACCGCTGCGCGCGCCGTGCCGCGTTCGATCGCGAGCAGCTCGGCCACGTACTCACCGCCCTGGCCGTTAAAGAGTGTCAGCGGCGCGCCGGCGCGCAGCCGCAGCACCCGCGTCAGGTGCGTGGCCGCCTGCTCGGGCAGCACGACGTGCTGACCGACGCTCAGTGGCGCATCGAGGTAGATGCGGCTCACGCGCACGTGGCGATCTCGATGCCTTCGGCCGCGACCTCGAGCGCGAGATCAATCTGCTCTGGGCTGATGACATAGGGGGGCATCAGGTAGGTCACGCCGCCCAGGGGCCGCAGCAGCACGCCGCGCGCAAGTGCGTGATGATGAATGCGCAGGCCGCGCCGCTCCTGCCACGGGTAGGGCGTGCGTGTGGATTTGTCCTGGACCATCTCGATCGCAAGGATCATGCCGCACTGGCGTACCTCGGCCACGTGCGGATGATCGGCCAGCGGCGCAGCGCGCCGCGCCATGTGCGCGGCCAGCATCCGGTTGCGCTCGAGCACCGGCTCGTGCGCAAAGATATCGAGCGTCGCCAGCGCCGCGGCGCACGCCAGTGGGTTGCCGGTGTAGCTGTGGCTGTGCAGGAAAGCGCGCAGCGCCTGGTACTCGGCATAGAAGGCCTCGTAGACCGTCTCGGCGGTGAGCACGCACGAGAGCGGCAGGTAGCCACCGGTCAGCCCTTTGGACAGACACAGGAAATCGGGCGTGATGCGCGCCTGCTCGCAGGCAAAGAGCGTCCCGGTGCGCCCGAACCCCACGGCGATTTCATCGGCGATCAGATGCACCTTGTGGCGCGTGCAGGCTTCGCGCAGCAGGGTGAGGTAGAGCGGGTCATACATGCGCATGCCCCCGGCACACTGCACCAGCGGCTCGACAATGACGGCCGCGAGCTCGTGGGCGTGCTCGGCGAGCGCCTGCTCCATCGCCGCGAAGCTCGCGCGCGAGTGCTCGGCCCAGCTGACCCCCGGCGCGCGCTCGTAGCAATCAGGGGAGGGGACCGTGAGTACATCGAGCAGCAGTGGTGCGTAGGTCTCGCGATACAGCGGCACATCGCCGACCGCGAGCGCGCCTAAGGTCTCGCCGTGGTAGCTGTTGGAGAGCGTGAGGAAGCGCTGCTTGCCACTCGCGCCGCAGTTGCGCCAGTAGTGATAGCTCATCTTGAGCGCGACCTCGACCGCGGCCGAGCCGTTGTCGGCAAAGAAGCAGCGGTTCAGGCCCGGCGCGGCCAGGCGCACCAGGCGCTCGGCCAGTTCGATGGCTGGTTGGTGCGTGAAGCCGGCCAGCATCACATGCTCGAGCTGCATGGCCTGCGCGCCCACCGCGCCACTGATCCTGGGGTTGGCATGCCCGAACAGATTGGTCCACCATGAGCTGATCGCATCGAGGTAGCGCTTGCCCTCGAAATCCTCGAGCCAGACCCCGATGCCGCGCCGCACCGGAATCGGCGGCGCCGCTTCGTGATCCTTCATCTGGGTGCACGGGTGCCACACGTGCTTCAGATCCCGGGCGGCGAGCGTGGCGTTGTTCTCTGGGTTCATGGGCGCCATTTTGGCATCATGGGCCCTTCTCCTGCAGGAGCGGACCTAAAATTCCTTACGAGATTGATCCGGCGACCGGACTGGTGGCGGGCATCCGCCAGGTGCTCTCAACGCATTGCGATGCCCGACCGGCGCGGGCCGTGCCCGAGCTGATCGTCGTGCATGGCATCAGCTTGCCCCCGGGTGAGTATGGCGGCCCGTGGATCGAGCAGTTCTTTACCGGGAACTTAAGCGCGCAGGCCCATCCCTATTTCAAGGAGATCGCGGGCCTGAAGGTCTCGGCGCACGTACTGATCGGGCGCAGCGGCACGCCGGTGCAGTTCGTGCCCTTTGGCCAGCGCGCCTGGCATGCCGGGGTATCGAGCTGGCGCGGGCGCAATGCCTGCAATGATTTCTCGGTGGGGATCGAGCTCGAAGGGACCGACACCGATCCCTATCAGGCACCCCAGTACGAAACGCTGGCGGGGCTGATCGAGGCGCTGTGCCAGGCGTACACGACCTTGAGTTACCAGGCGATCGTGGGGCACTCGGATATCGCACCGGGCCGCAAGAGCGATCCGGGCAAGTCCTTCAACTGGCCGCAGTTGCGGCGGCTACTCGCCGCTCTCTGAGTCCCCGCGCGCGTGCTGCCACAGCACTTCTGCGCCGCCCGCACGGCGCGCGAGTACCCGTCCGTAGACGAACAGCAGATCCGAGAGCCGGTTCAGGTAGCGCAGCAGATCCGGCCCGACCGCCTCGCTTCGTGACAGACTCCAGCAGCGCCGCTCGGCGCGCCGGCAGATCGAGCGGGCCACGTGGCACTCGGCCGCACCGCCGCCACCGCCTGGAATCACAAATTCCTTCAACGGTGGCAGCTCGGCATTGGCACTCTCGATCGCCTCCTCGAGCCGCTCCACCTGCGCCGGGCCGATCGCCTGGCGTCCCGGGATCGCAAGCTCGCCCCCGAGATCAAACAGCTCCTGCTGCACCTCGCTCAGGCAGCGGCCCTCCGCTGCCTGCAGACCGGCCGAATTGAGCAGCACGCCGAGTGCGCAGTTGAGCTCATCCACGCTGCCGCAGGCCTCGATGCGGGCGCTTTCCTTGGGCACGCGTGTGCCATCCCCAAGGCCCGTGCTGCCGCCATCCCCGGTACGGGTCACTATCTTGGAGAGTCGGTTACCCATGCTTGCGGCTCCAGTAGCGCTCAGGTTCTCAGCCTTACCTTAAGAGTCAGGCGGCGAGCTTAGCAAGCTGCGCCGCCTTGTGGAGCTTCGACTAC
>Ga0302325_10002078_pt1 | contig 49405 bp, 39 predicted proteins | sample Palsa_T0_2_FD_201948 | JGI IMG/M metagenome (GOLD analysis project Ga0302325, IMG submission 201948) | Peat permafrost microbial communities from Stordalen Mire near Abisko, Sweden - Palsa_T0_2 | ecosystem: Environmental > Terrestrial > Soil > Palsa > Peat permafrost | place: Sweden: Abisko...
AGCGAGTCGAACGCCACGGTCCATCAGCTCATCGGGATACTTCTTCGGTCGTGGCATAAACGTGAGTTCCTCGCTCGAGGACCGAAATCCTCGTTTCAAGGTCTCCGTCAAACCCGGCCTGCCTCATCACGTGATCGACAAGCCTCGGGCACTCCCGGTCATTCTTAGCTCCAACAAGGTGAGCAAACCTGCTTGCTGCTGCTTGTTGACATGGCACTGGCATGTGGCACAGTGCCTCCGGTTCGAGCCTTCAATTGCCCAGAAACTGGGAGCGTACTCCCACGCTGCCGTCGATCGGGGACGAGCTCGCGCTCGCAGGTCCGGTCCGAGCTCAGCGCGTTACGAGCTCGGGGTCGTCGACCTCGCTGCGCTCCCGGTCGGCCTGGGCACGTCGATCGTCGCCTGAGCGACGTCCTTGCGGGTCTCCAGCTCGTCCAGGGTCATCGCCAAATCAGTATGAACCAGCCCTCCCGCTGGACGTTCGCCGGGACGTTCGCCGCCAGGCGAACTCCAAACGTAATCGCGCCAGCGATTACGCAGCGACCGGGACCGCCTCTGGCCGGGGGGTGGGCGCGGGCGCGGCCGCCGGCGCCGGGGCGCTGCGCCGGAGCTTGTCCGGCAGGGCGAGCCGGCAGATCTTCTTCACCACGCTGCCGAACTGCTTGCCGAGCGGACCGGTGTTGTACGGGATGCCGAAGCGGGCACACAGCTCCGAGACCTCGGCGGCGATCTCGCCGTAGCGGTGCGCCGGGATGTCGGGGAACAGGTGATGCTCGATCTGATGGCTGAGGTTGCCGGCCATGATGTGGAAGAGCTTGCTGCCGGTCAGGTTGGCCGAGCCGAGGAGCTGGCGGAAATACCACTCGCCACGCGTCTCCTCCTCGGTCTCCTGCTCGCTGAACTCGAACACGCCGGAGGGGAAGTGGCCGCAGAAGATGATCGTGAACGTCCACACGTTGCGGACGATGTTCGCGGTCGCGTTGCCCGCGAGCACGAGTGGCGCCTGCGGGCCGGCGAGGACCGGGAACAGGACATAGTCCTTCAGCACCTGCCGGCTCGCCTTGCGCCAGATCCCCGCCGCCAGGTCGCGCTTCTCCGCCCAGTCCACGTCGCCCGACCCGAGACGCTCGACCTCGAGGTCGTGGAAGGCGACGCCCCACTCGAAGAACAGCGCCAGCAGGATCGCGTACGCCGGGTTCCCGAGGTAGTAGGGGTTCCAGGACTGCTCCTCGGAGATGCGCAGGATCCCGTAGCCGAGATCGCGGTCCTTGCCGACGATGTTCGTGTGGGTGTGGTGCATGTAATTGTGTGAGTGGCGCCACTGGTCGCTGGGGCAGGTCGTGTCCCACTCGAAGCCGTGGCCCGACAGCGCGGGGTCGCCGGTCCAGTCGTACTGGCCGTGCATCACGTTGTGCCCGATCTCCATGTTGTCGAGGATCTTCGACAGCGACAGGGCGGCGACGCCGGCGAGCCACGCCGGCGGGATGAAGCTGGCGAACAGGAGCCCGCGTCCGGTGACCTCGAGCCCGCGCTGAATCCGGATCATGCGGTGGATGTAGTCGATGTCGCGCTCGCCGAGGTCGTCGAGAGCACGTTGCCGGATGGCGTCGAGCTCCTGGCCGAAGATGTCTAGCTGCTCGGGGGTGAGTGTCGGAACTGTGTCGGTCACGGGTCGATCTCCAGGTGTAGTGATCAGAGGTCCAGCGCGACGCTGCCCGTGGGCACCGACACGCAGATCTGAATGTCCTCGTCCTCGGTTGAGGAGAGCTCGCCGGTCCTGATGTTGCGGACGCCGCCGGCGAGCTTGCGGCAGGTGCAGGTGTGGCAGATGCCCATGCGGCAGCCGTGCGCCGGTTTCAGGCCGGCCATCTCCGCCTGCTCGAGCAGTGTCGCCCCCGTGTTCGGTGCGTCGACGCCGCTGCGTGCGAAGCTGACCGCCCCGACGGCATCGCCGGTGTCGAGCGTCAGCGCCGGCGGGACGAAGCTCTCGCTGTGGACGAGCGCGGGGTCGCCGGCGGCGCGGACCGCGTCGATCAGGCCGGGTGGGCCGCAGACGTAGGTGTGCGTGGCCGCGGCGTCCGGCGCGACGGCGCGCAGATGCTCGGCGCAGAAATACCCCTCGAGCTCACCCCGATGCTCGCCCCTGGTGTACGCAAAGGCGACGGTCACGCCCGGCGCCTCGGCGGAGACCCGAGCGAGCTCGCGCGCGTAGGGCACGCGGTCGGCGGTTCGGGCGTAGTGCAGGAACGCGACTTCGCCGCGGTACTCCTCGTCGAGCAGCGTCCGCAGCATCGACATCACCGGCGTGATCCCGCTGCCGCCGCTGACCAGCGCGATGCGCTCGGGCCGCTCGGGGGGCAGTACGAAGTCTCCGGCCGCCTGCTCGAGGCCGACGACCATGCCGGGAACCGCACGGTGGTGCAAGAAGCGCGACACAAGTCCCTCCGGATGGGCCCGCGCGGTCAGCTCGATCAGCCCGTCTGCGCGGTGGACCGAGGAAGCGGGCGAGTAGCAGCGTGAGCGTTGCACCCCGTCGATCTCGATGGTGAGGCGGACGAACTGGCCGGCGGCGAAGCCACGCCAGACGTGGTTTGGGCGAAGCGTGAGCGTGACGCTATCGGGGGCCGGATGGTGCACGGCAGTTAGCTCTGCGCGGACGTCGTGCAACGACCAGCCGGGCCTTACAAGCTCGAGATAGCGGTCGACACCGTGGGGCGCGGCGAGCGCCTCGACCAGGCCCGAACCGAGGATCCGGTGCCCGAGGTTCCGGCGCCTGGGCCGGGTGCGGGACCGATCGCTCTGTCGGCCGGCAGGGTGGGTTGCTTGAGTTTCAGTGTACATTTGTACTCCAAGGTAATGATACAGATCCGATTCGTCAAGCAAAATCAGGCATGATTGAGTGACATGGCGCACAAACCAACAGCGCACGTACGTACTCGCAGGCCACCCGAAGTGGTCGCCGCCACGCGCAGCGAGCGCAAGCAGCGCACCCGCGAGGCGCTGATCGACGCCGCCCTGCGACTGCTGGAGCAAGAGAGCTTCTCGAGTCTCAGTCTGCGCGAAGTGGCGCGGGAGGCCGGGATCGTCCCGACGGGCTTCTACCGCCACTTCGAGAACATGCAGGAGCTCGGCCTGGCGCTCGTCGACCGCTCGTTCCGGAGCCTGCGCGACATGCTTCGCGGCGCCCGCGCCACCGCCGACGGCCACGAGCACGTGATCAGGCGCTCGATCGCAGTGGTCGTCGCCGACGTCCACGAGCACCGCTCCCACTTTCGCTTCATCGCCCGCGAGCGCTCAGGCGGCGTGGCCAGCCTGCGCCACGCGATCCGCAGCCAGATCCGCCTGCTCGCCTCGGAGCTGGCGACCGACCTCGCGCGGATGCCGGCGCTCGCCGCCTGGAGCACCGACGACCTTCAGATGCTCGCGGCCCTGCTCGTGGGCGTCGGCGTCTCGGCGGCGGACGCGCTGGTGGACGTGCCATCGGACGACGCCGAGATCGAGCAGGAGATCGCCTCGTTCGCCGAGCGTCAGCTACGGCTGATCACGCTAGGCGTGCCGGCCTGGCAAAGCCACCGGGCTGAGGTGTAGGGCGCGCACCTCATACGGTCTAGCCGGTTCCACCGGTTCGCGCCAACGCCAGCGCCGCCGGCGGATCGAGCTGCCGGTCCGCCCGCGAGAGCTCGAGCGCGCGGTCGGCGAGCTCGGCGGCCTCGGCGCCGCCGGTCGACTCGTCCTGGAGCGCGAGCGCGAGGAGCACCTGGCGCAGGAGCTCGGGATCCTGAGTGTCCGGAGGTTTGCCTGCGGGCGGCAGCGCGCGCAGCGTGCTCAGCAGGCCGGCCGCGGTGCCGGCGCTCGAGAACGACATCGCGCCGGGGTGCTTGGCCGGGATACGGGCGGCGACCGCGCCGGTGGCCGGGTCGAGCAGGTTGACATTGGTCCGCAGGCCCTCTCGCTCGAGCGCCAGGCGGTACCCGGAGAGGCGCCAGTAGCCGAGCTGGGCGGCGAGCTGCTTGTAGACCGACACCACGCTCTCGTCCTTCACCTTCGCGTGGTGCAGCGCGACCTGCGTGCCCGCGTCTGGCAGGTTCGGGTCGGGGTCGGGGGCGATCAGCAGGAAAGCCTGGCGCCCGAGGCGCCCGGCGCCGACGCCGCCGACCTCGGCCAGCAGTTGGTAGCCGCCGAGGCCGAGCGCGCCGACGATCCCGGGGGGAAGCGGATTGCTCTGGAGGTGTCCCGGTGGATGGGTCATCGCAACGACATCAATTGTCGAGCAGCCCGCCCATGATGCCGCCGAGCAACCCGGCGCCGCCGGACTGCGCGGTGGCGCCGCCGCCGGCGCCCGTCTCCGCGCCCGGCGGATGGTAGTAAGCGCTCTGCAGGCCGACCCTGCCGGGTCCGGTGAAGCGGTTGAAGACCAGGTTGCCCGAGCCGCTGAGCATGCCCGTCTTGAATCCGTAGACCTCCTGGCTCATCTGCACGGAGTGGTCCCTGAACAGCCAGCCGCCCGGTTCGATATTGATCGTCTCGCCCGGCTCGAGCCGCTTCTCGAACACGTTGCCGTACCCATGGACCCAGACAACCCCCTCCTGGTCGGCGGCCAAGAACTGGTCGACGAAGAATCCGCCGCCGTACATCATGTTGGCGAAGCCCTTGATCCGGCTGTAGTCGTACTGAACCCCGCTGGTGGCGGCGAGGAACTGGTGCTCGCGGACGACGATGCCGTCTCCCGCCTGCAGATGGAGTGCCGCGATGTGGCCGGGAGCGTCACGGCTGAAGGCGATCTCGCCGGACGACTGGGCCTCGAGCAGCAGCAGTGGCATGCCGCCCATGACACGGCGCTTGAGCCCCTTCTTCAGCGGGTGCAGGCCGATCTGCATGTTCGGGTACTTCCACAGCAGCACGTGGTGCTCGAAGTAGACGGGCATGCGACCGTCGAGCACCATGTGGAGCACCGGCACAAGCTCGCCCTCGAGGTGGTAGGTCAGCCCGGGAGCGCTTCCTCCGGTGATCGAGGTGGGCAGGATCTGTGGCGGGGTCGGCATCGGCTCTCTCCGTTCGTGGATAACGCTCGGCAGGTGGTCTCGCGGCAGCGGTCGTGCGAGGATAGCCGCCACCGAATGACCGAGCAGCCGATGCTCACGACGAGGCAACTCAACCGGGCGACGCTCGCGCGCCAGTTGCTGCTCGAGCGCGTGGAGATCTCCGCCGTCGACGCCGTGGGCCGCCTTTGCGGGCTGCAGGCGCAGGAGCGGGGGCCGCCCTTCCTTGGGCTCTGGACACGCCTTTCCGCGTTTACCGAGGCCGACCTCCAGCAGGCGCTCCACGAACGCGCCGTCGTCCGCGCGACCCTGATGCGCGGCACGCTTCACCTCGTGACCGCGGGCGACTACGCGGCCTTCCGCACTCCGATGCAGCCGATGCTGACGCGTGGAATGACGGCCGCGCTGCGGGAGCGCGCGGAGGGGCTCGAGCCCGATGTGGTCCTTCCTGCGGCGCGCGCATTGCTGGAGGAGCGACCGCGCACGTTCGATCAGCTCCGTTCGCTACTCCAGCGGGCGTTTCCGCGCGTGAACCATCGCGCGCTCGGTTATGCGGTTCGAATGCTGCTCCCACTCGTGATGGTGCCGACGGCCGACCGGTGGGCGTTCCCGCGGGTCGCGGAGTTCACGCTTGCCGATGGCTGGCTGGAGGTTCCTCTGAGCACCCGGGGAGACCCGGACGAGCTGGTGATGCGCTACCTGGCCGCGTTCGGGCCGGCGGCGGCGGCCGACGTTCAGACGTGGTCGGGACTACAGGGCATCAAAGCCGTGCTCGAGGGTCTGCGCCCCCGCCTCGTGACTCTCACTGACGAGCGTGGGCGTGAGCTGTTCGATCTTCCGGACGCGCCGCGGCCGGACGAGGGAACGCCTGCGCCCCCGCGGTTTCTCCCCGAGTTCGACAATCTCCTGCTCGCACACGCGGATCGCGCGCGGGTGATCGCCGACGAGCACCGTCCGGCCGTGATCACCAAGAACCTCCGCGTTCGGGCGACGTTCCTGATCGACGGGTTCGTCGCCGGCGTCTGGGAGATCAAGCGGTCGCGTCGCGCCGCCACGCTTACGATCACGCCGTTTCGGGCGCTCGGAGAGCGCGAGGCCGCCGCGCTCGAGACCGAGGGAGAAGCGCTGCTGGGGTTCACGGACGCGGACGCGAGCGAGGTCGAGGTGAACCTGGCGGCGCCCTGACCGCGCCGAGTGCGCGATCAGGCCGGAAACAGCGCACTATCGGGCCCTGCAGCGTGTCATCTGGCACTCAAGCCGCCGCACGCCCGCGCCGATAAGGCCTGCAAGGAATGTCTCGGCACCTGCCAGCCGCGCTCGCGCAGGCGGCGCGGGTTGCATCTTGGAGGGCGCGCGGGTTACTCGGCCTGGCGAGTGCCCGTCCACGAGCGATCTACGCTGCCCGTTTTCTCTCGGTCACTCTCGCTTATTACGGCTTGGCCAAGCTGGGTCTCGCCCCGGCGATCAGTCACGCCGGCGTGAGCGCCATCTGGCCGCCGGCAGGCCTGGCGCTCGCGGCGGTGCTGCTCGGTGGCTACCGGATGCTTCCAGCAGTCGCGCTTGGCGCGTTCTTGGCCAACGTGACGACCTCGCTCCCGATCGCGAGCGTCCTCGGGATCGCGGCCGGAAACACGCTCGAGGCGCTCCTCGGCGCCGCGCTGCTGCGCGCGGCGGCAGTCCGCGGGTCGCTGCGCCGGGTCCGCGACGTCCTCGTCCTGGTCGCGCTCGCCGGCTTCGTGTCGACCGCGGTCGGCGCCACGATCGCGATCGCGAGCCTCCTGGTTGGCGGTGCGCTGGACCACCCGGAAGTAGCGTCGACCTGGCGCGAATGGTGGTTGGGCGACATGGGCGGCGTTCTCCTCCTCGCCCCCGCCCTGCTAGTGCCCTCAGCGGCGTGGCCGCTGCGGTGGCCCCGCGAGCACCGACTCGAGGCGCTCGCGCTCGCCGCCCTGCTGGTGGGGACCAGCGTCCTCGTGCTCCGCCGCGACGGGCCGAGTGCGTACCTGTCCGTCCCGATGCTGTTCTGGGTCTCGCTGCGCTTCCGTCAGGCCGGCGCGGTGCTCGGCAGCCTCGTCGTGTCCAGCATCGCGGTCTGGTACATGTCGCGCGGGGAGGGGCCGTTGATCGGCGGCGGCCTCGGCGTGGAAGTGCTCCGGGTCCAGACTTTCGTCGCCATGGCAACGATCACCGCGCTGGTGGTGGCGGCGATGCGCAGCGAGCGAGACGTGACCGAGACGGCGCTCGCACGGCTCGGCGAGAGCGAGCGAGCGCTCGCCGAGGCGCAGCAGCTGACGAGGATCGGCAGCTTCAGATGGGACATTCGCAGCGGCCAAGTCGACTGGTCCGATGAGCTCTACCGGATCGTCGGGCTGAAGCGAGAGGACCGCCCGCCCAGCTACGGATCGTGGCGCGAGCGCATCCATCCCGACGACCGCGAGACCGTCGACGCTGCGATCACGCGCGGCTACGAGGAGCGTCGCGCGTACAGCTTTGTGCACCGGGTTGTCCGGCCCGACGGGCAGATCCGCACCGTCGAGGCCCACGGCCGGGTCGAGATCGACGCGGAAGGGGAGCCGATCACCGTCGCTGGGACATGTCAGGACGTCACCGCGTTCAAGCTCGCCGAAGAACGCTTCCGCTCGCTCCTCGAGAGCGCCCCGGACGCGATCGTGATCGTCAATGAAAGCGGCGACATCGTCCTCGTCAACTCGCAGACCGAGCGACTGTTCGGCTACTCGCGCGAGGAGCTGATCGGTGAATCGGTCGAGCTGCTCGTGCCCGAGCGGTTCGCGGTCGACCATCCGGGCCATCGAAAGATATTCGCGGGCGACCCCTTCCCGCGCCCGATGGGTAGCGATCTGGATCTTTACGCGCGCCGCAAGGACCGGAGCGAGTTCCCCGTCGAGATCTCGCTGAGCCCGCTTGAAACCGAGGACGGGACCCTGTTCTCGAGTGCGATCCGCGACGTGACCGAACGCAAGCTGGCGCGCGACGCGCTTGCCCATCAGGCCCGCCACGACTCGCTCACCGGCCTGCCGAACCGCAGCCTCCTGCTCGACCGCCTCGAGCACGCGCTCGATCGCGCCCGGCGCTCGCATTCGGCGCTCGCGGTCCTGTTCCTGGACATCGACGACTTCAAGCTGGTCAACGACACCTTCGGTCACGAGGCCGGCGATCTGCTGCTTGTCGAGATGACCCCACGCCTGCGCGCCGCGCTCCGTCCCGGGGACACCGTCGCGCGCTTCGGCGGCGACGAGTTCGTCGTGCTCTGCGAGGACCTCTCCTCCGAGACCGATGCGATTCGGATCGCCGAGCGCATCGCCGCGGCGTGCAGCAGCCCGGTGATGCTCGGCCCGCACCAGCATCTCGTCACGATCTCCGCCGGCGTCGTGGTGGTCAACCGCGGCTCCTCGACTGCGACCGAACTGCTGCGCGACGCCGATGCCGCGATGTATCGCGCCAAGGCGCTCGGCAAGGGCCGCGTCGAGCTCTTCGATGCAGGTATGCGCGAGCGGCTGATCGAGCGCATCGCTGTCGAGTCCGACCTGCGCCACGCACTCGATCAAGACGAGTTCCTCCTCCATTATCTGCCCGTGATCTCGCTCGAGGACGGCGGGATCATCGGTTTCGAGGCGCTGCTGCGATGGCAGCACCCGAAGCGAGGGTTACTCGAGCCGGCGGACTTCATGGAGGTCGCCGAGAGCACTGGTCTGATCGTCCCGATCGGCGAGTGGGCGATCGAGGAGGCATGCCGTCAGGCGGTCGCCTGGCGCGACGCCGGCGGACCGGGCGAGCCACCACTGAGCGTGTCGGTGAACCTCTCAGCTCGGCAGATTGCACGCTCCGACATCGTCGCTGCGGTGACGAGGATCCTCGCCAGGACCGGGCTCGAGGCCGGCCTGCTCGACCTCGAGATCACCGAGCGGGTGCTGCTCGAGGACGCCGAAGCCTCGGCCGGGGTCCTGCGCGAGCTGAAGGCGGTGGGCGTGCGTCTCGTCCTCGACGACTTCGGGACGGGCTATTCGTCGCTCAGCTACCTGAAGCGCTTCACGATCGATGCGCTCAAGATCGATCGCTCGTTCGTCGACGGCCTCGGCGGCGATGCCGAGAACGCGGCAATCGTCAACGCCGTCCTCAGCATGGCGCGAGCGCTCGACGTCGGCGTCACGGCCGAAGGGGTCGAGACCCGCGAGCAGCTCGCGAGCCTGCGCGGCAGTGGGTGCGCGTACGCGCAGGGCTACCTGTTCTCACAGCCGATCCCACCGGCCGACGTGCCCGAGCTGGTCGAGGCGGCGCTGGCGGGACTGCTCGCCGACTAGACTAGGCGCCGCTAGCGGCGTCGCATCGCCGCGAACCCCGCGTTCAGCAGCGCCGGCGCTTGGTCGTCCTCGTCGGCGGAATGCAGCAACACGACGCCGAGCCACGTGTGGCCGCGGCGGGCGGTGGCCACCAGGCAGACGCCGGCGGCCGTCGTATACCCGGTCTTGAGCCCGTCGGTGCCTGGGTATCCGAGCCGGTAGAGGGGGTTGTTGTTGTACACGTAGAGCTTGCCGCCCTTGATCGGGAACCGGAGCGTCGCGCTGGCGCTGGCGACGATGCGCGCGAGCCGGCGTTCGTCGAGCACGGCCCGGGCCAGCTTGGCCAGATCGGCCGCGCAGGAATGGTTGCCTGCGTCGACGATCCCCGAGACCGTCGTGTAGTGAGTGCACCCGAGACCCATCGCGCGGGCGCGGGCATTCATGAAGGTGATGAAGCGGGGCTGCGTGCCGGCGGTGTGCTGGGCGAGGGCGATCGCCGCATCGTTGCCGGAAGGCAGGAGCAGACCGTAGAGCAGGGGCTCGATCGGAACGCGTTTGTGCAATGGCAGCAAACCCACGCCTGAGCCCTGGAAGTCGACCGCCTGCCGCGTAATCAGGACGCGGGCGCGCGGGGGATCGAGGGTCGCGACGATCAGCGCCGTCATCATCTTCGTCAGGCTTGCGATCGGCAGCACTGCATCGGGACGGCGCTGCCACAGCACCTGACCGGTGGCGACGTTGAACAGCAGCCCGCTCCGCAGCGGCTTGAGCAGGCGGATCACCACGTGCTCGCTCGGCGGGGCCGGCGAGACTCCGTAGCCGGACGGAACCGGCGGCCCGATCAACGCGGCCGCGGGCACGTGCCCGGCGCTCCCGGATGCCGGCGCGCCGTGGCCGCCGCCGGCGGGGCGCCGGGCAGGGGCTCCGCGACCGGGGCGCGTTCGGCCGCTCGGGCCGCTCGGGCCGCTCCTGCCGCTCGGGCCGGTTGGCCCGGCGACGCCGCCGGCCATCACGAACAGCAGGACCCCCACGCATACAGCCCCGGTCGCCGCGATCGCGCCGAGCGGGATCCGCCGCCGCCGCCGCCGGCGCGCCGGCGGCCGCGAGCGCGGCCACGGACGACGCTGGCGTCGGCGCCGCCGCTTGCCGCCGGACAGCATCCTCGAGCCGGTCATCGCTTCGGTCGCTGGAGCAGAGAGCCGACGACCGCGATCACGAACATGATCAGGATCAGGACCGAGAGGATGTTCAGGGGAGTCACCCCCTGCTGGTCAAGATCGACGGTGGTGAGGGCGCCGAGCAGCCCGATGAACGCGAGCGCGGCGACCAGGACGAATCCGCGCACGCGGCTCGTCAGTGGACCGGTCGCGCGGGTGGAAGCTGTCGTGTTCGTCTCGCGAGCAGTCTGACCGCGAGCAGCCCGAACGCGAACCCGCCGACGTGCGCGAAGTAGGCGACGCCGCCACCGGTCGACGGGCTCGTCAAGCCGGCTGCAGCAAAGGCCGCCTGCTCGATGAACCAGACGCCCAGCATCACCCAGGCGGGGAGCTCGATCACCGTGACGATCAGGATGATGAACACGAGCGTGATCACCCTGGCCCGCGGATAGAGCACGATGTAGCCGCCGAGCACCGCGGCGATTGCGCCCGAGGCACCGACCGTCGGCGCGGTCGAGCCGGGAGAGACGGCAACCTGAAGCGCGAGCGCGACCACGCCGCCGACGAGATAGAACCCGAGGTACTTGACCGGTCCGACCGCGTTCTCGACGTTGTTTCCGAAGATCCACAGGAAGATCATGTTGCCGCCGATGTGGATGATCGAGGCGTGCAGGAACATGCCGGTGAAGATCGTCTCCCAGGCGGGCAGCAGATTCTGGGCGGGGATATGGCTCGCGTTCAGCAGCGCCGTGTTGCAGAGGATCATCGGCGAGCCGAGCCCGGACAAGGTCTGACGGGCCACGCCGGCGCAGTGCACGCCCGGATGCGTCAGCGCATCGGGGATCGCGCCGTACTTGATCACCTCCAGCTCCGAGGGCCCGCTGATGAAGGACCCACCGTGCCTGATCGCGAGCAGGTAGACGATGAAATTGATCGCGACCAGGGCGGCCGTCACGAACGGGAAGCGGCCCCTCGGGAGGTTGTCCTTGAGCGGGATCAATGGTGCTGGAGCTTATGCCCTCGCACGGGCGGCTCGGACCCCTCAGCGCGAACGCGCTCCGGATCGCATTTTGCTGCCCCGCGCCGCGGCCGCGGTGCGCGGGGGCCGTCCGGCTAGGCCGTGACGGCGGGCGCGCCGACCGTGGCGATCCGCCAGGGCTGCTCGTCCGGGCCCTCGAGCGCAAGCGTCCAGTGCTCCGTGAAGGTGGTAGCGCGAGCCTGGTTTCCCGACACCACGGCCGCGGTGGCGCGATCCTCGAGATAGCGCCGCCCCGCGAGCTCGACGTCGATCGACATCGTCGGCGGCTGGGCAGCGGCGTCGAGCGCGGTGATCTGGATGTGGCGGACCTTTGGGCCACGCACGACCAGGCGCGTCTTGCCGCCTTCCGGATGGAGCAGCGCGTACGCCGCATCGGTCCTCGCCAGGGCCAGCAGCGGCTTGTCGTCACCGTCGACCGCCTCGGCCCAAGCCGCGACCGCACGGCGGGCGGCGATCTCGAGCACGGCGGGGGCAAAGCGGCCGTCGGCGAGCGAGAGGTCGAGCGCGGCGGCCCGCGCATCCCCCCGGTAGTCGAGGTCGGCGACCTCCGCCACGCTCGTGCCGGCGGGGACCGCCTCGGCGACGGCGCCTTCGACCAAAGCCTCGTCCTGCAGCGCTTGCATGTCCGACCAGGGCGTCGGGGCGACGGTGTCCTTCAGCGCGTGCTCGCCCTCGGCTCCCTGCTCGATCGAGACAAGGATCCAGTGGCCCGAACGCTTGCCGAGCGTCCAGAACTCGCGTACGCGGACGGTCTCGCTCATGTGCCCGGCTCGTTTGACGCGCTTGCCGTAGCGGTCCTCGACGTAGTCGCGCAGCTTGGCCTCGATCCGGACGACCACGCGGTCCTCGATATCGCGCCCGCGCCGGCTGAGACCCACATACTCAACCTTCGGCTCGCCGACCGGCTGCACATGGTTGTGCCAGCCGCGAGCGTCGAAGTCGCCCAGCCGCCGCTCCCACTCGCCCAGCAGCTCGGGCGCCACCAGACTGCGGAGGGCGATCCGGTCACCTTGGTCCCACGCCGACTGGATCGCGATGAACAGCCGCTGTCCCGCCGCGCGCACGTTGTCGGGCGCGAACATCGGATCCTCGTCGGCGGCCTCGGCTGCCGCGAGCTCGACCTTGCGCTCGCGCTGGGCGACCTGCCGGTGCGCGGCACGGCCCGAGTTCTGCTGGCTCGTCCACCAAGCCTTCACGCGCACGCGGAAGAAGTAGAAGAGGGCCGCGGCGACGATCAAGCCGATCACGATGATCCGGACCACGCCGTGGGTGAAGAGGATCAGATCGAGGATCAGCCTGAAGACGATGTAGATGGCGAATCCCTTGCCGTGGCCGCCACCGCCACCGCCACCGCCGGAACTGAAGCCCGAGGATCCACCGCCGGCGGCGGCGAGCGCGACCGGCGCGAGGACGAGGACGAGGACGAGCGCGAGCAGGAGGGCAAACGTGATGCGGCGGCCGCGGTTCATGAGCTCACCGCCTGCGCGAGCGGTCCAACGCCCGGTTGCTCCTGTGCGATGTGCTGGTCGGCGTGGTAGCTCGAGCGCACGAGGGGGCCCGCCGCGACGTGCTCGAACCCGAGCGCGTAGGCGGCTTCTTCGAGCTCCGCGAATTCGTCCGGATGCCAGTAGCGGACGATCGGGAGATGCTGTTCGGTGGGGCGCAGGTACTGACCGACCGTGAGCACCTGGACGCCGTGCTCGCGCAGCACTCCGAGCGCATCGACCATCTCGTCGAAGCTCTCGCCGAGCCCGACCATCAGTCCGGATTTGGTCACGACCTCGTCCCCTCCCATCTCCTTGGCGTTCTGAAGGACGCGGCACGAGCGCTCGAAGCGTGAGCCGCGACGGGCGATCGGGTAGAGGCGCGGCACCACCTCGACATTGTGGTTGAAGACGTCGGGGCGCTCGGCGATCACCTTCGCGAGCGGCATCTCGGCGCCACGGAAGTCGGGCGTCAGGACCTCGACCTTGCAGCTCGGGGCCTGGCGCCGGATCTGGCGGATCACGCCGACGAACGCGGACGCGCCGTAATCGGGCAGGTCGTCGCGGTCAACGCTCGTGATCACGGCGTGGCGCAGGCCCATCCGCTGGATCGTTCTGGCTACGCGCGCCGGCTCGAGCGGGTCGTCCCAGGTCGGCTTGCCGGTCTTGACGTTGCAGAAGCCGCAGCGCCGCGTGCACGTATCGCCGAGGATCATGAACGTCGCGGTGCCGCGCTGCCAGCATTCGCCGATGTTCGGGCACGCCGCTTCCTGGCAGACCGTGTGCAGCCCCTCGGACTCGATCATCGCGTGCAGCTCGCGGTAGCGCGGACCGCCGGGGGCGGGAACCTTGAACCACGGCGGCTTGCGTCCTCGATGGGGCTGTACGTCGGATCCCAGGACCTTCAGCACGTCCATCCCACCCGGGTTGGAACGCGACCTGGTCGAATGCTCCCGCATACCGTGGTCCGTGCTCACACCGCAAGGCTAGCGCGCCCGCCATCCGGGGGCGTGAGCAGAGTTGGTGCACAGCGTCACCCACATGTCACGTTTGGGGTGTCACCATCGCCCGATCACCGAACCTGGTCGAGTAAGCGGAAAATACGGGCAGTTAGTCGACCAGGTTCCGCTGGACGCGGCGTTGGCGGCACTGGCGACTACGCAGCATGCGGTATTCGAGCTCGATCAACTCCGCGACGCTGGGTTGACCGCCGGAGCCGTGTATAGGCGCGCGGCCACCGGGCGCCTCCATCGCATTCACCGACGCGTCTATTCGCTCGTGCCGGCGCGGCTGCTGAGCCGCGAGGGCCATTGGATGGCCGCGGTTCTCGCGTGCGGACCCGGGGCGGTCCTCTCACACCGCTCCGCCGCCGCACTTCTGAAGCTGAGAGGAACCTACCGCGCTCGGATCGACATCACCGTCCCCGCCCGCTCGTCCCGCACTCACGCCGGCATCGAGGTGCATCGCTCCACGACGCTCGTGCCCACCGACACGACCCGCGTCAACAACATCCCCTGCATCACGGTGGCACGCACCCAGCTCGACGTCGCCGAGGTGCTGAACCGACGCGGCGTCGAGCGCGTATTCGACCAGGCTGAGATCCTCGAGGTGTTCGATCTGCGCAAGCTCGAGGACCAGCTCGCCCGGAACCCGAAGCGACGCGGTGCGCAGATCGTCCGTGCCGTCCTCGCCGAGCACTACATCGGCAGCACCGCCACCTGGTCGAAGCTGGAGGAGGAATTCCTGGCCGCCCTGCGCGCGGCGGGCATGCCGCAGTCGCAGGTCAACGAGTGGATCGTCCTGCCGGACGGCGGACCCGCGATCCGGGCCGACTTCGTGTGGCGCGCCCGCCGGGCGAGGATCGAGACAGACGGGTATCGCACTCATCGTACGCGTCAGGCGTTCGAGCGCGACCGCGGCAGCGACCAGCGGCTGCTCGCGGCGGGGCGGCGTTCGATGCGCGCGACCCGGCGGCAGCTGGAGCGCGAGCTCGACCAGGTCGTCGCCGCGACGGTCGCGCTACTGAGGCTGTAGCGCTCGCGTCACCGTCACCGCCACCCCGCCCGCCGCCACCTCGAGCCGCGACAGGCTCACCAGCCGCTGACGACGGCCGAGCGCCTCGGCGACCTGAAACGCGGCGCGCCGCCGGAAGCACTTGACCGCGCCCGCGAGCCGTTGGGTCTCCTTGATCAGAGATGTCATCTGGACCCCTTCGAGGCCACAGGGGACGATGTACGAGAACGGCTGGAGGTCGTTCTCGACGTTGACGGCGAACCCGTGCGTGGTGACGCCGCGGGCGACGTGGACGCCGATCGAGGCGATCTTCCGGTCCTCGACCCAGACGCCGGTGAAGTCAGGCCCATCCTCGGGGCGTGCACGCGCGTCGATGCCCTCCTGCGCGAGTGCTGCGACGAGCGCCCGCTCGAGCGCGCGCACGTAGGCGAGCACGTCATCGACGCGCACGATCGGGTAGCCGACGAGCTGTCCGGGCCCGTGGTAGGTGACCTTCCCGCCCCGGTCGGCGTCGACCACCTCGAAGCCCTGCATCAGATACCACTCCTCGCCCATCGGCAGCTCGCCCGCCGCTGAGCGCCGGCCACGCGTATACACGGGGTAGTGCTCGAGCGTGAGCAGTACGTCGGGGATCGCATCGGCCTGGCGGGCGGCGCGCAGACGCTCCTGAAGCCCGACCGCCACCCGGTAGCCGAGCGTGCCCAGGTGACAGACCCACAGCTCGGGACGGCGGTCAGACACTCTCGAGCCCCCGCTTCAGGCTCGCGAGGAACTGGGCGGCGAGCGCGCCGTCGAGGGCACGGTGGTCCCAGCTCAGGCCGAGAATCGTCATCGCGCGGATCGCGATCGAGTCGTTGCCGTCGGCGTCGGTGACGACGACCGGGCGCTTGACGATCGCCTCGAGGTCGAGGATCGCAACCTGCGGTTGATTGATGATCGGAGTCGCCATGATCGTGCCGTACTGGCCGGGGTTGGTGATCGTGAACGTGCCGCCGCGAACCTCGTCGGGCGTCAGCGCTCGCGTCCTTGCCCGCTTGGCGAGGTCGCGGATCCGCGTCGCGAGCCCCTCCACCGACAGCTCGTGGGCCGCGCGGATCACCGGCACGATCAGCCCATCCTCGCCGAGCGAGACGGCGATCCCGAGGTTGACGGCGGCGTGCTGCGTGTACCGCTCGCCCTCGAGCGACGCGTTGAGCTGAGGGTGCTCGCGGAGCGCCGCGATCACCGCGCTGGCGACGAACGGGAGCGCAGTGACGCCCAGACGCGCCCGCGCGGACTGCACCCGGGTCATGTCGACCTCGATCCACGAGGTGCAGTGGGCGGATGTTTCGAGCGAGCGCTTCATATGGGCGCCGATCTGGCGGCGCATCCGTGACAGTTGCCCGCCACTCCCAGCGGGCACCGGGTCGGGCCGGTAGGGGCTTTCGATATGCATCGGCGCCTCGGGCGCCGCCTCCACCAACGCAAGCACGTCCTGCTTGCGCACCCGACCGCCGCGACCGGTGCCAGGAACCACGCTCAGATCGATCCCGTGCTCGGCCGCGATCCGCTGAACGACGGGGGAGTAGCGGCGGTGGGACGCCCCGTTCACCGCCGGCGCCCCGGAAACAGGTGCAACGTGAGGGGGTGGCGCTGCCCCGGGCGTGGGGGCGGCCGTAGGCGCGGGGCCGGCCGTAGGCGTGGGGGCGGCCGTAGGCGTGGGGGCGGCCGCGCCACCACCACCCGGGAGTTCGCCGCTAGCCGAGTCCACCGCAATCCGCGCGAGCACGACTCCGACCTCGACCGTCGCGTCGACGCCGACGAGGATCTCGGCGACGACGCCGCTGACGGGGGCGGGGACCTCGGTGTCGATCTTGTCGGTGGAGATCTCGCAGACCGTCTCGTCCGCCTCGACCCGATCTCCTACCTGCTTAGCCCAGGCGACGACGGTACCTTCGGCCACCGACACGCCCATCTGCGGCATCGTCACATCGACGAGCGTTGTCGCGCCGGGCGCCCGCGTCTCAGTAGGCGAGGAGCTCACGGCATGCCTCCCGCACGCGCTCGACGCTCGGCAGCACGGCCTGCTCGAGCGGGGGAGAGAAGGGAATCGGGACGTCCGGGGTGGCGACTCGCACGACCGGTCCGTCGAGGTCCTCGAACCCATGCTCGGCGATCAGCGCGGCGACCTGCGCGCCTGCCGCACAGGTGGCGTTGGCCTCATCCATAATCACCACCTTCGAGCACCGGGCGACCGAATCCAGGATCGCGTCGGAATCGAGCGGCACCAGCGAGCGCAGGTCGAGCACCTCGATCGAGGCGCCGTCGACGTCCTCGGTGGCCTCGAGTGCGACGTGGACCATCGCCCCGTACGCAATCACCACCAGGTCCGATCCCGCCCGCGCCACGCGGGCCGTCATCGGCGTTTCGTAGATGCCCGAGGGAACGTCGCCCTTGATCCGGCGGTAGAGGTGCTTGTGCTCCATGAAGCAGACCGGGTTCGGATCGTGGATCGCCGTGTGCAGGAGTCCCTTCGCATCTTCCGCCGTCGACGGCGCCACAACCTTGATCCCCGGCGAGTGCATGAACCACGCCTCGGGATTCTGGGAGTGGAAGGGGCCGCCAGAGAAGCCTCCGCCGGAGGGCAGCCGGACCGTGATCGGCACCGCCAGCCCCTGCCTGTAGTTCATCTTGCCGGCGACGTTGACGAGCTGGTCGAAGCCGCAGGAGATGAAGTCGGAGAACTGCATCTCGCACACCGGGCGCATCCCGACGACCGCCGCCCCGACCGCGGTGCCGATGATTGCCGACTCGGCCAGCGGGGTATCCATCACCCGACCCGGTCCGAACTCCTCGAACAGCCCGTCGGTGACCTTGAATGCGCCGCCGAACACGCCGATGTCCTCGCCCATCACGAACACGCGCTCGTCGGCGCGGAGCTCGTCTCGGAGCGCCGAGGAGATCGCCTGGAGATAGGTCATCGTCGGCATCAGGAGCTCACCTCCCCGCGCCCGGCAAACCCGCTCCATGGCGCCTGCCCGTCTCCCAGCGGCACCGCCTCGCCGGTCGCGAACACATCCGCGGTCGCGTCACCCGCCGAGGGCATCGGCGCCGCGAGCGCCTCCTCGGTGGCGGCGTCGATCTCTGCCAGCACGGCGGCCCGAACGGCTGCGACGTCGACACCGAGCTCGCGCAGGCGGGAGTCCTGGCGGTCGACCGGGTCGCGCTTGCGCCACAGCTCCACCTGCTCCTTGGGGACGTACTTCATATCGTCGTGGGCGGCGTGCCCGTGCATCCGCATCGTCACCGCCTCGATCAGCGTCGGGCCGTCGCCGGCGAGGGCGCGTGCGCGCGCCGCGCGCGTCGCCTCGAACATCGCCTCGGCATCGTTGCCATCGACTGTCACGCCCGTGAGCCCGTAGGCCGCCGCGCGCTGCACCGGGTCGACGGCGAACTGCTTGTCCAGCGGGGTCGAGTACGCGTACTGGTTGTTCTCGAGCACGAAGACCACCGGGAGACGCTGGACACCGGCCCAGTTCATCGCCTCGTGGAAGTCACCTCGCGAGGTCGAGCCGTCGCCGAACCAGGTCAGCGCGCAGCGTTGCTCGCCCCGCAGCTTGAACGCCATCGCCATCCCGGTGGCGACGAGCATCATGTCCGGCAGCATCGACACCATCCCCACGCAGCCAAGCCGCGGGTCACCGAAATGGACGTTGCCGTCGCGGCCTCGGGTGATGCCGGTCTCGCGGCCCATGTACTGCGCGAGAATCCGGACCGTGGAGACACCACGGATGAGGTGGGCGGCGAGGTCACGGTGCAGGATGCAGAGCCGGTCCTCAGGCGCCATCGCGAAGGCCGGTCCGGCGGACACCGCCTCCTGCCCGTAGCCGTCGTAGAAGGAGCCCGGCACCTTGCCCTGCCGGTACAGGCTCATCGCGCGCTCCTCGATACCGCGCATGAGCAGCATCGCGCGGAGCAGCCGGATCCGATCCTCCAGCTCGAGGTGTTGAGCCGCGCCTACCGCGGGCTCGGCCGTTTCGGTCGCCATCTTGCGCGCTTCCTCTTCGTTCAAGGCCGGTGCGGGATCTCCGACCGGGCCGTTTCTCGGGTCGGCCAGGGATCTCCTGTCACGACCCGCCACCAGGGCACTTTCGTATTGCTCTGAGCTGATTATCCCACCCCGGTCCGATACCGTGGAAGCGCTGACGCGCTTCGATTGGAAAGAGCAAGCTCTTTCCGGCGTGCAGGTCTACTCTTGGGGGCCCAATGGACAGCGCCTGGATCACCCGGATGCGCTGGCGGCGCCGCGGCGCCTGGATGTGGCCCGCGTTCGTCGCTCTCACTGCCGTGGATGTTGTTGTCCTCCACGCCCTACCGCCGGACGGAGATTCCGAGAGCGTGGTGGCGGCGATGCTGTTCGCGGGCTTCTGGAACCTGATCGCGGTCGCCGTCATCGCGCATCCGGTCGGCGCGATCCTGCGCCGGGCGCGGCGGGACCTGCCACGCTTCGTGGCTCGCGACTACGCGGGTACGTGGCTCGTGATCGCGCTCGCGGCCGCGATGCTCGTGGCAGGGCTCGCGAATCGCTCGACCGTCTCGACCGATCGCGCCGCGATGCGGGACGCGATCGTCCGCGCGGTCGCCTGGATCGGCTATCGGGCCCCGCCGCAGTTCCGCTCGGAACTGAGGCTCGCCAGCACTGTCACGATCGAGGCCGGGAGCCTCTACCGCACGTGTGTACCAAGCACCGCCGGCCACCAAACGTTCTGCGTGGTGGTCAACGACCGCGAGCCGGTCAACCGCAGCGTTCACTTCGCGGGCTACGAGCCGAACGCGGCGTTCGCGACCGGCTTGGAGTAGCACGCTTGACACGCCGGTATCCGGCGTGTTGCATACGTCCGGGCGTCGAAGCGGCCGGCGAGACGTCGTTCGACGACAACCGGGAGGGAACGCATGCGATTTCACCGAAGTCTCGTAGGAGCCGCGCTCGCGGTACTCATCGTCGTGGCCCTGGCGGCGACGGCGCTCGCCGCGCTTCCGAGTAAGGGCGCGAAGTACAAGGGCACGCTGCTGGACTACGTCTCCGGCACGCTCACCGGGCCGATCAAATGGGGCAGGTTCCACGCGCCCGTGAGCTTCAAGGTGTCGAGCACCGGCAGCAAGCTGCTCGGCTTCAAGTACGGCTATACCGGCTGTTTCGGCTTTGGCGGCGTCCCGATCACCACCGACGTCTTCACGCACTTCGGCGACATCCATCGGGTCGGCACCGTCCGGGTGACCGCCCACGGCAGCTTCAAGGTGAGTCGCGCGAAGTCGATCCACAAGGAGTCCGGCGGCTCGGGCATGTCCAAGTTCCACTCGACCACCACCACGGTCTCGACCGTCACAGGCAGTTTCACGAGCGCGAACAAGGCGACCGGCTCGATCTCGTTCACGCAGCGCGACGTATATAACGGCAGGGCCTCGAGCTGCGGTCCCGTAACCCTGACGTTCAGCGCCAAGACGTGACATCGGCCCCGCTCAGGGCGACCCCACGGTGACGGGGTCGCCCAAGCGGACCATCCCCGGCTCGAGCACCGCGCCGTAGATCCCGAGCGCAAGCGGCTCGGTGGTCGGCGCCTCGCGGCGGTACTCGCCGAGCAGGTCGAGCGTCGGCAGATCGATCACGCCGCTGTCGGGGTCGCGGCTCGTCACCAGGCAGCGTCCGACGTGTCCGTTGAAGCTCACGAGCGCGTCGCCGATGCGCACGCTGTGACCGACCCAGGCATCCTCTTCATGGGCGCCGGCGCCGTCGATCTCGACCAGCATCCGGAAGCGCCGCACGTCGATCTCGGCGCCGTTTCCGGCGACGGCGGCGAGCCGCTCGAGCGAGCCCTGCGAGACAAGCGACACCGTGCCCCGCTCGCCGCGATCGACCCCTTTCGGCGCCCGACCGGGCTCCACGAGGCGGAGCTCTCGACCGACGTGGGCGGAGATCGCCTCCGACCAAGGCCCGACCACGACCGGTGCGCGAAGGGTCAGCCGGAAGAATCGGGTATCGATCTCGGGACCGAGGCGGACGGGGCCCGAGATGCGCTCGCCACCGGGTAGCGTGAGCGTGAGCGTGCGCTCGGCGTCGCCGTACTCCGAGCGCAGCTCGGTGAGCCCGCCGAGATGCTTCCCGTTGACCAGCCGTCCACGCTCATCGACCAGGTAGAAGCGCCGGTTCTCGCGCACGCCGTCGCGCTCGAGCATGAGCTCTTCCCGCGGCGCAACGCGTAGGCCTTTGATCGCTGTGATGAGGAGGCCGCGGACGTGAATCGGGAAATTGTCGCTCACCTCGGGCGGCCGCACACCCGACGCGGCCGCGCTCGAGTCACCTCCCGGGGAGGACGACCGCGAGCAGGGCCGACTCCCCCGCGCCCTTGGCCAGCCCGAACAGGAGCGGGAACCGCAGCGCGAGGTACGGGTCGCCCCAGAGCACAAGCCGCTTGGCCGAGACGAGCTGCGGCCAGCCGACCTCGCCACTCACCATCCGGACGAGGTCGTCCGCCCCGACCGTGATCGAGACGCGCGCGGTCGGGTCGGGACCCGGAACGATCTGGCAGCGCCGGTCAGCTATGACCACCGTGCTCACGTCCGGATCGCCGCCACGGGGGTGGCGGATCCGCAGCTCGAGGCGCGCGTCGAGATCCCCGGCGGCCTTGGGATCGAACAGGCGCGGGATCATCAGGCGGACCGCCCGCAGCAGCACGGCGTGGGCGGCGGGGCTGCTGTCCAAGCGGGCGGCCCCGGCCCCGCCTCGCAGCACCAGCCGCTGTGCTGCGCTGCGGCCGGCGTCCTTGACCGCTTGGGGCCCCGTCCGTCGCCCGCGACGGTTGGCCGGCACGCCGTCCGCTGTCGGCGTGGTGCTCATGACATCAAGTACTGCATTGCCTCGGTCGGGTCAGAGAACAGCATCAGCGCCTCGTCGGAGGCAACCATCCGGCCGTAGTGGGTGGACATCTCGTGCTGGATCGAGTACGCGCCGATCTCGTAGCCGAGCTGCTCTGAGACCTCGTCGTACGGGATCACCAGCCGGTCCTTGGCGCGGATGTCCCAGAACGCTGGTTGCTCGATCACCTCGATGTTTTCGCGGTTACCGAGGATCGCCGCGACGGCATCGCCCTCTGCGCTCTTTGCCATCACGATCCCCACGAAATCGTAGGTGCCAGTGGCATCGACTGGCGCCGATTTCGCGTGAACCGCCGGCCCGTGTCCGTTCGCCGGCGCGGATGTCCTCGGTACACGCCCAGGGCGCCGCTGCCGGCGCACCGCCGGGACGGCCGTGGGCTCTCCGTCCTCGACGTCGAACCCGACCAGCGCTCCGAGCTTTGGCAGCCCCGCCTCCTCGAGCATCGCCCCTGCGTAACGGCGCACCCGCTGGAAAGCCTCGACCGGGTCGATCCCGACCGGGACCTGAGCTGCGAACGGCGCCAGTCCGAGCGCGGCATCGAGTGCCTGGGGCATCCAGTCTTCGATCCAGCCGCTTATCCTGGCCCGGTTCTCGGCTCCATAGCGCGCGTCCGCGAGCAGGAAACGGCAGAGCGCGGTGCTCCAGCCGCGGATCCACTCCCATTCCTGGGTCGCGACCCGTGCGAGCACGCTCGTGACGGTGTCGCCGTTGGCGGCGGCCGCGCGCGTTCCCAGCTCGCGGCGGATCAGTGTCCCGACGATCGGCTCGAAGCACAGGTTCGTCGCCACGATCACCTCGCCCCAATCGGGCGTGGCGGCCAGTCGCTCGACGAAACGGCGCGTCGGCTGCCACGCATCATCTGTAAGGAAGGACTGCCGTGCGGCCTCGATCGGGAACTCGCCGTGGTGCTCCTCGAGGTCCATCGCGTAGAGCACGATCGCCTGCGCCGAGCGCTGATGCATCGCCGCCTGGAGGCAGACGCAGGTGGCCACCGAGTCAGAAAGGCAGTCGCGGGCGGATGTCGCCATCGCGAACCAGAGGCCGTGCTCGACATAGGCCGGGCCCTGCAGGAAGCCGCGCAGGAACGCGACCCACTCGGGAGAGAAGTCCGCGAGCAGGCCCTCTCGGGCCGCCGAGCGGATGGCACCCTCGATCTCCAGCTCAACGGCCGAGCCGCGCTGGTAGAACGGGCGCTCCCACTGCTCCCCGGGGTCGCGGAACTCGAACCAGTCGCTGCACCCAAGCGCGGTCGAAGCGTCGTTCCAGATGCCGCGCCCGTCCTCGAAATGCAGCGGCCAGCCACGCGTCAGGTGGCGGTGGATCGACGGCTGCGTGTCGATGGTGACGTCCTCGTACAGCGTTGCCCGGCGCCGCTGCGGCTGGAACCATTGGAACTCGCGCTCGGAGCTGTCGGTCGGCGCAGCTTCAAAGCGCTTGACCGCCCCCCCCGAGATTTCCCCCCGGGAAGTCTCGCCGGCGGATGCGTCAGCATCCGCTGCGCTGGCCGTGAACTTGTCCTGGAAGATGCGCTGCTCGTCGAGGTTGTGTTTGCCGATCAGCATCTCCTCGGCCGCCTCGATCATCGCCGGCGGACCGCACATATAGGCGTCGGGATCCGCCAGCTCGCCGGAGGCGAGGAACTCGTCGACCGCGTCCTGCACGTACCTGCCGTCCGTTTGCGACAGGACCGTGATGAAGCGGAAATCCCGCAGCCGGGAACCCAGCTCGTCGATCTCGGAGAGGTGGAAGAGGTCCTCCGCCGCGCGCGCGCCGTAGAAGAAGCGCACGGGACGCGCACAGCCTTCGGCCGCAAGCTGGCGCAGCACCGACAGGATCGGCGCCATCCCCGAGCCGGCTGCGATCATCAGGATCGGGCGCTCGCTCTGTCGCAGGCGGAACGCGCCGTAGGGCCCGGTGAAGCCGAGCTGCGTTCCAGCCCGGATCTCCCCCGCGAGCATCCCCGAGATCCGCCCGGCCGGGTAGCGCTTGATCATCAGCTCGATGGTGCCGTCGCCGGGGACGTTGGCGAGCGAGAACGACCGCCGCGCCGCGTCCGCGCCGGGGACGTGGAGATCGACGTACTGGCCAGGGGCGAACGAGAAGTCGGCGGGCGCGTCGACGTGCAGCACGAGCCGCGCGATGTCGTGCGTCAAGGTCTCGACTGCCTCGACGGTCGCCAGCCCGTCCCGGATCGGGAACTCGAGCCGGTAGCCGTCAGGGTCGTAGTGCAGCAGCTCGACCACGAGGTCCGACTCTGGCATCGCCCGGCACATGAGCGAGTATCCGCCGGCCTGCTCGCTGTCCGAGAGCGCGAAGCTCGAGTAGCGCTTGAGCGCGGCCTCACCCTCGATCAGGAAGCACTTGCAGGCCGCGCATTGGCCTTCGCGGCAGCCGTAGAGGAGGTTGTAGCCGTGGCGAAAGGCGGCGTCGAGCACTGTCTCGTCGCGCGCGCAGTCGATCTCCTCCCCGAGGGGCTCGAAGCGGACTCGCGGGCTCATCTGAGCGAGGCGCCCGTCCCGGCGATCTGAGGCGCCTCGCTCCAGTCGCCGCTCGGCAGCCCGAGTTCCCGCGCGACCCTGACATTCGGGCTGGTCAGGACGCAGTCGTGGGCGCGGATGTCGGACAGCGTCCACTTTCGCTCGGCGTTCAGATGCGGCTGGCCGATCAGCGTCTCTCCGTCGGGGCGGACGAACCCGAGATCGCGGATCACCTCCGAAGCCTCCCAGCCGTGGTAGCGGTCGAGGTAGTTGCGATCGCCGATATAGCGGCCCGGATTGGAGTCGTCAAGCCACTTGCACTCCTTCGAGCAGTAGAAGCGGGTGCGGCCCTGAACGATCCCGTGGACGCGATCTTCCTCGCTGACGCACAGGTCCTGGCAGGTCCAGCAGAACGGCGGCGCGAGGTTGATCAGGTCGAGTGGCAGGAAGCCGTCGGCGGGATCGATCCCCAGCCGGTATGCCTCCCAGAAGGCGCCGTACTGGGAGTACCAGCCCGGGTACTTGTTCTCGAACCATTCGAAGTCGCGTTCGTCAAGCGGGTCGAAGCGCCAGAAGCTGAGCGGCCAGGCGGCGAAGGCGAGGATCGCGTGGCGATGATGGATCCCGTTGACCAGGCGCTCGCGTGCCCGCTCGAAGATGTCGGTGGGGATGTTCAGACCGAGCTTGCCGAGCTTCATCACATAAGCGCGGTGCCAGTCATCGCGCACCCAGCGGTCCCACTTGTCGAGGTGGCTCTCAGGATCGGCGCGGTCCTTCGAGAAGTACTCCATGACGACCGCCGTAAACACGTCGATGAACGCGTGGTTGATCCAGAACGCCTGCTGGAGGTCGCGCTCGATCAGGGGCGCATTGTGGTCGTCCTGGAGCACGGTCAGGAGCGTTGCGTAGCCGTTCGAGATGTGGCGCGCCTCGTCGGACTGGACCGAGAGATAGGTCGTCGGAAGGGTGAAGTCACCGTTGCGCGCGGCGACGTCGGGGATCGCGACGAAGGCCACATTGGTGAACGCGGTCTCCGCCACAACCTGCAGCGTGAACGCGCACTGGATCGGATCGCCGACCATGAAGTGCGACAGCATGTTCAGCCCCGGGTTGGTGAGCACCGAGCTCGAGAACGCCTTCGGGCCGAGGTTCCAGCCGGCAGGGTCGGGAACGTTCTTCGCGTACCAGCGCGCGAGCGACATCTGCATCCCGGTGTGGCGGATCTCGTCGACGAACTGGACGTGGTAGCCGTTACGCAGCTCGTTGTTGGGGACCGCGTTCATCAGCATCGACATGCAGCGCCCGGCGGCGACCTCGGCGAAGCTGGTGACCGTGATGAAGGGCTTCAAGATCTCGAGCCAGCGCTCGTGCGCCTTGTGCGGCATGTCCGCGCGAACGGCCGCATCGAGACCTCCGTAGACGCGCTCGTCCTTCTCGAGCTCCATCGGCAGGTACTCCCGCATGATCTGCTTCATCGGGTCTTTGGCCTGGTTCGGGAAGCGGTAGCGCGTCGGATACCGAACGGCCGGCTGGTGGTAGTCGGGCTCCCACCCGAGCTGAGCGATCCGCTCGTGGGTCTTCGTGATGCTACGTCTGCGGTGCGTGGCGGACATCGGCGGATTCCTCTCCTCGAGCCTTGCGGGCAGGCTATAACTTACGCCTGGGAAGGGATGCGATGACCGGCTCGCACGGCTGACCTCTATCAACGGCTTGCTCCACGTTTCCCTCGCGCCTACGGCCTTTCTGACGGTTTAGCCCCCGTCGCGGGCGGCCCCCCCGAAACCGTCGGGGCCGTGATGCGAAAGGCCGGACGGTCCGTCGAAACGCAGCACGGGCCTGCCGCTGGCCGTCGTCGGCATCAAGCTGTAACAGGCCCACCGGGGAGTCAGCACAAATGACGTCCACTTCTCCTCCCAGCCAGCGGGGCAGCTCCTCAGGACGTGGAGCATGGCTCGGCCTGTACGACGGTTGATGCTCCGCCCCGATCTACTACTCCGCCGCAGAGGCAGGAATGACGAAGTAAGCGCTGGCTCAGGTAGCGCTCAGGGCGAGCGACCACTCGCACCCCGATGACCAACGGCACCCGCCTCGACCCCCAATAGGCGACGCGACGCCGCTCTGAGCCAGCCCGGTATACATTAATCGAGATCATTTGACCCCTCCGGGGACCGAAGGTAGGATGAGCGCCAGTCAGAGACTCCCGCGCTCGGTTTCTGCGCGGACCCAAGACCTACGTCGTGAGGAGACCATGCGTCGCGTCCTTCGCCTCTTGGCAGTCCTAGCGACCGTGTGTGGGTGTGCGCTGATGCCGAGCTCGTTGTTTGCTGACAACAGTCGCCACACGTTCCCAGCGTCGTATTCGCTGGGTTTCTCCTGGCTGGATCCTGGCTTTCATCGGCTGGGCATGAATTTTGCATTCGGCGACTGTGGCAACCCTCCAAATTTTGCCGTTGAGTGCCCGTCAAGCGTCAATTTTCTGGTTGCACGGGCAGGCGCTGTGGTGGCGACCGGCAAGGAGGTCGACAATATTCCCTTCGCAATGGCGATCACGCATGTTCCGCACGGTCTCAAGCGCGGGGACCGGTTTCAAGCCTTTGTCAACGGCACAAAGGTGATCGACTATCTCTACACGGGCACGCCTACGATCAACCCCTTCCGCTGCACGTATCTTCCGACAGGTAACGTTGTCGGGCGTGCGAGGGTCACCGGCTTGACCGGGCCGTACGACGTGAATTGGAATCCCGGGTCGACACCGACGCACTTCGCCAAGCGCCGCGGACACTATCAGGCCAACTTTTCGTTCTACAAGCAGCCCAAGGACCCGAGGTACTCGGATAGGGGCATAGAACTGGCGGCAGGTCTAGAGACGCACGCTCTGGACGGCATCCCGCTACGCGTGCTCTTCACCATCGACCGCAGTTGCTCGAATCCGCCGCCTCGCGCTGATTCACGGCTCAGCTGACATGCGCTCCGCGGCTCCTGGCGCAGGGCGGGAAACACCAGGCTCTTTATCCGATGACTCTCGACCGAGCCGCGCACAGCAGCAAGACCCGCCGCTCGCAAGCGCCGGCCACGAACGGGTCTCGCCGTCAGTCAGCCGGTGGGCGGCAGCCGCGGCCACCAGCCCGGGACCGCACGCTGGTAGGCAGCGTATTGCTCACCGTGGCGGTCGCTCAGCGTCGGCTCCTCGTAGAAGTAGACGAAGCTCGCGACGATCAGCCAGAACAAGACCGCGTAGATCAGCAGGACCAGGCGTCCGAGCAACAGCGCCTGGCCGAGGATCACCGCGATCACCGCGAGGTACATCGGGTTGCGGATGTAGCGATAGGACCCGCCGACAATCAGCTCTTCGGTCGGCGCGATCGGATGGGGGGTGCCACGGCCCTCGAGCACGAAGCGGACGATCGTCTCAAGCAGCATCCCGGCCCCCACAACGATCAACGCGCCACCGAGCACTTCCAGTGCGCGCGCTGGATCGGCGGAGCGCCAGTGCGTGAGCAGCCACGGAACGATGCCGCCCATCAGCCCCGGATTCACCGCGAAGAACACCACGCTGCCAATTGCTGATCCAACGCGGCGCATCGCGACAATCATAGACCGCGACGGCGCCCCACTTAGGAGATCGTGATTGGGCCCGCGTAACGCCGAGTGGTTGCTCGGTGACCGGTGGCCGTGGCCAGCAGCGCTACCACGGCGAACGCGGCGGTGGTGATCGCGAACGCGTGCGTGGCAGGACCTGTTCCTCCGTGGGTGGTCAGGCTGAGGTACAGCGTTCCGAAGGCGGCGATGCTGACTGAGGCGCCGATCTGCATGACGGTAGTGCTGACGCCGCTGATGTCGGACGCAAAGTCGACCGGCACGACGGTGGTTAGATGCGCGATCAGCGAGCTGAACTGGATCCCCAGGCCCAGGCCGCCGGCGGCCAGCAGCACGATCACGAACACTTCGGCGTGGTGGTGGGTGAACAGCGCGACGCTGAGCGCGAGGTAGCTGGCGCTCAGCAGCAGACACCCGCCCGCAGGCGCCAGGCGAACCGCACGTGGAGGCAGTCGGCGCACGAGTTGGCCGGCGAGGCCGAATGCCGCGACCCAGGGAACCACCGTCAGACCAGACACGAACGGGGTGTGTCCGAGGCCTCGCTGGAGGTATTGGGCGAGTGTGAACAGCAGCGCGTAATAGGTGCCGGTGGTGCCCAGCAAGGTCAACAGCGACCAGGACACCCTCGGCCGCGCGATGACGCGCACGTTTACGAGCGGTGAGCCGCCGGTCGCGGTGATCCGACGCTCTGCGGCGAGGAACAGGACCCCGGCCGGCACGCTGGCAGCGAGGCACACCCACGTCCATGCCGGCCAACCCTGGCTGCGGCCGAGCACCAGCGGCAGGATCACGAGCAGCATCGTGAGGGAGAGCGTCGCTACACCCGGCAGGTCGATGCGGCGTGTCGTGAATTCGTCGTCTGCCGGCAGGTGCCGAGCGGCGGCGGCGATCACGGCCGCACCGATCGGGACGTTGACGAAGAAGATCCCGCGCCAGTGGCTGCCGGCGATGTTGGCGGCGATCAGCGCGCCACCAAGGATCTGACCGGTAACCGCGCCGGCTGATAGCGCGACGGCGTAGGCGCCGATCGCGCGAGCCCGTCGTTTGCCATCGAAGTTCAGCTGGATGCCTGTCAGCGTCTGCGGGAACATCAGCGCCGCGCCCGCGCCCTGGAACACGCGGGCGACGACGAGGAAGGTAGGACTCGGAGCGAGACCGCAGAGCAGCGACGCAACGCTGAACGCAGCCGTTCCGAGCATGAAGATGCGCCGGTAACCATGCGTCTGGCCGAGGCGGGCGCCGGTGATCAACAGCACGGCGAAGGCGATCAGGTAGCCGCCGATCACCAGTTCCAGAGCGGCACCAGAGGCGCCGAGATCAGCGTGGATGGACGGCGCGGCGACGTTCGTGATCGTGACGTCGGCCTGCGCCATGAACGGGCCTGCCAGCAGCACGCCCAACAGCCACCCATATTGGAGTCCGCGCGGTGATCTCATCGGATCCTCTCGGTTGGCATTTCGCAACCGACCCGGTCACGCTCACCTCATACAACGCCGGCGTGAGCTCAAGCGTGAGATCGACGACAGCCGGGAGGTCGCCGAGGCCGCTCACGAGCCAGGGCTCGCTCGGTCGCAGCGGCGCCCCCGAACGTGAAGAAACGCGGGTCGGACCCGGGTCCTGGCGAGCGCACACGCGTCGGCTTGCGCTTCCCACTCCTCCGCCAGCGACCGCTCGCTCATGGCGCGAGACGCGCGAGCCGCCAGCCGCCGTTGCCATCGGCGCTGTAACGGAGCCGGTCATGGAGACGATCGTCGCGGTTCTGCCAGAACTCGAACGTCTCGGGGGTCAGACGGAAGCCACCCCAGCCATCGGGGAGCGGCAGCTCCATGCCCTCGTACTCGGCTGCGAGCTCCGCCACGCGTTCCTCGAGCGCCTCCCGGCTGTCGATTGTGCGGCTTTGCGGCGAGGCCAGCGCGCTCAGCCGGCTGCCGCGTTCCCGGCGACGGATGTATGCAGCCGACTCGGCGGGAGTGGTGCGTTCAACACGGCCCTCGATCCTGACCTGGCGTCCCAGCAGGTCCCAATGAAACAGCAGCGCCGCACGCGGATTGGCCGCCAGTTCGCGGCCCTTGCGGCTCTCGTAGTTCGAATAGAACACGAACCCGGATTCGTCAGCTCGCTTGACGAGGACCATCCGGACCGATGGCGCGCCATCCGCTGTGGCGGTCGCCACTGCTGCCGCCTCGGGCGCCCGCAAGCCCGCCCTCGCCGCGTCCTCGAACCAGCTCGTGAACTGCCTGAAGGGACTGCGATCAACGTCCTCCTCTCGCAACGGTTCTGCGAACTGTGACACGGCCAACATTATGCGGGGCCGATGGCGGGGGGCGCAGGCTGCGGTGTCGCTCGGTGAGCTCGTAGACCGAGGACGCCGGCGCGACGCAGCCCGCGCGCGCCGGTACGCTGAGCCGAGCCATGGACCGCCCGCCTCGAGCCCCGTTCGTCGCCGTGGTGACGGGCGCATCCAGCGGGATCGGCGCGGCGACGGCGCGCCGGCTGGCGCGCGAGCCCGGGGCTTCGCTGGTGCTGATCGCGCGGCGGGAGGAGCGGCTGCGCGTGCTGGCCGACGAGCTGGGCGGAGCGATGGTGATCGCGCTCGACCTCACCGCTGCCGACGCGCCGGCGCGCGTTGCCGAGATGCTCGAGCGCGAGCACGGCGCGCTGCACCTGCTCGTGAACAACGCGGGCGCGGCGTGGCGCGGGCCGTTTGCCGACGGCGGGTGGGAGAACATCAGGCGCAACATGGAGGTGAACTTCGAGGCGCCGGTGCGGCTGACCGAGGCGCTGCTGCCGCTGCTGCGGCGCACGGCCGCCGGGGGCGCCGCGCGGGTGGCGGTCGTCAATGTCTCCAGCACCTCGGGGCGCCTCGCACGCGCCAACTCGGGTGGGTACTCCGCGAGCAAGTTCGCCTTCTCCGGCTGGAGCGACGCGCTGGCGCTCGAGGAGCGCGAGCACGGCGTCCACGTGGGACTCGTGCTGCCGGGGTTCGTCGCGACCGAGGGCTTTCCCCAGCAGGACCTGGTTGACCGGGCGGCGACCCGTTGGCTCGTCTCGCGTCCCGAGGTCGTCGCCGAGGCGATCCTCGACGCCGGGCCCGGAGGCAAGCCGGAGCGCTACGTTCCGCGCGCCTACTGGCTGGCCGCCGTCGCGCGCATCCTGCTGCCTGGCGCTGTCCGGCGCGTGACGCGACCTGGAGGACTCGTGTCGCCCACGCCCCCCGCGCCGCCACAGCGCTAAACTACAGCCCTGTAACATTTCGCAGCACCCCGACTCTGGAGTAGCCACATGACCGCAGATGTCCGCCGCGTGGCAGTGCTCGGCGGCAGCCGGATCCCATTCGCCCGCCAGGACGGACCGTACGCGAGCGCGTCGAACCAGGACATGCTCACGGGCGTGCTCGACGTGATGGCGACGCGATTCGGCCTCGAAGGCGAGGCGCTGGGTGAGGTTGCCGCCGGTGCCGTGCTCAAGCACAGCCGTGATTTCAATCTGACGCGAGAGTCGGTGCTCGGATCGCGGCTCGCGCCCGAGACGCCCGCTTACGACGTCCAGCAGGCGTGCGGCACCGGCCTCGAGGCGACGGTCCTGGTGGCTAACAAGATCGCGCTCGGGCAGATCGACTCGGGGATCGCCGGCGGGGTCGACACGACCTCGGACGCCCCGCTGGCGTTGAACGAGGACCTGCGCGAGATCCTGCTCGAGGTCAAGCGGGCGAAGTCGAATGTCGATCGCGTCCGCACCCTGGCGAAGCTCCGCCCCCAGTACATCGTCCCCGAGATCCCGCGCAACGCCGAGCCTCGCACCGGCATGTCGATGGGCGAGCACTGCGCGATCATGGCCAAGGAGTGGGGAATCGAGCGAGAGGAGCAGGACGAGCTCGCTGCGCGCAGCCACCACGGCCTCGCCGCCGCCTACGAGAGCGGGTTCGAGGATGACCTCGTCACGCCGTATCTCGGGCTCGCGCGCGACCAGAACCTCAGGCCCGACTCGACAGTTGAGAAGCTCGCGAAGCTGCGGCCGGTGTTCGGCGGGGAGGACGGGACGATGACGGCGGGCAACTCGACGCCGCTGTCCGACGGAGCGTCGGCGGTGCTGCTCGCGAGCGAGGAGTGGGCCCAGGAACACAATCTCCCGGTTCAGGCCTACATCACCCACGCCCAGACCGCCGCCGTCGATTACGTGCACAAGCGCGAGGGACTGCTGATGGCGCCCGCATACGCGATGCCGAAGATGCTCGCGCGCGCCGGGCTGACGCTCCAGGACTTCGACTTCTATGAGATCCACGAGGCGTTCGCGGCGCAGGTGCTGTGCACGCTGAAGGCCTGGGAGGACGAGACGTTCTGCCGCGATCGGCTCGGGCTCGAACACACGCTGGGTGCGGTCGACAGGGACAAGATCAACGTCCGCGGCGGCTCGCTTGGCGCCGGCCACCCGTTCGGCGCGACCGGCGGCCGGATCGTCGCCAACCTCGCCAAGATCCTCGACCAGCACGGCTCCGGTCGCGGCGTCATCTCGGTGTGTGCCGCCGGTGGGCTCGGCGTCGTCGCGATATTGGAGAAGCCAAATGACTGATCGCTACTCACAACTGGTGAACACCCCCGTCGGGCGGATCGTGTCCAAGCAGGTGGGCTTGCCGGCGCCTGTAAAGCTCGAGCGCTACACGCCGGGGCAGCGGGTCATCAGCGGGCCGGTGCTGCTTGGCGGGGCGCCCGGAGGGCGGCTCGGCGACCAGATTGGCGCAGTGCTCGCGGACGCGAACGCCGAGGTCCTGACGCCGGAGGTTGCGAATCAGGACGGGGACGGGCAGACGTTCAAGGCGCTCGTGTTCGACGCGACCGGGATCACAGACAGCGGAATGCTCCGTGAGGCGTGGGCGTTCTTTCATCCCACGATCCGGAGGATCGGCACCTGCGGCCGGGTGATCGTGCTCGGCACGCCGCCCGAGGACTGCGCGGGTCCGCGCGAAGCGACGGCGCAGCGGGCGCTCGAGGGCCTCGTCCGCTCGATCGGCAAGGAGGTCAAGAAGGGCGCCACCGCGCAACTTGTATATGTCGCGCCGGGCGCCGAGGGTGAGCTCTCCTCGACGCTGCGCTTCTTGCTCTCGCCGAAGTCGGCGTACGTGTCGGGCCAGGTGGTGCGGATCGGGCCAAGCAAGCTGGAGATCTCGGGCGTTCTGGACTGGGAGCGGCCGCTGGCGGGAAGGGTGGCGCTCGTGACCGGAGCGTCCCGCGGCATCGGCGAGGCGATCGCCGAGGTCCTCGCGCGCGACGGCGCGCATGTGATCGGGCTCGACCTGCCGGCGCTCGGCGATGACCTGAGCGCGGTCACGGGTCGGATCGGCGGCTCGTCACTGATGCTGGACATCACCGCGCCCGACGCCCCCGGACGGATCGCCGATTATCTGACCGAGGCTCAGGACGGCGTCGACGTCGTCGTCCACAACGCCGGGGTGACCCGCGACAAGACGCTCGGCCGGATGGCCGACGAGCTCTGGAGCACGGTCCTCGACATCAATCTCTCCTCCGAGGAGCGGATCAACGACGAGCTGCTCGCGCGGAAGGCGATCCGGGCAAACGGGCGGATCGTCTGCGTATCGTCGATGAACGGGATCGCGGGCAACGCCGGCCAGACCAATTACGCGACGTCGAAAGCGGGCGTGATCGGGATGGTGCGGTCGATGGCGCCCGTGGTGGCCAAGAGCAAGCTGACGATCAACGCCGTCGCTCCTGGCTTCATCGAGACGAAGATGACGGCGGCGATGCCGATCGCCATGCGCGAGGCCGGCCGGCGGATGAACAGCATGGCGCAGGGTGGGCTCCCGGTCGACGTAGCCGAGACGATCGCCTGGGTCGCGAGTCCCGCCTCGCGGGGCCTCAACGGCAACGTCGTGCGCGTGTGCGGCCAGAGTCTGCTGGGGGCGTGAGCCGATGACCGAGCGGGTGCTCTCGAGCGCTCCGGGGACGACGGCGCTGTTCCTCCGGGCGGCGGCGGCACTGGTACCAGGCGCATCGGCGCTGCCGTTCGTCGCGGGCGGCGGCGGGGAGATACCCGACCTCGAACTGGTCCAGACGGACGTCGAGGTCGATCGGGGCCGGCTCGCGGCATACGACCGCGTGTGCGGGTTCACGCTGCGCGACGAGCTTCCGAGCACGTTCATACACGTGCTCGCGTTCCCGCTCCATCTCGCGCTGATCACCGACGGACGCTTCCCGTTCCCGGCGGCGGGTCTTGTGCACATCGAGAACCGGATCACCCAGCACCGGCCGGCTCGGCTCGGCGAGCGGCTCTCGATCCGCGTCCGTGCGAGCGCGCTCGAGGCGCACCCGCGAGGCCGGCAGTTCTCGGTGATATCCGAGGCGCGGGTCGGGCAGGAGCTCGTTTGGGAGGAAGTGTCGGTGAACCTGCGGGTGGAATCGGCTGGCGGCGAACGTCCCGCGGCGCGCGGTGGGTCCGCGGATGAGTTGCCCCTGACGGCTGAATGGCGCTTGCCCGGGGACCTCGGCCGGCGCTACGCGAGCGTCTCCGGGGACCACAATCCGATCCACCTTCACGCGCTCACGGCGAAGCTGTTCGGGTTCCCGGCCGCGATCGCCCACGGTATGTGGACGAAGGCGCGTTCGCTCGCCGCGCTCGAGGGTCGCCTCCCGGACGCGTACACCGTCGAGGTGTCATTCAGGAGGCCGATCCTGCTCCCCGGCAGGGTTGCGTTCGGCGAGCTTCCTGATGGCGGCGGCCAAATCTCCTTCGGCGTGCGCGACGTCCGCAAGGGCTCATCGCACATGGTTGGGAGCGTTCGGGCGGTGTAGCGGATCTCTCGCACACGTGCAGCCCAAAGCCATCGAGGTTCACGAGATATCATCGCTAGCGTATGGATCCGGGGCACGGGGACTCCGAGGGACTTCTCGAGAGGCGCGCGGAAATGACCAAGCTGACCGCGCACCTGCAACGCGCGGTCCGCGGTGAGGGTGGCGTCGTGCTCGTGGAGGGGCCGGCCGGGATCGGGAAGAGCTCGCTGCTGGACGCGTGTGCCTCGCCGGCCGCCGCCCTCGGCATCTCCGTGCTGCGCACGCGAGGCGACGAAGTGGCGATCGAGTCCTCGTTTGCCGGTGTACGCGAACTCCTGTGGCCGCAGGTGCAGGCGGTTGGGATCGCAGCGTTCGACGGTGCTGCGGCGCTCGCCGAGGCCGTGTTCACAGCCGAGACCGGCGGCGATGCCGATCGAGAACGCGTCGGCGCGGTAATGCACGGGCTGTATTGGCTCGTGGCCGATCTGGCAGATCGCGCCCCGCTGATGTTGGCGGTCGACGACGCGCAGTGGCTCGACGCTGCTTCGTTACGGTTTCTCATGTATCTGGCCGGGCGCGTCGACTCGCTGCCGGTGCTCCTGGTAGTGGCGGTGCGCCAAGGCGAGTCGCCGCAAGCGGTCGCCGCCTTGCCGGGGCTTGCCACGACCGTTCTGCATCCCGAGCCGTTGAGCGCGGCAGGAGCGGCGGTACTGGTACGCCGCCGGCTCGGTGCCGGCGCGGACGACGAGCTGTGCCGCTCCTGTCACGAGGCCACGAGGGGCAATCCGTTCTATCTCCACGAACTGGTGAAAGCCCTGAGGGACGAGGATGGTCGTCCTTCGGTCGAATCGTCGCGCCACTTTCGTTCACTTGGTGTGGACACCGTCGGCCGCAGCGTGCTTGTCCGTCTTGCCCGCCTGGGTCACGAATGCGAGCTCCTTGCGCAGGCGGTGAGCGTGCTCGGATCGGGGACGCCCCTGCGTCGCGCCGCGGCTTTGATAGAGCTCACACGCGGTGAGGCCGAGGCCGCGGCGGACCGGCTACGCAGTGCCGATGTGCTGGCGGCGGACCGCGAGCTTTCCTTTGTGCACCCGATCGTTCACGAGGCGATCGCGGCGGAGCTCGCTCCCTCCCGCCGCGCCGCGCTGCATGCCAAGGCTGCCGGCTTGCTCGCTGCGGAGGCGGCGTCCCCTAGTCGCGTCGCCGCGCACCTGGTGTTCGCCGAGCCATTTGGGGAGGCCTGGGTCGTCGAGACGCTGCGGACGGCGGCGCGCCAGGTGCTCGCTCAGGGAGCGCCGGAAGCTGGGGTGTCGTATCTGCGTCGCGCGCTGGCCGAGCCTCCCGCGGCGAAGATCCGCCACGAAGTGCTGCTCGAGCTGGGACGCGCCGAAACGCTGCTACCGATACCGCACGACTTCGTCGCGCTGCGGGAGGCGCTCGAGCTGGCTGCGGATCCCGGACAGCGCATCGAGATCGCTCTCGAGCTGGCCGTATCCCTGGGGAACGTCGAACATCACGATGCCGCGCGTGTTCTGCTCGAGGAGATCCTCGAGCACAGTGAGGACCTCGACGCGGCGCTCGTCGAGCGACTCGACGCGCACCTGCTCGGCCATGGATCTGCCGACCTCACCGCCACCAAGCGCGTGCTCGCCCGCAGCGGCCGGCATTTCGCGAGGGCGAAGCGAGAGGAAGTTCGCGACTCGACGATGCTCGCCGCGCTCGCGCACACCGGCGCACTCACCGGCCTCCCTGCCACCGATGTCCTCCGCTACGCGCGTCTGGCGTTAGGGGACGAGAGCCTGCTCGGGCTCTGGCCGCCCTACGCCGGCGCCGCCAATGCCTTGTCGCTGGCCGATGCGCTCGAGGAGGCCGTGATCGCGCATGAGAAGGGCATCGCCGAAGCGCAGCGCCGGGGATCGGCGCCCATGTTCATGACGATGTCGGCCTTTCGGGCCGGGACCGCCCTGCGTGCCGGCGAGCTCAGCGCCGGGGAAGGCCACGCGCGGCGAGCGTTCGAGCTCGGGTGCGAGCTCGGCGCCGGGCATTTCGCCGCGCACGTCTTGATTCCGGTTCTGCTCGAGCAAGACCGGGCCGGAGCCGCGTGGGAGGTAATCGAGGTCGTGCCGCTCACCGAACGGGATCTCCGCTTGTGGCAAGGGGTGGCGGTCCTCGCGCACCGCGGCCGTACGCGGATCGCCTTCGGTGAGCTCGAGGCAGGTGCTAGCGATCTGCTGGAGGCCGACACGCGGATGACCGCGTCGGAATGCCATCTGAGCGTTCTCCTGGACTGGGTCCCTTCTGCGTGCGGCGCGCTCTCCCGGCTCGGTCGCCGCGACGAGGCAAGGGACCTGGCGGGCCGTGAACTTGCGGAAGCGACCAGGTTCGGAGCGCGGCGCCGTCGAGGAATCGCTCTGTCGGTCGCCGGAAGCTTGGACCGCGGCCCGGCCGGGCTGGCTCGGCTGCATGAGGCTGTGCGCATGCTCGAGTCCTCCTCGGCGAGACTTGAGCTGGCGCGAGCATTGGTCAATCTCGGAGTGGGGCTCCGAGAACGCGACCAACCGGAGCCGGCCCGCGGGCCGCTCGGCAGGGGCCTGGACCTCGCGCACAGCTGCGGCGCCGTCGCGCTGGCCGGACGGGCTCGCGGCGAGCTCATCGCTACCGGAGCTCGCCCGAGACGCGCTGCATTGAGTGGGGCGGAGGCGCTCACGCCGGCCGAGTTGCGCACTGCTCGAATGGCCGCAGATGGTCTCACCAACCGCCAGATCGCGCAGGCCCTATTCGTCTCGAGTAAGACGGTTGAGGCGCACCTGTCACATGCTTATGGGAAGCTCGGGATCGGTACTCGATCGGCCCTATCCGGCGCTCTCACCGCAGTTCGGACAGGCTCCGGCTCGCCGGCGTAGAACCTCATCGCGGGGGCGCGCTCGGCGTTGGCGCCCGATGGACGAGCGGAGCGAGGGGTTCCTCGGCAGCGATGAGGGCTCGGGCGACGTCTTCGTGGAAGGCCCCTGCGAACTGACGCGCGTGGGCTTGGTCGCCGTCCAAGAGCGCACGCGCACGATCCCGCGGGACTTCGAGGAGGACGGCTCGCTCGCGTAGCACGACTTCGGGCGTGACCGGCACGGCGTCGGACTCGAGTACACACAAATGCCCGACGGCGCGACCCGGCCCCGCGAGGCGAACCCGTCGCCGCAACGAGCCGGTGCCGATCAGGGTCTGCGCGGCGCCACGAAGCACGATCCACAGCGCGTCGGTCGTCGGGATCGAGGCGCCACGCGGGGCCGACAGCACGCGGAGTCCACTCCTGAGCGCTTGGATGTCCTCGTGGTCGAACCGGCGGAAGAAGAGAGTCTCGGCCAGGTAGCCGTTGGACACGCTCTCGCGGTACAGCTCGACGCGAGCGGACCGCCCGAGTGGAGCCGCGGGGTGATCGACATGTGAATCCGGGTCGGGCGGCCGATGCTCGTCAGCAAGCTGTCGATAGCGCTGACCGAGTCGCGCAAGCGCGACCGTCCCGATCCGCTGTGCCACCGCCCGGGCTGCCGGCCGCAACTGAAGCCGCAGCAGGTCGAACGCTTCGCGAGAGAGCGCCAGCCCGGCGCTCGGCTCCAGCGCTCGCACGCTCGCCATCCGCCGTCCACCGGCGAGCAGCGACAGCTCGCCGACGATCTCCCCCGGCCCGGCGGTGCCAAGCGCTCGCGTGGTCCCAGACGGATGCGTCAGCCGTGCCTCCAAGCGGCCCGAGCTGACGAACAGCAGGTCCTCGCCCGGCTCGCCCTGGTGAAACAGCGTCCAGCCCGGCTCAGCAGCCCAGGGGGTGGTCAGCGCCGCAAGCTCGACGAGCTCGGAATCGGGGAGCCCCGCGAACAACGCGTTGCGGCCGATCTGCACTGCGGCGTCCGCGTTCACAGCGCGATGCTCCTGAGTTCGACGTCGAGCGTTCCGTCTTCTCCATGCGTCGCCACGAGCATCGTGTACTCCGGTGCTCGCTGCCACGTCGAGACGTCTTCGCCGAGCGGCTCAGAGGCGACGAGCAGCGAGCACGGTGCGCCGTCGTGCCGCATCTGCCAGCTCCCGCCGACCCGTTCGAAACCAGCACCAACGGTGTAGAACAGGGTCGTAAAGTCGTGCTCGCGCTCCCCGGCAAAGAACGAACCGTCGTTCGGGTACCACCCGTAGTCGAACACATAGCGGGTAGCGATGAGCGAGCGGCCGTCACTGAGCACGAGGTTGATCGGAGACTGTGTCTCGATCGCGTGGCGTTCGCGTACCTCGCGGACGATCGCGAGTGCGTCGAGCACGGCGCCGGCCATCTCCTCGGCGCCGCACGGTGAGAAGGGTTCCGAGAGCTGGGCAAGACACAACGCATAGAACCACTCTGTATCGGTCGTGCCCTCGATGCAGACATGGAGCTCGGGCGGGATGTAGTCGAGTAGGTCGTAGCGCATGCGCCCAAAATCGAACAGGTCCCCGTTCTGTGCCAGCGCGAACGCCGCGCCTTCGAACAGGAATGGGTGGACGTTCTGCAGTCCGACTCGTTCGGTCGGCTCGTAGATGACGCCTCGGACGTGTGCCACCAGCGCGTTGGCACGGACCTTCAATCCGAGGGCCTTGAGGTTGCGATCGAACATCGGGACACCCGAGGTTCGGTAGGCGAAGGGTCGAGCCGGTTGTGGCGAGCTCGAGTCCCAAGCAAGCATTCCCAGGCCCCCAAGGTTCATCAGCTGCATCAGCCGCGGATCGGTCGCCTGACGCACGAGCGATACGTCTGCGTTGTACATGAGGTCATCCACGAGCGCCGGTTGACCCAGGTATGCGAGGACGCGACACACGAGTGACTAACCGCCGTCCCGCCCACTACGCCCGTCGCGAACTCTCGGCGGACGCCGCGACCTGATCCCGATCATCCCGAACTGCCGTTGCCCCGAGCCCACCGTGTCAGGGTGCCGCATGCTCGGTCAATTAGCAAGGGCACCCGACCCTGAGGTTTGCGAGACCGACCACTTAGGTTCGGTCAGATCCCAACAAAGGTAAGGGTCGACGACCCAAAAGTCTAGGGACTCAACTCGTTGCGCGTGTGACCGTCATCGGCCATCCTTGGTGTGCGGGCAAGTAGGGGGTCGTCTTCGGTGCGGGCAATCCGCGTATGCCGACTCCCGACATCGAAGCGTAAGCAAGGGACAACGAACATCTGTGGTGAGCCGCGCTCACCTCGACCGGGGAGGCAGACGATGATTGAACGATACGCGGACCAGCGGTGCTCGACGCCGCTCGGCAGGGGTGGAGTACGCAGCGACGGTATCGGGCGCGTCGCGCGCCATCTGGCGCTGGCAGGTATCATCGGCACGTTGGCAACGGTCGCGCTGTGGCTGGCGCCGGCCGCGGGCTCCGCGGCCGGCCTGGTACCGACGAAGACCAACCTCGTGGCGATGCCGAGCATCGTCGGTCCGACCGACACCGCGACGCTGACCGCGACGGTCAAGTATGGCCTCGTCGTGACACCGACCGGGTCGGTTACGTTCACCGACTCGACGACCCACACGACGCTCGGCTCGGCGCCGCTGACGCCCCTGTGCCTACTCGCGCTCAGGCAGTGCACCGCAACGCTGCACGTCTCCGGCTCCGCGCTGGGCTCCGGCGACAACGTGATCCTCGCCGGCTACCCGGGCGATCTAATCTCGGGGCCGAGTAGCGGTAGCACGCACCTCTACACCCCGCCGCCGGGCGACGAGGTCACCTGCGCCGCGAATCAGCCTTGCGAAGCATCGGGCACGAGCGCCGACGGCACGGCGTCCCTGGATGTCCAGGCTGACGCAGCGCCGGGACCGGACACCGTCGAGGTCGCGTTCGGGACCGAGCCGCTGTCCTGCACGACGCCCGGGACCGGAGATACGGGCGTCTACAACGTCTCGAATCCGACGGTCAACAAGGTCGTCAACTACTTCAGTTTCGGCCCCGCGGCGGACGCCGCGGAGGCGGCACATCCGATCGGCGGCGGCGGGACCGGCGGCTACGTGTGCTTCGAGTCCTCGATCCCGTTCACGACGGCGGGGGGTGGAACCTCCGGGCTCCAGATTGACGGCTACTACCAGGGCGTCCTGCCGGCGTGCGTGCCGATTGAGACCTACCCAGCCACCAACGAGCCGTGCGTCGAGGGCAGCAGCTTCATTACCTCGCCGCCCCTACCCGCCGACCAGTACTACACGCAGGTCTTCGCGGGGCCAGGAGAGCCCAAGCTCTCGCAGTGACCGTGCACCTTACGCTTGGCGAGCACTCGGTCTGGGGCGGACCGAGTGCTCGTCGAGATGGCGGCTCAGGCAACCAGGCCGAGTTGATCCTCGAGCCTCGCGAGTTCCTCACGCCAGGCCGACCGCTCGTCGACGTCCACGTCGAACGGCGCGTCGAGCATCGCCCGCAGTGCGAAGGAGATTTCGTGTGGCGCGGCGCGCGTGCGCGCCGCCGCAAGGCTCTCCCGTAGAGCGGTCTCGCCGTCGGAGCACCGGCCGAGTCCGAGCAGCGCGATGCCTCGCACCCGCTCGAGCAGAGGAGTCGACCCAGCCCCGACGGTTCGGGTCCGTGCCCGTGCCCGATCCGCGAGCTCCAGACCTGCTCGGTGCTCCCCCGTCGCCACCAGCGCCTCCGCGATGCGCGCATCGACGTTGATCTCCTCGGCCGTCTCGCCGGCGGCGGCGTAGAACTTGCGGGCCGAGGCCATCGACCGCAGCGCCTCCTCAGTATCACCCCGGCGCGCGGCCAAGCGTCCCAGCTGCAGCTCGGCGAACGCGAGCTCGGACCGCACACCAACTCCGCGCAGGGCCTGCATCGCCTGCTCGAGCTTCGTCTCCGCCCGGTCGAGGCAGCCCTGGTCGATGAGTACCTCTGCGAGGTTGCACATGCTGGTCGCTGCGGCCCAGCTCTGCCCGCAGCGCTCGTACACCTCCTCGGCGGCGCGGTAGTGCTCGAGCGCATCGGGCCAGTTCCCGCGAAAGTACGCCAACGCTCCGAGGGTGTTACTGAGCCGTGCCACGCCACGAAGGTCACCGAGCTCGGCATAGATGGCGAGGGCGCGCTCGCTGCGCCCCGTGGCGTTCGTGACGCCCATCGCAACCTCGGCGACATCGGCATACTCGAGCGCCTCGGCGAGCGCCGGCAGGTCGGAGCTGTGCTCGGCGAGCGTGACTGCCTCGCTCGCCACGCTGAAGGCGTCGCGCACCCGCCCCTGCAGGTAGCGAATGCGCGCGCGGCGGGCCATCAGCCGAGCTCGCAACTTTGCCGCGCCGGGGTGCTCGTCGCCGTCAAGAGTCCGCACCGCCCGCGAGATCCACCGCAATGCTGCGTCGTGCTGGCCGGCGGTCTCGCGGAGCTTAGCCAGCTTCATATCGACCCCGGCTGCGGTCAGCGGATGCTCAGCGGCTCGCCGGCGGGCGCGACGGAGCGACGTCTCCGCGGCGTGGAGCTCTCCCAGGTGGTAGTAGACCTCGCCAAGCGCTTCATCGACTTCAGCCAGCTCGGCGAGGTCGACCCCCGCAACTTTCGGCGCCGCCGCCAGCGCCCGGCGGTAGAACTCCGCGGCGTCGGCGGTGGCGTAGCGAGCTCGTGCTCGCCTGGCGGCGACTCGCGCATAGCGCCACGCCGACTCGTACCGAGCGCCATGAAGGCAGTGGAGCGAGAGCAGGTCGGCGTGCTGGTCGGTTTCGCCCGCGTCGATCCGCTCCATCACGGCCGCGGCGCGCGCGTGCAGCACCTCGCGGCGGCGGAACGGCAGGCCTTCGTAGGCGACGGTCCTGACTAGCTCGTGCGTGAACCGACGGTGTGTGGCATCGACCGGCTCGAGCAGCTCGTCGAGGATGTCGAGCTCTTCGAGCACGTCGAGCGTGGCCGGGCCGCCGTTGTCAACCTCCTCCTGGAGCACCTCGGTGAGGACCTCGACGTCGACCATCACGCCGAGCACCGCTGCCGCCCGCATCATTCGCCGCCGGTGTGGGGGCAGTCTGTCGATTCTGGCCGCGATCGCTGCCTCGACCGATTCTGGCAAGTCCTCGGGATCGCCGCCCTCGGCGACGCGAGCTACCAGCTCGCGGAGGAAGAGAGGGTTTCCACCGGCTCGTCGCACCAGGACGGACAGCTTGTATGCCGGCAGCGGCGTGGCGGCCATGATCTGAGCGAGCAGCTGTTCTGCGACCTGCGGCCCGAGCGGCTGCAGCTCCAGGCGGGTGACCCCGTCTCGCGCAGGCTCGGCATCCTCCCCGGGACGGCGGGTGAGCACGATCAGCCACGGTCGCCGGGCGGCGTCAGCGACGAGCCTGGAAATCAGGTTGGCCGAGGCGTCGTCCATCAGGTGCACGTCGTTGAAGATCAGCGTCTGCGGCCCGTCCAGCACCGCTGCGAGGAACTCGCTGGTCAGTGCCTCGATCCGATGCTTGCGAGTCTCAGGGTCGGTCCGCTGCACCTCGGGGGTGGCTGGGAGGTCGAGCCCTGCGACGATCGCCATCAGTGGCAGCCAAGGGATCAGGTGCGGCGCTCGTTCGCGACATCGCGCCCGGAGTGCGTCGGCGACGACGACCGGTGCCGGCGCATCGCCTAGGCCGAGACGCTCGCGGAACAGGCGCTCGAACGGCGCATAGGGTGTCGCGGTGGCGTAGATGTCGCCGTCGGCCTGAAGAGCGTCAGGGACCACGACGGCGCGAAGCTCCGCGACCAGCCGTGATTTGCCAATCCCAGCCGGGCCGACGATCTCGACGACGCGTCCGGTACCGGCGGCCGCCGCTCTAGAGGCGGCGATCAGCGCTTCGAGCTCGGCTTCGCGACCGACCAGCGGGTCGCGGCTCCCCACCGCGTCGCGGCGATCGACCGAGTGCCCGACGCTGAAGGCCTGGATCGGTTCGCTCTTGCCCTTGACCGGGAACGGTGGCAGCGCCGTTATCACGAAGCTCCCCGTCGCTCGTTTGATCACGTTGCCGGTGGTGAGCAGCTCGCCCGCCGGCGCGTGCTCCATCAGCCTCGCGGCGAGGTTGACGCAGTCGCCGATGACCGAGTAGGTGCGGCGGTACGGTGGACCGTAGTTGCCGGTGAACGCCTGTCCGGAGTTAACCCCGCCGCGGAGGGGCAGAGCCCCCCCGGAAGAGATCACCGACCGGACGGTTGCCAACATCCGGTCCTCGTCGTGGCCGACCTGACGGGGGGCGCCCGAGATCATCAGCAGCTTGCCTCCGTCGGGGTATACGTCCGACCCGAGCATGGTCACACCGTTGGCGCTCGCTGCATCCTGCGCGGCTGACATGACCCGTGCGACGGCATTCGTGAGGGTTGCCGGACCGTCACGGGCGAGCACCGCGTCCGTTCCGCTGAACTTGACGAAGCCGATCGTTACGCGTCGGTGCTCGTGGTCGATCGAGCCGCTCCGAATGTGCTCTCGCAGCGACGCACACATCGTGATGCCGAGGTCGAGGTCACTGACCTCGATGCCCATCGGAGCCCATTGCGGATCGGCGGGCGGTGGCGAGCCCAACAGGAATCCGTCCTGGCAAGCCACCTGCGGTCGTCGATGGCCCGAGTCGGCGAGAGCCTGCGCTGTGGCCCGGCTGACGACGATCTGCCCCGGCTCCGCCACCTTTTCCATCTCGCTGATCGTGGTCGCAGCCGGCCCGGTCACGATCAGCTCTAGATGGCGTCCTCCGACGAGCAGAAACTCGAGCAAGCCCGTGTGCACCCCGACGGACATCCGCAGCCGCAGCGGGCCGCGAGTGGTCCGGAGGCCACCCTCGCGGCGCATCACCGTCTGCATGTTCGCCGCCGCTCGGCAAGCCCGTTGGAGGTGACCATCCCCGTCGAACAGCAGGAGGACAGCGTCGCCTCCGTACTTGATCAGCCCCGCGCCGTACTCGTAGGCCGCTGAAAGGAGCTGCTCGAACAGCGCGTTGATGATCCCGGCCATCTCCTCCGCGCCGATCTTCCCGGCGCGCGCGAGCATCTCCGTAAGGCGCGTGAAACCGGACACGTCGGCGAACACCAATGTTCCGTCGAGCGCGCGGTAGCGCGACCCGGGATCGTCTCGAAGCCAGTCGACCACGAGCGATGGGACATAGGGTCCCAGCAGGTCAAACTCAGCTGCAGGCATTTGCCCCACCCCCCCGGTCCGGTTCATGGACTCAGGCTACTAGTGGTGTCAGCCGGGGTCCATAGCGCTGATCTCGACCATGATCGGCGCTGGCCATGTGGCCACTCCGTGTCCCGTCGCTGCCCGCCCGTGAGTATCGTACGCGAGGCATGAGTGACAACGTGGCCGCTGGGGCGGCCGCCGGGGATCGTAAGCAGGTCGTGGTCATCGGCGCGGGGATGGCGGGGCTGGCGGCCGCACTCGAGCTGGCCGACCTCGGTCACGATCCGATCGTGCTCGAGGCCCGTCGGCGCGTCGGCGGTCGGATCTTGACGCTCCGTGACTTCGCGCCGGGGCTCTACGCCGAGGCCGGCGCGATGCGCATCCCGCGGGTGCACTCCTTGACTCTCGACTACTGCCATCGCTTCGGGCTGGCGTTGCGCCCGTTTCTGATCGAGTGCCAACAGGCGCCCCTGTACCTGGCGGGCCGGCGGGCGACACTCGCCGAGATCGCCCGGGACCCGGACCTGATGCCGCTGAAGCTGGCTGAGCACGAACGTGAGCACACGTGGCAGGAGATGTGGTCGGACGCGACGCGTGACATCCACGCTTGCTACGAGCAGGGAGGCGCGTCCACCCTCGAATCGCTCGGACGGGAGTTCGATCGCTACTCGATCCGCGACTTCCTGACCGACCGTGGCTTCTCTGAGGCCGCGCTCGAGCTGTACGGGCTGATGACCTCGCGCGAGTGCAACATGCGGTGTTCGATCGTCGACCACCTGCGGGAGGTGGTCGGCCGGGCGTTTGACGACATGCAGGAGGTGGTCGGGGGCATGGACCGGCTTCCGGCCGGCTTCTACGCTGAACTCGGTCCGAGGATCCGGTTCTCGGCCCGCGTGCACGCCGTCGAGCAGCACGCCGAAGGAGTCTCGGTTCAGTACCGCCGCCCGGACGGCACGAGCGAGCGTGTGGACGCCCACTACTGTGTCTGCACGGCGCCGTTCGGGGTGCACATCGACTTCCGACCCGGTCTCTCCCGCGGGAAATACCGGGCGATCCGTGAACTGAACTACAACCCGTCGACGAAGATCCTGCTTCAGGTCCGTACGCGCTTCTGGGAGCGTCACGGGATCGTCGGCGGCTCGACGGTCACCGATCTCCCGATCCGGCGGATCGTCTACCCGTCGCACGCGCCGGCCGAGGGAGATGAGCGCGGAGTGCTGCTCGCAAGCTACACCTGGGGACAGGACGCCGCGCGCTGGGGAGCGCTCAGCCCCGACGAGCGGATCGCGCGAGCGGTTCGCGACGTCGCGAAGATCCATCCCGAGATCCTGACCGAGTGCGAGGGGGGCGTGTCGTACGCCTGGTATGACGACGCATACGCGGTGGGCGCCTTCGCACTGTTCGAGCCCGGACAGGAGACGACGCTGCATCCGGAGATCGGCAGGCCCGAGGGGCGTGTGTATTTCGCCGGCGAGCATTGCTCCCTGTGGCACGCATGGATCCAGGGCGCGCTCGAGACCGGCCTCGGAGCCGCCCGCGCGATCGCCGCTGCGCCCGTGTGACGGCAACATTTACGGCAACATTTACCACGGCAGGCCTTCTCGCGATGGTCGAACCGGGCACCGGCGATCACCATCGGCGCGATCATCCGCGTGAACCAGCGTGCGGCGATGCGCCGGTGCGTAGGTAGCGCCGGTTGCGGAGCTACCTAGACGAAGACTATGCGTTGGCCGGGCGCGATCGGTCCGTTCCAGGTCGTCTGCATCTGGTTGAGCGGCGCTTTCGTTCTAGATCTAGATAGTTCCTGACGCGAACAACTTAGTTCCTGAGGCGAACAAAGTCAAATAGACTCTCGGACCATGCCTCCGGAGCGCGCCGCACGTCGACCGTCGAGTGAGCCGGGGAACCTCGACGCGCTCGTGCAGCTCTCATTCGCCGTTCAGGATCTCCTCGCGCGAGTGGCCGCGCGCCATGACGTCTCGGTCACTCAGGTACGGCTATTCGGCACCCTGCGCGGCCGTGAGCCGACAATGGGTCAGCTCAGAGACCACCTGGCGCTCGAGAAATCCAGCGTGAGCGGCCTGATCGACCGCGCCGAGCGTCGCAGTCTGGTCGCCCGAACCGCAGGGCACCCCGATGGCCGCACCGTGCACGTGCGCCTGACCGAGCAGGGGACTGCGCTCGCGGCCCGGTTCGCCGCCGATGTCTATGCCGAGCTCGAGACGGTGCTAGCCCCGCTTTCCGACCTCGACCAGCGCCAGCTCTTCGCGCTCGCCAACGCGCTCCTCGCAACTCGGGCATCGCCCTTTGCCCAAGAGCCATAGCAATCTCGCAGCGCGACAAGATCCGGCACACGCCTCGCCGATTGCGGGGACTGGCCAAGTGTTAAGTATGTCGGGCCGTGGCGCAGCTCGAATCGACCGGGGGACTCATGCTCGGGGACGCTGTGTGGGCGCTATCGCGCGCTTGACTTCTCGCGCGCGCCTGGTAAGAATGGCGAATTGAGAGGGGCCTTAGGTAGGTTTCGGCAAGACCTCTATAGGGACCCAAGGGTAAAGAGGCAGCCAACGTAGGGAAAGGGGTGCGTTGTGGCGATTAACGCTGACGACGCTGGGGCGGATCTTCGACTCGTCGCAGAGGCAATCTCTGCAATATCGGTCGACCAGGAGCACTTCCGGGCGACCTTCGATGCGTACCGGGCTTGGGACGCTGACTCGTTCCAGCGACTACTTGACGAGTTCGAGATCGCGGACCGCTGCGACTTGGTGTGCGAGTGGATCAGCAGCAAGGATTGCGTACTCATGTGTCTGGAGCTGTGTGGTCCGCCTCCCGAGGGTGAGCTGCCGGACCTACGTGAGTTCGCGGAGGTGGTGGAGAGGATCACCAGCGAGGAGCGGCTGGTCGGACGGCTGGCGTTGGCGGTATCCGAGCGCGATGGTGACGCATTTCGCGCGTTGGTGAGCGAGCTCGAGATTGAGCGCTTGTGCCACCTTCTCTGTCACTGGGTGTGTGCGATTCGGGGTCGGCTGATCTGCAGGGTGGTGTGCTCGGCCGAACGGCTTCCTCGCATCCACCTTGTCGACGAGCTGGTCACCGCCGGCCAGGTCCTGGGTCGCTTGACCGCGGATGAGGACGCATTCGCGCTCGCAACGAAGGCGGCAGTCGCTGGTGACTGTGAAGATCTGGGTTCCGCGATCGGCCAGGCCGGCCTGGCTAGTCAGTGCGAGATCATCTGCGAGTGGATTTGCAGTTGGCGCTGCATCCGGGTGTGTCTGCTGCTGTGCCGGGCATTCCCCGTCGCTCCGTTCGAGAACCCGCTGTCCGAGGCGTTCGAGTTCGCGACGGCGGTAGGTCGCCTGGCTGACCAGCCGGAGGCTCTGGAGCGGCTCAGCGTCGCGGTGGCCTCGGCGGATGCGGAGTCGTTCACGACCGTCGTAAGGGAACTGAAGCTCGAGCCATTCTGCATCCAGCTCTGTCACTGGGTCTCGGTGATCACCTGCCGGGAGTTCTGCTACTGCGTGTGCCCGAACCCGCAGCTCGATCCTTGGTTCACCACCGTCGGATATTTCGACATCTACGCGGACATCGATCCCACTACGGGGAGGACCAACAAGGGCCTGCCCGACCCCAGCCTGGGCTACGGCGGCGGTCCTAGCTTCGCGTTCTTCAGCGATTTGCAGCTCGGCGGGTTCTGTCCGATCACCTCGCCCGTATATGCGGGGGTAGCGATGCAGTACCGCTTCCTCTACGACGACGGCAGCGGACCGGCCCCCATCACCGGTGATCTGGTCAGCGTCGTGAATGCCGGGAGCCGGTTCGTCGACTGGCCGGCCAATGTTGCCGGAATCGCCCAAGCGGCTACGACCCCGACGTTCCAGACGATATCGATCGTGAAAACGGCGTCGGATCCGACTCCACCGGCGACGGGCGCGCCGTGGTACGGACCCGGCGCGCACGTGATCGCCCCCGACCCGCAGGGCTGGGTCGCGGTCGACCAGACGGTCATCGGCGAGGGCTTCACCACGCTGATTGGATTCGCTACGGCTGAGGCCGTCACGGGCGGTGATCCGCTCCCCGGCGTGCCGGCTGGGACTGCCGTGCCCGTCGCCAACCAGCGAACGGGGACGGACCTGTCGATCACCTTCGAGGCGACCCGGGTCACCGTCACGACCGTGGACTTCAGCAACGCGCTGAACAAGATCCTGATCAACAACTGGGGCGAGGTCAACGAGTTGGACTTCACCGAATTCGTGACGGGCGACTGCTGTAGCCCGATCGACGACGCGCTCGACGTCGAGTACACCGTCGACCACGAGGAACTGGACGCGGGGGCGTGGTCGCTGGAGATCACGAGTTGCAGTCCCTCGGCTCCCGGTGACATCACTCCCCCGGCTACAACCACGACCACCTCGGGCGCCCAAGTCTTCCCGACCGGCACGCTGGACGTCGCCTCGACGGTCGGATTCCCCACCAGCGGCGAGCTGGAGGTGGCCGGCGTCACGGGCCT
>Ga0302325_10002081_pt1 | contig 49376 bp, 45 predicted proteins | sample Palsa_T0_2_FD_201948 | JGI IMG/M metagenome (GOLD analysis project Ga0302325, IMG submission 201948) | Peat permafrost microbial communities from Stordalen Mire near Abisko, Sweden - Palsa_T0_2 | ecosystem: Environmental > Terrestrial > Soil > Palsa > Peat permafrost | place: Sweden: Abisko...
CCCCAACCGTGGGCCCCCCACAAACCCCCCCACCCCCTCCCCCAGCCCCGGCCCCGCCGGGGCCCCCCGGGGGGCCCGCCCCCCCGACTCCCTAGCCGAGCGCCTCGAGTACGGTCAGTGATGTTGCGTGTCAGCTCAAGCGTCCTGTTGGCCGGGTTGCTCGGCGTCGCCGCAGCGCTACTCGTCTCGTGCGGCAGCTCGACCGCCAAGCTGATCCCGACGGCCGACGCGGGGCCGCTGCAGAGCGACTTCGAAGAAGTCGCGCAGGCGGCGGAAGCGGGCGATGGCGACTGCTCGGCCACCCAGACGGCGATCGCGAAGACCGAACAGGACTTCAACGCGTTGCCCTCGTCGGTCGACGCGGGCCTGCGCGAGACGCTGCGCCAGGGCATCGACAACCTGCGCAACCGCGCGCTGACGCTGTGCACGCAGCCGCTCGTGCAGGCGAGCACCGCCACCACCACGAAGACGACGACGAGCACGAGCACCACGACTCCGAGCACCACCTCCACGAGCACCACGACTCCGAGCACCACCCCCACGAGCACCACGCCGCCCACGACCACCCCCACGACGACCCCCCCCGGCGGTGGCGTCGTCGCGCCCGGCGAAACGACGCCGGGCACCGGCACTGGGCAGGGCGGCGGCACGGGCGTGGGTGAAAGCGCGGCTGGCGAAAATGGCGCCGGCGCACCCGCGGCCGTCGGCGGAGGGAACCCGGGTGTGGCCCAGGAAGGCGCGAAATGAGCCGGGTGGAGATCGCCGGGCGCTACCGGCTCGACAGCCGCCTGGGCTTCGGCGGCATGTCGACGGTGCACCTGGCGCTCGACCTGCGCCTGGAGCGCCAGGTGGCGGTGAAGCTGCTGGCCGAGCATCTCGCCGACGACCCTGCGTTCGTCTCGCGCTTCCAGCGCGAGGCGCAGGCGGCGGCGCGCCTGGTGCATCCGAACATCGTGCAGGTGTTCGACTCCGGCCAGGACGAGCGCACCGGGCAGTACTTCATCGTGATGGAGTACATCGAGGGCTCATCGTGCGCGGAGATCCTGCGCGACGAGGGCTGGGTGGAGGTCGACGAGGCGCTGTCGATCATCGAGCAGGCGTGCGAGGGCTTGCACTACGCCCACCGCCACGGTGTGGTGCACCGCGACGTCAAGCCCGGCAACCTGCTGCGCTCGCGCGAAGGCGAGGTCAAGCTGGCGGACTTCGGGATCGCGAAGGCAACCGAGCAGTCGAGCATCACGCAGGTCGGCTCGGTGCTCGGCACGGCCGCGTATCTCGCGCCCGAGCAGGCGCGTGGCGAGGAGGCTGGGCCGAGCGCGGACCTGTACGCGCTGGGGGTCGTCACCTACCAGCTGATCTCCGGGCGCCTGCCGTATGAGGCGACATCGCTGACGGAGCTCGCGCTCAAGCAGCAGCAGGAGGAGCCGCCGCGCCTTGACTCGCTGGTCGCGGCCGTGGGCCCGGAGCTCTCGGAAGCGGTCGCGATGGCGCTGGCGCTGGACACGCACGATCGCTACAAGACGGCGCTGGAGATGGGGCACGCGCTGAGCAACGGTGCGCGCGGGATCCCGCCGGGCGAGCCATCGCGCGCGGCGCGTACGTCCCCGCGCACACAGGCCACCAGCGTGCTGCCGCGGGCCCGGCGCGCGAGCGCACCCGCGCGCACCGACCCTCCCGCCGCACGCCGGCCACGACCCGGGCCCTCGCGCACAGCGTCCGCCGCGCAGGCGCCCGCCGCCACCTCGCCGCGCGCGCGGCGGCGCTCGAGTCGCCTGCTGGTGGCGATGCTCGCGGTCCTGGTGCTGGCACTGGCGATCGTCGCGGTGGTCGTCCTGACCGCGCCCGCGCCGACGAAGGTGGTGTTGCGCAACGTCGTCTACACCGACGTCCAGCGAGCCTCCTCAGCCCTCAAGCAGCTCGTCTCCGAAAACACGCAGTAGCACCCGGTCCCGCCCGGCCCACCCGCCCCACCCCGCTCACGCACCCGCCCCGCTCACCACGACCACCCATCCCACCCGCCGGACCGGCCGATGCTTGCGTCCATCCTCGATGTCAACCACCTCGTCAAAGTCTTCGGCTACCCGCTGCTTTTCGTGCTGGTGATGAGCGAGTCGGGGGGAGCTCCGATACCTGGCGAGACCTCGCTGATCGCCGCGGCGGTGCTGGCCAGCCAGGGCAAGCTGCGGATCGAGCTGGTGATCGCGCTGGCGGCCACGGCTGCGATCGTCGGCGACAACATCGGCTACTTGATCGGGCGCAAGGGCGGGCGCTGGCTGCTCAAGCGCCCGGGCGCGTTCCAGCGCCAGCGCCGGGATGTGCTGCGCATCGGCGAGCCGTTCTTCGAAGCGCACGGCCCGAAGGCGGTATTCTTCGGTCGCTTCGTGCTCGGCCTGCGCGTGTGGGCGTCGTGGCTGGCGGGCGCCACGCGCATGCGCTGGCCGTCGTTTCTGGTGTGGAACGCGCTCGGCGGGATCAGCTGGGCGACCGCGATCGGCCTGATCGCCTACTACCTCGGACACTCAGCCGGCAGCGCGATCGAAGCGTTCGGGCTGTACGGCCTGGCGGCGGTGCTGCTCGCGCTGCTGAGCGGCTTCCTGGCGCACCGCCGCCACGTGCGCCACAAGCGCGAAGCCGCCCAGCCGGGCGAGCATCCTGCCCGGCCGGGCGACTCGACCGACGACTGACCGACCCTACGCCGCGGCCTTCGCGTCGCGCGCGCGGTCCGCTCCCGCGGGCGCCTTCGCGCCGAGCTCGACGTCAGCGGCGTTGGCGCCGTCAACCTCCGCGGCCTTGCCGGCGACGCCGATCGTCACACGATGCGGCGCGCGCCGCTGAGGCTTGGGCACGCTGACCTCCAGCACCCCGTGCTCGATGCGCGCGTGGATCGCCTGCGGGTCAACCCCCTCGGGCAGCACCAGCGATCGCGAGAAGCTGCCGCTCGAGCGCTCCACGCGGTAGTAGCCCTCCCTGCGGTCCTCGTGCTCGGAGCGCCGCTCGCCGGAGACCGTCAGCACGTTCTCCTCGAGCTCCACCTTCACATCCTCCTCGTGAACCCCCGGCAGGTCCGCACGCAGCACGTACCGCTCGCCCTCCTCGACCAGATCCATCGCCGGAATCCAGCGCCGCGTAGCACTGACTGCCTGCCCGCTGCCGCCTGCCTGGCTGTCGAACACCGTCCCAAACAGCCGGTTCATCTCCTGCTGAATGCTCTGCAGCTCCCGAGCCGGCTCCCATCGAATAAGTGCCATCGTCATTACCTCCAAACTTCGGTTTACGAATCGATCCCAGTATATAATCTAAGTCCCAACACATCAAGTTTATTTAGGCATTGGAGCGCAGGAAGCTCACGACGTGAGCGGGCGTCGCACTCGCCACCCAAGCCCGCCCACCCGCGACCGCGGCAGCGCCCGACCCCGCAGACGCCTCCGCGGCGTGGTGCTAAATGCGCACCGACGCGGCGGGAGCGCCTTCAGCGTGCGCGAAAGCGCACGACGAAGACGCGCACGCCGCGGCGGCTAACGACCAAATCGAACGGCGCCCGGAGACGCCCAGCCGTCAGCAGCTGCCGCAGGGAGCAATCCGCTCCCACATATCCGCAAGACTGCCCAGCTCGCCCTCGGAGAAGTGCGCGAAAAATTGCTCGCGCATGACCGCCAGGTGCGTCCCCCGAGCTTCCTCCAGCCGCTCGCGCCCGGCTGCGGTCAGGCACGCGTAAGCCCCGCGCGCGTCGTGATCGCACGAGCAGCGCTCGAGCAGCCCGTCGCGCTCCAGCCGATCGACCAGCCGCGTGAGCCCGCTGCGCGACAGCTGCGCCTGCTCCGCCAGTTCGCACATGCGCATGCGTCCGCCGGTCGCCTCCTCGAGATGGCCGAGCACCTCGTAGGAGCTCATCGGCAGCCCGTGCGCCTGCTCGAGCTCGGCGTCCAGGCGCTTGGCCAGGCACGCGTGCGCTCGCAGCAACCCGCGCCATGCACGCAGCTCCCCCAGTGTCAGGGTCTCCTGCTCAGAGTGGACGATGTTGACGGCGGTGACGGTCGACATGGCGGTCCGTTCGGGCGGCGTACTCAACCGAACATAGCAGCGCGAGCGCGCAGCGTGCGGGATTTCGCGCTCACCGCCGCCTCGATGACGACGCGCGAACACGCGCATCGGGCTCGCCGCGCGGGCCGCGGATCATCGCCGCGTGGCCCTCCACGCCCACAGCATCATCAGCGGCTGCAGCGGCAGGCGCGCATACAGCGCCCAGCGCGGGATCCGGCGGAAGCGCTGCGGTTCGAGCGCCATCTGCACGTTCGCCGGGAACACCGCCGCCAGCAGCGCGATCAGGCCGAGCCCCGAAGCGCGCCGCGTGACGGGCACCAGCACGCCGACTCCGCCCGCGATCTCGGCCACGCCGCTGACCTGCACGATCCGCTTAGCGTGGTCGCGCAGCGGTGCCGGCACGATCTGCTCGTACGCGCGCGGCATCACGAAGTGGTTGACGCCGGCGCCAATGAAAAAGTTCGCCAAAAGCCGCCACGAAAGGCCCCTGCCCGCGCCCTGCTGCTCATCTGCGCCCACCGCCTCTCCTTTCCGCCGACACGCCTGCCCCACGACGGCCGGCAGGCCGTCCATCTAAAGAATCTAGCGACCCGCGATCAGCGAGTGTCCCGTCATCTGCGCCGGCTGCTCGATGCCCAGCGCCTGGAGCACAGTCGGCGCCACGTCCGCGAGGATGCCGCCGTCCTGGCGCAGCGACCCCGCGGCGCTCGTCAGGATCAGCGGCACCGGATTCAGCGAATGGGCCGTGTTGGGGCTGCCGTCGGGCTCGAGCATGTGGTCGGAGTTGCCGTGGTCGGCGGTCACCACGCACACGCCGCCGCGCTCGTGCACGGCGGCGACGACCTGCCCCAGGCACTCGTCGACGGTCTCGATCGCCTGCACCGCGGCCTCGATCACGCCCGTGTGCCCGACCATGTCCGCGTTGGCGAAGTTGATGATGCCGAAGCGAAAGCCCGCCGCGTCCTCGCGCCAGGCGCCGACGAACGCGTCCGCCGCCTCGCGCGCGCTCATCTGCGGCTTGTGGTCGTAGGTGGGAACGTCGCGCGGCGAGGGCACCATCTCGCGGCGCTCGCCCCGCATCGGCGCCTCATCGCCGCCGTTGAAGAAGTACGTCACATGCGCGTACTTCTCCGTCTCTGCCACGTGCAACTGCGTCGCACCCGCACGCTCGAGCACCTCCGAAAGGGTGCACGCGGGATGCTCGGGCGAGAACACCACCGGGTAGGGCCAGCCCTCCTCATAGCGCGCCAGCGTCGTGTAGCGGGCGATCGCCGGCGCGCCGTCGCGTCCCGCCCAGCCGGGCAGCTCCTCGCCGCCCTCGCCGAAGTCGCGCTCTGCCAGCGCGCGCGTGATCTCGCGCATGCGGTCGGGGCGGAAGTTGAACGCGATCACGCTGTCGCCCGGACGGATCTGCGCCTCGCCGTCGACGAGCGTCGGCTCGATGAACTCGTCCGTCTCGCCCCTGCGGTAGGCGTCGCGCACAGCATGCTCGCCGCTGTCCGCGTGATACGGCGCGCGGCCGTGCACGAGCATGTCGTACGCACGCTGGGTGCGCTCCCAGCGCCGGTCGCGGTCCATCGCCCAGTAGCGTCCCGCCACCGACCCCACGCGCGCGCCCGCCGTGTGGTCGAGCTCCCTCAAGAATCCCGCGCCGGCGTGCGGCAGCGTGTCGCGCCCGTCGGTGAACGCGTGCACTACCGCGTCCTTGACGGCAAGCGTGCGCGCCAGCTCGATCAGCGCGCGCAGGTGATCGAGCGAGGAGTGCACGCCACCGTCTGACACCAGACCCAGCAGGTGCACGCGCTCGGCGTCCGCGAACGCCGCCCGCAGAGTCTCACTCTGCGCGAGCGTGCCGTCGGCGATCGCGTCGTCGATGCGCACCAGATCCTGGCGCACGACCGCCCCCGCGCCCAGGTTCAGGTGCCCCACCTCGCTGTTGCCCATCTGCCCGTCCGGCAGGCCCACCGCCCGACCGCTTGCCAGCAGCGTCGTGTGCGGGTAGGAGTCCCACAGCTCGTCGAACACGGGTGTGCGCGCCAGCGACACCGCGTTGCCTGGTCCCGGCTCGGCCATGCCCCAGCCGTCGAGCACGATCAGGCAAGCGCACGGCGCCGGGAGCCCGTCGGGCCCGGCCGGCAGGGGGCTCATCGCGCGGCCGCCGCCACGATCTTCGCGAACGAGTCCGCCTCCAGTGACGCGCCGCCGACAAGCGCACCGTCGACGTCCGCCAGCGCCATCAGCTCGGCCGCGTTCTCGGGCTTGACCGACCCGCCGTACAGGATTCTCACGCGCTCGGCCGCCCCGGCGTCGCGGTCGCCCACGAGCGCGCGAATGAACGCGATCGCCTCCTGCGCCTGCTCGGGGGTCGCGACCCTGCCGGTGCCGATCGCCCAGATCGGCTCGTACGCGATCACCACCTCTGCCAAGCGCTCGCCCGTCACTCCGGCGAGATCCTCGCGGACCTGCTGACGCAGCTTGCGATCGGTGTCGTCGTTGTCGCGCTCCTCCTCGGTCTCGCCCACGCACAGGATCGGAACGAGGCCAGCGTCGAGCGCCGCCGGCACCTTCAGCGCGAGCGCCCTGTCGGTCTCGCCGAACAGCGCGCGGCGCTCGGAGTGCCCGAGCACCACGCCGCGCACGGCGAGCTCGCGCAGCATCGACGCCGACACCTCGCCCGTGTACGCGCCCTCGGGCTCATGGTGCATGTTCTGGGCATACACCTCCACGCGCGAGCCGCGCGCGCTGTCGACCATCACCTGCAGGTCCGTGAACGGCACGCAGATCGCGACGTCGACGCCGTCCAGCGCGGACACGCGCGGAAGCAGCGCCTGGATGTGCTCCTCGGCCTGCTCCTGCGTCTTGTGCATCTTCCAGTTGCCGGCGATCAGCGGCGTGCGCGCGCCGGAAGCCGCGCCGGGCGGGTCTGCGCTCAAAGGGACACTCCCGCGCCTTCCAGCGCCTGCACTCCCGGCAGCTCGCGGCCCTCGATCAGCTCGAGCGTCGCGCCGCCGCCGGTGGACAGGTGATCGACATCGTGCTCGAGGCCGAAATGCGCGAGCGCCGACGCCGAGTCGCCGCCGCCGACGACGGTCAGGCCAGGCGCCTTCGCACACGCCAGCGCGACCGCGCGCGTGCCCACCGCGAACGGCTCGAACTCGAACGCGCCCATCGGGCCGTTCCAGAAGACGGTGCCCGCGCGCGCTATCTCGCTCACGTAGCGCTCGGCCGTCCCCGGGCCGATGTCGAGGCCCATCCAGCCCTTCGGCACCTCCACGCCGTCGAGCACGCGGTGCTCGGCGTCGTCGGCCAGCCGATCGCCGATTACAAGATCGCTCGGCACCAGCAAGCGCGCGCGCCCGGGCTGCGGCGAGTGCGTGTCGCTGGCGCGCGCCAGCGCGCGCCGCGCGTGCTCGGTGTCCTCGTCCTCGCACAGCGACTCGCCCACTTTGTGGCCTTGCGCGCACAGGAACGGGAAGCACATCGCGCCGCCGATCATCAGCACGTCCGCGATCTCCAGGAAGCGGTCAATCACGCCGATCTTGTCCGCCACCTTGCTGCCACCGACGATCGCCACGAGCGGCGTCTCGGGGTGCTCGAGAATCCCCATCAGCGTCTTGACCTCGCGTTCGAGCAGGCGTCCGGCGGCGCTCGGCAGCAGGTGGGCGACGCCGTCGTTGCTCGCATGGGCGCGGTGGGCGACGCCAAACGCGTCGTCGACGTACAGCTCGACGAGATCCGCCAGGGCGCGCGCGAACGCTGGGTCGTTCTCCGTCTCCCCCGCCTCGAAGCGCACGTTCTCCAACAGCAACATCTCGCCGTCCTGCAGTCGCTCCGCCAGCGCCTTGACCTCCTCCCCCACCACCGCCGGCGCCAGCGCCAGCTTCGCACCCGTCAGCTCACGCAGGCGGTCGGCCACCGGCGCCATCGACAGCTCCGCCACGACGTGGCCCTTCGGCCTGCCGAGATGGGACACCAGCACCAGCCTCGCGCCGCGGGCGCGCAGCTCTTCGATCGTCGGCAGCGCCGCCAGGATCCGCGTGTCGTCCGCGATCGCTGGGTCGCCGTTCGCCTCGGTGCTCAGCGGGACATTTAGGTCGACGCGCACGAGCACCCTGCGGCCCCGCACGTCGAGATCGTCAATGCTGGGCAGCCGGGGTGGGTGGGATCCCATCCTTAAAGCACCCTCTGCACCAGGTCGACCAGGCGATTGGAGTAGCCCCACTCGTTGTCGTACCACGCCACCACCTTCAGCATCGTGCCATCGATCACCGCCGTCAGCTGCGAGTCGACGATCGAGGAGAACGGCGAAGAGACGATGTCGCTAGAGACGATCAGATCCTCGGTGTAGCTCATGATCCCCTCCAGCGGCCCGCTCCGCGTGGCCGCCAGCAGCGCGGCGTTGATCTCTCCGACGCTCGTCTCGCGCGCACACTCGACCGTGAGGTCGACCACCGACCCGGTGGGAACCGGCGCGCGCACCGCAAAGCCGTGCAGCTTGCCCTGCAGCTCCGGTATCACCAGCCCGATCGCCTTCGCCGCGCCGGTGGAGGCGGGGATCAGGTTGATCGCCGCCGCGCGCGCCCTGCGCAGGTCCTTGTGCGGCATGTCCTGCAGGCGCTGGTCGGCGGTGTAGGCATGAATCGTCGTCATCAGGCCGTGCCTGACGCCGACCGTGTCGAGGATCACCTTCGCCACCGGCGCCAGGCAGTTGGTCGTGCACGAGGCGCCCGAGATCACATCGTGGCGTTCGCGGTCGTATACCTCGTCGAAGTTCACGCCGAGCACGACGGTCGCGTCCGGGTTGGTGGCCGGCGCCGAGATGATCACCTTCTTGGCGCCCTGCGCGAGGTGCTTGGCGGCGCTGTCGCGGTCGGTGAAAAGCCCGGTCGACTCGATCACCACGTCCACGCCCAGATCGCCCCACGGCAGCGCCGCCGGGTCGCGCTCGGCGAGCACCTTCAACTCCTCTCCGTCCACCACCAGCGCGCCCACGCTTGCGCCAGCGGTCGCCGCGCCACCGGAGTCGCCCGCGACCGCCTCGACCGTGCCTGGATAGGGACCGAGGATCGAGTCGTACTTGAGCAGGTGCGCCAGCGTGCGCGAATCCGTGAGGTCGTTGACCGCCACCCACTCGATCTGATCGCCTGCGGCCCCGGCGCGGGCCCTGGCGGCGCGGAAGACGTTTCGGCCGATGCGACCGAATCCGTTGATCCCAACGCGTACCGCCATTCACTGCCTCCTGTAGTGAAAATGAACGATGCCGGGTCTCTGGAGTGCGACTCCATGGGCCCGGCGCCACCGGCAGGCTATCAGCGCACCGCTTGTCGGTGAGATCGCGGAGTGTCTTCGCTCGGGCCGAGTGTATAACCATGGCTATACACAAGGCGTTGTGTGTGTTGTGCCGCCGAGCCCCCGTCGCGGAGGTCAGCCCGCGGCCACCGCGCGCAGGCGCCGCCGCGGCCGTACGGCCACCGGCCCGCGTCCTCGCGCGCTGGACGGGCGCCTGCCGGCGCCGGTGGACCGTCTCCTGGAGGAAGCGCGCAGAGCGAGCGCCAACGACATCACCTGATGGTCGGAGCAGGCGAGCTCCAACACGGGGACCTCGCCCGCGGATGGGCCTCCCTGCAACGTGCGCAGCTCATAGCCGACGCCGCCGGCTTGGGCGCCAAGCAGGCCGGCGATCGCGACCGCAAGCCCGGCGAGGTCGCAGTCGCCGTCACGTCGGCGAAACCTGACGTAGGCGGCGCGCCCGGGGCCACCCTGGCGGCTGGCGACGGTGACCACGTCCTCGAGCTCGTTCAGCGCGAGCACCAGCGGCACCACGCCCTCCTCGACCCAGGCCGAGACCTTCACCGGAACCTCAACACTCGCGCTCATGCGCTCGTAACTACCCCCATTGCCTCGCCGATCAAACGGGAGCGCCCCTGTCGATGTCCCGATGCGCGACGGTGACGTCGAGATCGTCGTGCGCGCGGTAGCGCGCGGCGAGGTGCTCGGCGATCGCGACCGAGCGGTGGCGCCCGCCGGTGCAGCCGATCGCGACCACCAGGTGCGCCTTGCCCTCCGCTACGTACTGCGGCAGCAGGAAGTCGAGCAGATCCGCCAGCTTCGCGTACAACTCCTGCAGCCGGCCATCGCGGGCGATGTACTCAACCACCGGCTCGTCCAGGCCGGTCAGCTCGCGCAGCTCCGGCTCGTAGTGGGGATTCGCCAGGAAGCGCACGTCGAACGCGAGATCCTCCTCGCGCGGCGGCCCGTGCTTGAAGCCGAAGCTCATGAACGTCACCGACAGGCGTCCGACGGCCTTGCGCGGCAGGAACTCATCCGCGATCTTCTCGCGCAGCATCGCCGCGGACATGCCGGTCGTGTCGATCACCAGGTCGGCGCGGCCGCGCAGCGGCTCCAGCAGCGCACGCTCGGCCGTCACCCCCGCCGCCACGCTGCCCTCCGGCGCGAGCGGATGACGCCGGCGCGTCTCCTTGTAGCGCGTCACCAGCGTCTGCTCGGAGGCGTCGAGGAACAGCAGATGGTGACGCAGACCGAGTGCGTCGAGGTCGTCGACGACCGCTCGCAGCGCCTCGAAGTACACGCCCCCGCGGACGTCCGAGACGACCGCCGCGCGCTCGACCTTCGAGCCCTTGTGCACGAACAGCTCGACCAGCGAGCGGATCATCTCCGGCGGCAGGTTGTCGACGCAGAAGTAGCCCGCGTCCTCGAACACGTTCATCGCCGTCGACTTGCCCGCGCCGGAGAAGCCGGTGATCACCACGAGATCCTCCAGGCGCGACTCGACGACCGGCTCGCTCGACTTCCCACCACCGGCGGCTCGCAGCGGACGCAGGGGCCTGATCACTGCCATCGCCGGCATTGTGCCGCTCGTGGCGGACACGGGGGCCGATTGTGGGGAAGCTGTCTCCGGCTCAACCCGCTCTGTGCAGGAAGCCGTGCAGCTCGCGCCCGACCTTCGCAGGCAGGCCCGGCACCGCCTGCAGTTCCTCGCTGGAGGCCGCCACGACCGCCTCCGGCGAGCCGAAGTGCGTGAGCAGCGCGCGCTTGCGCGCGGGGCCGACGCCCGGCAGCTCGTCCAGCAACGAGCTCGTCATCGCCTTGTCGCGGCGCGAGCGGTGGTGGGTGATCGCGAAGCGGTGCGCCTCGTCGCGCACCCGTTGCAGCAGCTGCAGCTCGGGCGTGGAGTGCTCGAGCACCAGCGGTGCCGGCCGGCCGGGCAGGAAGATCTCCTCGATGCGCTTGGCCAGCGACACGACCGCCACGCCTCGCTCGCGAAAGCCGCGCAGCGGCCCCATCCCCGCCGCCAGCTGCCCCTTGCCGCCGTCGATCACCACTAGGTTCGGCAGCGACGCGAAGCTCTGGTCGTAGGCGGGGTCGTGCGGCGAGATGTCCGCCTGGCGCTCCCACTGCGCGTAGCGGCGGGCGAGCACCTCGGCCATCGAGGCGAAGTCATCCGCAGCGCCCTCCGTGGTGCGGATCTTGAAACGCCGGTAATCGGACTTCTTCGGAGCGCCGCCCTCGAACACGACCATCGAGGCGACCGTGTGCGTGCCGCCGAGGTTGGAGATGTCGAAGCACTCGATGCGAATCGGCGGCGCGTCCAGGTCGAGTGCCTGCTGCAGCCCGTCGAGCGCCTGCGCGCGGGTCTGGCGGCGGCGCTCGGAGCGCAGCCGCTCCTGGTCGAGGGCGAGTAGCGCGTTGCGCTCGGCCAGCTCGAGGATGCGCCGCTTCTCGCCGCGCTCGGCCGCGCGCAGCTCGACGGGGCCGCCGCGGCGAGCCGACAGCGCGTCCGCCAGCGCCGCGCGCGGAGTATCCGCGACCGTCTCTCGCTGAACCACGAGCAGCGCGGGGATCGAGGTCGACCCTCCGTAGTACTGGAGCATGAACTCCTCCGCCACCTCCGCCTCCTCGCGCTCGGCCTCGTTGGCCAGGTAGAACGATTGGCGGTCTGACAGCACGCCGTCGCGCACCTGGAACACCTGCGCGTTCGCGTCGCGGCCGTCCACCGCCACCGCGATCGCGTCGAACGTGCCGACCGACTCGCTGGTCACGCGGCGACGTTCCAGCAGCGAGCGCACCGCCTGCAGCCGGTTGCGCTCGAGCGTCGCCTGCTCGAACTCCTCCTCCGCCGCCGCCGCGCGCATGCGCGCCTCCAGATCGCGCTCGATCGTCGCGAAGCGACCCTCGAGGAAGTCGATCACACCCTCGATGCTCTCGCGGTACTGCTCCTTGGAGACGTAGTCCACGCACGGCGCGCCGCAGCGCTTGATGTAGTAGTCCAGGCACGGGCTGCCGCTGCGCCTCCCCGGCTCGGACCCGGTGCACGAGCGGAACATGAACACCTTCGCCAGCACCTCCAGCGTCGAGCGCACACGTTTGGCGTTCGAGTACGGACCGAAGTACGCGCGGCTCGAGCGGTGGCGCTCGCGCGTGAAGTAAACGCGCGGGTAGTCCTCGTCGAGAGAGATCGCGATGAACGGATAGGACTTGTCGTCGCGCAGGCGGATGTTGAAGCGCGGCCGGTACTGCTTGATGAAGCCCTGCTCCGCCAGCAGCGCCTCCACCTCCGTGGCCACCACCACGCACTCGATGTGCTCGACCGCCGCCACCATCTCCGCGTGTCCGGGAGATCCCGTCTCCCGCCCGCCCCCCTGCGCCTTGGAGAAGTGCGAGGCCACGCGCTTGCGCACCGACTTGGCCTTGCCGACGTAGATCACGCGGCCGCGGGCGTCGCGGAACAGGTACACCCCCGGCTGGTCCGGCAGGGCGCGTCGCTGCGCAGCCAGGCTCGCGTCCGCGACGAGCTCCGTCGTGTCGATTGCCTGCTCGGTCGCCATCGCTTCGAGGATAGGCGCCGCGCCGCGCCGCCCGGCGGTGGGCCGGTCAGTAGGCGCGCCAGTGGCGGTACACCTCAAGCAAGGCGTAGCCCATGAACGCGAGCAGCACGAACCACGCGAGCTCGCCCAAGCCGGTCTGCCACATCCGCACCCGCCCCAGCCACTCGAACACGGCCAGGGCGATCGCCCCGTACAGCAGCGTGCGGTGGCGCTCGCCGAGGCCATACAGCGTCATGTGGTATTCGCGATACAGACGCACCACGAGGAAGCCGACGCCCAGTGCGAAGGCCACCCACAGCACTGCTTCGGCCGTGGCCGCCGCGCGCCCACCCCCCGGGATGAAGTACACCGCCGCGGCGATCACCAGGACGATCGCGACGTTGCGTGCGTTTTTCACGCTTTCGCTCACAGGCCACAGGTTAGCGGTAGGATCGGTGGTGCTACCATGTACCGGTGGCCAAGATCAGCGTGAGCCTCGAGGATGAGCTGTATCGACGCGTCCGCGACGCAGCAGGGCCTGAGGGCGTGTCCGGCTGGCTCGCCGGCGCCGCAGCCGCGCGGTTGCGTGCCGGCGCGCTGCGCACTGTCGCACAGGAGATCGCGCACTCGAGCGGCGGCCCCTACACCGAGCCCGAGCTCAGCGAGGCCAAGCGGTGGCTGCACTCGTCTTTGACGCCGGCGCACTGATCGCTGTCGAGCGTGGCGATCGAGCCGTGGGTGCGCTACTCGCAGTGGCCGCCGATGAGGGCATCGAGGCTGTCACGTCGTCCGCGTGCGTAGCCCAAGCATGGCGTGACCCCACACGTCAGGTCCGACTTGGCCGAGCGCTCGCGGGATTCCTCGAGCATCCGCTCGGGCCGGCAGACGCTCGCCGTTGCGGCGTGCGGCTCGCACGAGCGAAGACCGCCGACATCATCGACGCTGCCGTCGCGCTCCTGGCCAGCGACGCTGACACGATCCTCACCAGCGACCCACGGGACATCCAACGGTTGCTGGACGCCGGCGGTACCGGCACGCGGGTGCGCGCCGTCTGACGCGCCGAACATGGGCCGTTCGACTGTCTTTGCCTTGGTCGCAACCGCGTTCCTCTGCGGCACGCTCGCAGCCCCCGCCGGCGCCGAAACGACGAAGACCACTATCGCCACGGTCGACGCCGAGACGCCGATCTCCGCGGGCGACGGTTGGCTGGTGTGGAGCGTCCCCGTCGCTGGTGGCTGGGCGCTCGACGCATACCACCACGGAACGGTCTCACAGCTTCCCGTCGCCACCCGGCCGCAGCCGTTCGACGCCAGCGTGGGGACCAACGCCGCCGGCGCGCCCGTCGTGACCTTCTCGCGCTGCCCGCGTACACCCACCATGCGAGACGTCGGCGAAACCCAGGTCAAGGGCGGTGCCCTGCTCGAACCACGCAGCGGCACGGGCTGCCGCATCCATGTGCTCACGTTCAGCAGCGAGCACGAAACCCGACCCGCGATCCCGGACCCCGCAGGGACCTCCGACACCACCCCGGCGATGTGGCATGGGCAGGTGACCTTCGCGCGCCGCGCGCCCGGTCATGGCCAGGTCTGGCAGATCATGTCGTGGCTCCCCCAAACTCCCCGCCGTGTGGTCACGCTCCGTCACGGGGCGATCCCGTCTCGGTGTCCGGGCGAATCCGGCGACTGCACGCGCCCCGCGCACGGCGAAGTCGAGGCGCTTGCTCGCAACGGTCAGATCGTAACCTTCCTGTGGCACGTGGAAAGCCCCGGCGTCATCGGCGAGGGTGCGTGGGAAGTGCGCGTCGATCAGCTCGCCAGCGGACGTAGCAGCCTCGCCGCCGCGGGCTTCGGGCATGAGGCGTGCACCGGGCCGCTTGCGCCCGGCGAACTCGAATACGTGTGGCCCGAGCCGCCCGTCGCGGCCAGCCGCACCGTGCTGTTTGCGCAGCTCGAGGGCTTCGACTGCTTCACCGGGTTCGGGTCGGTGCTCGGCAGCTACCTGGCAGGTGCCGAGCGCGCGAGCTCGGGTAAGTTCGCCAACACAGTGCTCGGGCTCGCCAAGGAAGGCTCGACGCTCTACGCATTGGTCCCGGGACCCGCACCCGCGGGCGCGGACAGCCCCAGCTGCGCGCCCACAGATCCCTGCTCGCTCGAGCGCGTCACCGAACCGACGCTGACGCTACAGCCGGCCGCCCCGACACCGCCGTTCTCCGAATAGACGCGCGTCGCTGTCGTAGCGGCCTGATGGCGGGCACACCACACCGGCACCCGCTCAGTCCACCAGCGCCTCCAGCTCCGCGTACGCCATCTCCACCGCACGCGTGGCCGCCGTGTGGCGCGCTTCTGACTTGGCCGCCTCGTAGCGCGTCGCCCACGCCGCCGGATCGGCCAGCTCCGCTTCCAGCTCGGACAGCGACGCCTCCGCCGCTTCGATCGCCCGCTCCGCCTTCTGCTGTGCGCTCAGCCGGTTCTTCGACGGGCCCTTGCCCTTGAGCTTGGCCTTGGGCTGGGGTGCTAGCTCGTCGCTCGCGCCCGTCCGGCCCGCCCCGACGCTCGCGTGCTCGCGCGTGGCGCCGAGCGTGCTCGAGCCGTTGACACCAGGGGTCGCGCGCAATGGCGCGGGCGCCAGCGCCACGGCCCCGCCGCCCGCGCGGCGCTCGTCGCGCACGCGCACGTACTCCGGCCAGCCGCCCACGTAGGTGTGCAGCGAGCGGTCCTCGACCGCGACCGTGCGCGTGCCCACGGCGTCGAGCAGCGCGCGGTCGTGCGAGACCAGCAGGATCGCGCCGGGGAACGAGCGCAGCGCATCCTCCAGCGCCTCGCGGCTCTCCAGGTCTAGGTGGTTGGTGGGCTCGTCGAGGATCAGCACGTTCGCGCTGGACTGCACGAGCACCGCCAGCGACAGCCGCCGGCGCTCGCCGCCGGACAGGCCGCTCAGCGGTTTTTCGGCCTGCTCGCCGGAGAACAGGAAGCGCCCCAACAGCGCGCGCGCCCTGCCCGGGGTCAGGCCGGTCGCGTGCTGCGCCGCCTCCAGCACGCTCGGATTGGGATTCCCGCCCAGGCCGCCGGCCCCGCCGCCGAGCTCGTCGGCGTGCTGGGAGAGAAAGCCGACCTTCACGTTGTGGCCGGTGCTCAACTTGCCCGCCGCCAGCGGCCGGCGACCCGCCAGCGTCTCGATCAGCGTCGTCTTGCCGGTGCCGTTCGGCCCCACCAGCGACACGTGCTCGCCGCGTTCCAGCCACAGCTCGACGTGCTCCAGCAATACGATCGGATCTCCCTCGCCGACCTCGATGCGCGCGTCGGTCAGCTCGAAGATCACGCGCCCCGAGCGCTCGGGCTTGGAGAACGCGAACTCCAGGCTCCTGCCTTCCGCCGGATCGCGCTCGATGCGCTCGACCTTCGCCAGCTTCTTCACCCGCGACTGTGCCTGACGGGCCTTCGTGGCCTTGTAGCGGAAGCGCTCGATGAAGCGCTCCATGCGCGCGATCTCCGCCTGCTGCTTGTCGATCGCCTTGCCCAGCGCGATGTCGCGCGCGGCCTGCTCGCGCCGCCATTGGTGCCACGTGCCCGCGAAGAAGCGTGCGCGCGTGGGCGGCGGTCCGTACATCTCCAGCACGGCCGTGCCCACAGCCTCCAGGAACCAGCGGTCGTGCGCCACCAGCACCACCGCCGCGTCCAGGTCGACGAGGGTCTGCTCAAGCCACTCGAGCGACTCGATGTCCAGGTGGTTCGTGGGCTCGTCCAGCAGCAGCACGTCCGCGCCCGTCGCCAGCGCCCGCGCCAGCGACGCGCGCGTGAGCTGGCCGCCGGAGAACGTGTCGAGGGTGCGCTCGAGGTCGACGTCGCGGAAGCCCAGGCCGTGCGCCATCGTGCTCGCGCGGTTGCGCCACAGATAGCCGCCGCGAGCCTCCAGGCGCGCCTGCGCGGAGGAGTACCGCGACAGCGTCTGCTCGTCGCTGGCGCCGCCCGCCATCTTCGCCTCCAGCTGCGTCAGCTGCGCCTCGATCTGGAGCTCCTCCACGCACCCCGACAGCAGGTACTCGCGCAGCGCGACGGTGCGCTTGCTGGCCGATCGGCGATCCCATTGATCGCCGATCGGTGGGCGCTGGTCGTGCAGCGCGATCCGCGTGCCCTTCGCCACGCTCAGCTCGCCGCCGTCAATCGACGTCTCGCCGGCGAGCATTCGCAGCAGCGTCGTCTTGCCCGCGCCGTTGCGCCCCGCCAGCGTCAGCCGTTCGCGGCGCTCGAGCTTGAACGACACACCCTTCAGCAGGGGTTTGCCGGCGATGTCCTTGTGCAGGTCCGATGCGATAAGCAGAGCCATCGGCTGCTGATGGTAGGGCCCGTTCCCGCGCGCCCTCAGATAGCATCCACCCACCGATGCGCAACCGCCTGCTCGCAACGCTCATCCCCCTCGCGCTGCTCGCATCGCTCGCCCTGGCCCCCGCCGCGAGCGCCTACAACGACGGGCGCGGCTTCTACGGCGCCACCAGCGACAAGGTCGTCACCGACGCCGGCTTCATCCTGGTCATCTTCTTCCCCACGTTCATCTTCATCATGAGCATGCTCCAACGCCACCTCGACAAGCGCAAGGAAGCGCGCAAAGCCGCGCACAAGGCGCTGCTCGGCAACGGCCAGTGGCGCGGCGGCTGGTAGCGCGCAAGCAGCGCACATGAGCGAGCCCGAGGCCGTCCGCTACGAGCGTCGCGGCGCCGCGGCCGTGATCACGATCGACCGCCAGCACCGGCGCAACGCCGTCGATGGCGCCACCGCCGCTGCGCTGCACGAGGCGTATTTGCGCTTCGAGGCCGAGGACGACGCGCGTGTGCTGGTGCTGAGCGGCGCCGGCGGTGTCTCCTTCTGCGCGGGCGCGGACCTGAAGGCAACCGACACGATGGCCGGGCGGCTGATGAGCGAGGAGGGGCCGATGGGCTTCACCCGCTTGACCGCCTCCAAGCCGACGATCGCCGCCATCTCCGGCTTCTGCCTGGCCGGCGGCCTGGAGATCGCGCTGTGGTGCGACCTGCGCATCGCCACCGAGGGCTCCACGCTCGGCTACCCGGAGCGCCGCTGGGGCGTGCCGCTGATCGACGGCGGCACCCAGCGCCTGCCGCGCATCGTCGGCCTCGGCCGCGCGCTCGAGTTGATCCTCACCGGGCGCATGATTGACGCGCGCGAGGCGCTGTCGATCGGATTGCTCAGCGAGGTCGTCGCTCCCGGAGCGCACCTCGAGCGCGCGCTCGCGCTCGCCGAGGGGCTCGCGCGCTTCCCCCAGCGCACGATGCTCGCCGATCGCCGCGCCGCGATCGAGGGCTTCGGCATGCCGCTCGCCGACGCGCTCGCGCTCGAGGCCAAGGCCGGACCGGAGGTGTTCGAGGACGGCGCGCGCGGAGCCGCGCGCTTCGCCGGCGGCGAGGGTCGCGGCGGCGCCGGCGCGGGGGCGTAGCGCGGGGCTCGTCGAGCCGGCGCCAGAGCCGCGCGCGGGCGCCTCATCGCCCGGCGTAGACAGCTTCGACCTACAGGCTGCCGCGGGGCACAATCCAGCGCGTGGGCTGACCGGTGATCGCGGCGATGCGATCGAAATCCTCGTCGTAGTGCAGCAGCTCGACGCCAGCCGACTCCGCCGCCGCCGCGATCAGCAGGTCCGCGTGGCCGACGCTGCGCTGGTGGGCACCACCTTGGTAGGCGAGCTCGCGATAGACGTCGATCGCCCGTGCCCACTCCGGCGCGGCGATTGGAAACTGCGGCAGTTCGTCCATCTCCACTCTGCGCTCGTCGAACTCGCGGCCGTTGCGAACGCTCTGCAACAGCTCCAGCGAGACCATCGCGCACGTGCCGATCAGCCCTTCGACCGTGTTCTGCGTGAACGAAGCCTGCAGATCGGGTCGACGGCGCGAGAGCTGCCATGCGCTGGTATCTGCCAACTGCATCTACTGACCGTAAAGGCTTCCCCACGGCCTGGTTTCCACCCGCGAGCGCCGCAGCTCCTTCAGGTCCTCCAGCGTTTTGCCGCCGAGGTCCCATTCACCAAGCCGTTTCAAGCGCTCACGACGGACCACGTCGCGCAGCGCGTCGTGCACCGTGTCCGTGGTGTTGCGCGTCTTGAGCACCTCCCGCGCGTCCGCGACCAGCTCGGAGTCCAGGTTTATCGTTGTTCGTCTCACCGTCATGCACCCTCCCATACGTACGAATAGAGATCAATAGCCATACAAAAATCGTATCAGCGTGTGCACAAAGCTGTCACAGTTTGGGCACACTCGCGCGCGACGCGCAGACCGGCTCGATCACAGAGGCACACGACAGCTAAAACGCCTGTCACGAGCTCTCGCCGCAGGGTATGCTCGCCTAGGCAATGGCCTACTTCGTCACAGGAGCGACCGGCTTCATCGGACGGCGACTGGTGGAGCGTCTGCTCGAGAACCGCCAGGGCGATGTGTACGTGCTCGTGCGCGATAGCTCGACCCACCGCCTGGACGAGCTGATCGAGCGTTGGAGCATGGTCGTCGGCCCCTCGGCCGTGGAGCGGGTGAAGCCGGTAATCGGGGACCTGCGCCGGCCGCTGTTGGGTATCGAGAAGGAGCAGGTCGCCGAGCTGCGCGGACACATCGAGCACTTCTTCCACCTGGCTGCCGTGTACGACATGACCGCCCCGGCCGAGCGCAACACCGCGGTCAACGTCGGCGGCACCACCCATGCGGTCGAACTCGCGCGCGCCCTCGACGCCGGGCGCCTGCACCACGTGTCCTCGATCGCCGTCGCCGGCACCTACAGGGGCATATTCGACGAGAGCATGTTCGACGAGGGCCAGCGGCTGCCCTCGCCCTATCACCGCACCAAGTACGAGTCCGAGCGCATCGTGCGCGAGCAACCGTACGTGCCGTGGCGCGTGTACCGGCCGGGCATCGTGGTCGGCGACTCGCAAACAGGCGAGATGGACAAGATCGACGGCCCGTACTACTTCTTCAAGGCGATCCAGCGGATGCGCCAACTGCTGCCCGAGTGGGTGCCGCTGGTGGGGCTCGATCTCGGCTACACCAACGTCGTGCCCGTCGACTGGGTGGCGAGCGCACTCGAGCACATCGCCCACGAGCCCGAGCTCGACGGCAGGGCCTTCCACCTGACCGACCCGCGTCCGCAGCGCGTCGACGACCTGATCAACGAGCTTGCGGCCGTCGCGCACGCGCCGCGCTTCGCGCTCAGCATCGACAAACGCTTCGTCGACCCGCTGCCCAAGTGGCCGCTCAAGCTCGCGCTCGCGCTTCCGCCCTTGCGACAGGCGCGCGGGCTGGCGCTGCGCGAGCTGGGCATCCCCGAGGAGGTGCTCGCGCACATGGAGCTCGTGCCCCGCTTCGACACGCGCGAGACCGCGCGTGCGCTCGCCGGCTCGCCGCTGGAGCAGCCGCCGGCGCTGCACGACTACATCGGGCGCCTGTGGGACTACTGGGAGCGGGAGATGGACAACCAGCTTCGCCGCGGCGCGACGCTCAAGCAGGCGCTCGAGGGCAAGCACGTGCTGATCACCGGCGCATCCTCGGGCATCGGGCGCTCGGCCGCCGTCAAGATCGCGGCCGCCGGCGGGGTGCCGTTGCTGGTGGCGCGCAACGTGGACAAGCTCGAGGAGGTGCGCGCGGAGATCGTCGCCGGCGGCGGCACCGCGTACGTGTACGCCGCCGACATCGCCGACATCGAGTCGATCGAACGGCTGCTCGAACGCGTGCTCGCCGACCACCGCAACGTCGACATGCTCGTCAACAACGCCGGGCGCTCGATCCGCCGCTCGATCGCGCTCAGCTACGACCGCTTCCACGACTTCGAACGCACGATGCAGCTCAACTACTTCGGCGCCGTCAAGCTGATCATCGGCCTGCTGCCGCACATGCGCGAGCGCGGCTCCGGGCACATCGTCAACGTGTCCTCGATCGGCGTGCAGGCCAACCCGCCGCGCTTCTCCGCGTACGTCGCCTCCAAGGCCGCGCTCGACGCCTTCTCGCGAGTGGTCGCCTCCGAGGTGATCGGCGACGGCGTCACCTTCACCACCATCCACATGCCGCTCGTGCGCACGCCGATGATCGCGCCAACCAAGATGTACGACGCCTTCCCCACGCTCAGCCCCGACGAGGCCGCCGACATGATCTGCGAGGCGCTGCGCGCGAAGCCCAAGGAGATGGGCACGTGGATGGGCAAGTTCGGCGAGGTCGCCTACACGCTCTCCCCGAGCGCCGTCGACCGCCTGCTGCACCTCGCCTACCGCGTGTTCCCCGACTCGGCCGCCTCCAAGGGCCACAGCGACGTCGAGGAGCGAGCTTCGTTCGAGCAGATCGCGATGGCGACGCTCACGCGGGGCGTGCACTGGTAGACGCAGCGGCGCTCTCGCCCCGCCCGTGCCGGCGAGCGCGGTGTCCGCGACGGCGGTCTTGAGATGATCAAAGGGTGAGCGAGACGGCCGCCGCGATCGAGGTCAGCGCCCTGTGCAAGCGCTACGGCGACTACGAGGCCGTGCGCGGCATCGACATCACCGTCCTGCGTGGCGAGGTGTTCGGCCTGCTCGGCCCCAACGGGGCTGGCAAGACGACCACCGTCGAGATCCTCGAGGGCTATCGCACGCGCACCAGCGGCGAGGTCTCGGTGCTCGGTCACGACCCCGCCCGCCGCTCGATCGAGATGCGCCGGCGGATCGGCATCGTGCTGCAGTCCGGCGGCATCTACAGCCACATCACCCCACGCGAGGCGCTGCGCCACTGGGCGAGCTTCTATCCCCATCCACGCGACGTCGAGGAGGTGCTCACGCTCTCCGGCCTGCGGGAGAAGGCCGACGTGCGCAGCCGCAAGCTCTCCGGGGGACAGCTGCGCCGGCTGGACTTCGCGCTGGCGCTCGTCGGCGACCCCGAGCTGATCTTCCTCGACGAGCCCACCACCGGCTTCGATCCGGAGGCGCGCCGCGCGGCGTGGGACACCGTGCGTTCGCTGCGCGCGCTCGGCAAGACGATCCTGCTGACCACCCACTACCTCGAGGAGGCGCAGGCGCTCGCCGACCGCGTGGCGATCGTCAAGGATGGGCGCGTACTGGCGATCGGGCCACCGCGGGATTTGATGGCCCACCCACCCGGAGCGGGCGGAGAGGCGGGTGGGCTTCGATACAAGGTCGCCTACCGCGACTGCAGCGGCGAGCTGGTGGAGCACGAGACCGACGATCCGACCACGCTGCTGCACGAGCTCAGCGGCGAGGCGCTCGCGCACGGGCAGCGCCTGGAGGAGCTGTCGGTGGGACGGCCGACGCTCGAGGACGTCTACCTGGAACTGACTGCCGATGCCGAGGCCCCCGCGCATCCCCGCGAGGAGCAGCACCGTCGCGAGACTGCCGATGCCTGACGCGCTCGCCCTCACCTGGCGTCAATACCGGCTGGAGCGCAGGATGTTCTGGCGCAACCCCAGCGCCGCGTTCTTCAACTTCGTGCTGCCGCTGCTGTTCCTCGCGGGTGCCGGCGCGGCGCTCAGCGGCAACCAGCACCAGCTCGACCGGCTGGTGCCGATGATCGCCGGCATGAGCGTGATGTCGACGACGTTCACCGCGCTCGCCTACAACATTGTGTTCCTGCGCGAGCGCGGCGTGCTCAAGCGCATCCGTGGCACGCCGCTGCCGGGTATCTCCTACTTCGGCGGCGTCGCCGCCAACGCCGTCACCAACACCGCGCTTCAGATCGCGATCATCGTGCTCTCGGGGCGCGTGCTGTTCGGCATCGGCTGGCCGCTTCACTGGGGCGCGCTAATCGTGTTCGTGCTCGTCGGCGTCATCTGCTTCGCAGCCCTCGGCGTCGCCTTCGCACACGTCATCCCCAACTTCGAGTCGACCGCCGCCTACGTTAACGCGGTGTTCCTGCCGGTGGTCGCAGTCTCCTTCTACGTGTTCGACTCGCACAGCGCTCCCGGCTTCGTGCGCACGATCGCCGAAGCGCTTCCGTTGAAGCCGCTGATCGACGGGCTGTCCGCGGCGATGGTCGCGGGGGCGGGACTCGGCAGCCACCTCGACGCTCTCGCGGTGATCGCCCTGTGGGGCGCCTTCGGGCTGTATCTGGCGGTGCGCGGCTTCTCGTGGGAGGGCTCGAGCAGGTGAGGCAGCTGGCAGAGAACGTCCACCTGCTGCGTGGCTGGCCTCCGAACGCGATCAACGTGTACCTGGTCGGCGACGTGCTGATCGACGCGGCCACGCGCAAAGGCGAGAGGCGGATCATGCGCCAGATCGAGGGACGCAAGCTGAGTGCGCATGCCCTCACCCACGCGCATCCCGACCACCAGGGCTCGAGCCACGCAATCTGCGAGCGGCTGCAGATCCCGCTGTGGTGCGGCCGGGGCGACGTGCCCGCGATGGAGACGCCCGGTGGGGTCGCGGCCTCGCAGGCACCCACGCGGCTGAACCGGCTGCAGCAGCGCTTCTGGACCGGGCCACCGCACCCCGTCGCGAGGGCGCTCGTCGAGGGCGACGAGGTCGCCGGCTTCACCGTGCTGGAGACGCCGGGACACTCACGCGGGCATCTCGCCTACTGGCGCGAGTCCGACGGCGTGCTGATCCTCGGCGACGTGCTCAACAACATCGACGTCAGAACGGGCGTGCCCGGCCTGCACGAGCCGCCCGCGATCTTCACCCCCGATCCCGCCCGTAATCGCGTCTGCGCGCGCAAGCTCGCCGCGCTGCGGCCGCGGCTGACGTGCTTCGGCCACGGCGCGCCGCTGCGCGACCCGGGCAGACTCGCCGACTTCGCCGCGCAGCTCGCGGGTTGACGAGCGGATGAGCGAGAGCATCTTCCTCGCCGACGACGCATCCTCCCCGGAGGGGGAACGCGTGCAGCCGACCGAGCAGGCCCGCGGGCCGTGGGACCCGCAGGCGTTGCACGGCGGCGCCCCGGCGGCGTTGATGGCGGCCGCGTTCGAGCGACTGGAGCCCGGCGCACAGCTGCGCATCGCGCGACTGGGCTTCGAGTACCTGCGCCCAGTTCCGATGGCGCCGCTGAGACTGTCGGCGCGCATCGTGCGCCCCGGGCGCCGCGTGCAGGAGCTCGCGGGCACGCTCAGCGCCGACGTCAGCTCCGGAGTCGAGGAGGTCGTCTGTCGCGCGAGCGCGCTGCGCGTGCGCGAGATCGGCGAGGACGTGCCCGCTTGCGAGCAGCCGCCGGCGATCGGCGACACACGCGGCCCCGCGACGCTGCCGCCGCCGGACACCGCCACGGCGATGCGCTTCTCGCTCGACGGCTCCACCCACGCGAGCTTCGCCGCCACCGCGATGGAGATGCGCTGGCTCGACGATCCCAAAGCGCTCGGCCCGGGAAGGGTGTGGATGCGCCTGCGCCACCCGCTGCTGGCGGGTCAGGAGCTCACGCCGCTTGCGCGCCTTGCCGCGACCGCCGACTTCGGCAACGGCGTCAGCGCGACGCTGCCTTTCGAGCGCTTCCTGTTCATCAACGCGGATCTCACGATTCACCTGCAGCGCCCGCCGCGCGGCGAGTGGATCGGCCTGGACGCACGCACGCTGCTACACCGCGCCGGCACCGGCCTGGCCGAGAGCGTGCTGCACGATCTGGACGGGCCTGTCGGGCGCGCCTTCCAGACGCTCGTCGTCCAATCGCGCTAAATGTCGTTGCGCGGATAATAGTTGTAGCCGCAACCAACTTTGCTACTGTCGGGTGAGCCCCATTGAGGCAACCACCACCCCCCGCAAAGGAGACACCACCATGTCAACAGCCGAGTCCGCGACCGCAACACAGACCTCGTCCCTGCCGATCGGGACGTGGAAGATCGATCCCGTCCACTCGAGCGTCGAATTCCAGGTCAAACACCTCGGTATCGCCAGCGTCAAGGGTCAGTTCAAGGAGTTCGAGGGCACGCTCGAGGTGAGCGCCGACGGAGTCCGCGCCTACGGCACCGTCGAGACTGCCAGCGTCGACACGCGCGAGCCCCAGCGCGACGCTCACCTGCGCTCGGCCGACTTCTTCGACGCCGACCAGCACCCGCAGATCACCTTCCAGTCGACGGCCGTGCGAACGATCGACGACGAGGACTTCGAGATCGAGGGCGACTTCACGCTGCACGGAATCACACGGCCGCTGAAACTGATCGCCACGCTGGAGGGCACCGAGACCGACCACGAAGGCCACCCTCGCGTCGGCGTCTCGGCGAGCACCCAGATCAGCCGCGCCGATCACGACATGAAGTTCAACATGGCGCTCGGCTCGGGCAACGTGGTCGTCGGCGACAAGGTCAAGATCCTGCTCGACATCTCGGCAGTGAAGGCCGACTGAGCCTGGAGGACCGCGCCTGACCGGCGACGTCGTCAGCGCACGACGACGTCGCCGAGCGCCTCGTCGATCGCCGCGAGTGTGTCCGCGCTGAGCGTCACGCCGGACGCCGACGCATTTGCGTGCACCTGCTCGGGGCGGCTGGCGCCGACGATTGCCGAAGCGACGTTGTGCTGGCGCAGAACCCACGCGAGCGCGAGCTGCGCCATCGTCAGGCCGGCCTGCTCGGCGATCGGCGCAAGGCTCTGGACGGCCTCCAGCACGCGCGGCTCGATCAGGCGGTCGATGAAGCCGCTCATGCTCTCGCTCGCCGCCCGCGAGTCCGACGGCGGTGGCTCGCCAGGACGGTACTTGCCCGTCAGCACACCCTGGCCCAGCGGCGACCACACGATCTGGGAGATGCCCTCCCGCTCGCACAGCGGGATCACCTGCGCCTCGGGCGTGCGCCACAGCATCGAGTACTGCGGCTGACTCGAGACCCAGCGCTCGACGCCGGGCAGCGCCAGCGACGCCTCGATCCGATCGGCCGGCCACTCGCTGAAGCCGATATGCCGCGCCTTGCCTGCGCGCATGACCTCGCTGAGCGCGGTCATCGTCTCCTGCAGCGGCGTGTCGTGGTCGTAGCGGTGGCACTGGTACAGGTCGACGTAGTCGGTCTGCAGTCGCGCCAGCGAGGCGTCGATCTGCTTGTGGATCTGCGCGGCCGATAGGCCGCGGTCGGTGTCGGACATCGGGAAGTACACCTTCGTCGCCAGCACGTAGGAGGAGCGCTCATACCCCGAGAGCACCTCGCCGAGCAGCGTCTCCGCGGCGCCGCGCCCGTAGACGTTGGCGGTGTCGATGAAGTTGATGCCCGCCTCGAACGCGGCCCGCACGCACGCCTCGGCCTGTTCGCGCTCGACCCCGCCGGAGTAGGTCAGCCACGAGCCGAGGCTGATCTCGGAGACCTGGATGTCGCTGCTGCCGAGCTTTCGCAGGTGCATGCCATGCTCACACTACCCTTCCGAGCATGGCCGCGATCGACCCGCGTCTGCGTATCGGCTCCGTCACGCTCGCCGTCAGCGACCTGCCGCGTAGCGCGGACTTCTACGAGCGCGTGCTCGGCCTGCCGCTGATCGCCCGCGACGAGCACACCGCGAGGCTGGGCCCCGATCCCGAGCACGCGGCGCTCGTGCTCGGCGACATCGCCGACCCCACCCCCCTGCCGCCGGCCGCCACCGGCCTCTACCACGTCGCCTGGCTTCACCCTAACCGCGCGGCGCTCGCCGAGAGCGTGCGACGCATCGCCGTCGCACGGTGGCCGTTCGAGGGCGCCTCCGACCACGGCGTCTCCGAGGCCCTGTACCTCAGCGACCCGGACGGCCTGGGCATCGAGATCTACGCAGACCGTCCGCGCGAGCGCTGGGAGCGAGCGCCCGACGGCCACGGCGTGAGGATGGTCACGCTCCCGCTCGACCTGGACGACCTGCTCGAGCAGTTCCCCGGCGAGCCCGGACCAGCGGTCGCGCCCGAGACCGGCGTCGGCCACGTGCACCTGAAGGTCTCCGATGTGTCCCGCACGGCGGCCTTCTACCGCGACGCGCTCGGCCTGGAGGAACGCGCGCAGCTGCCGTCCGCCGCGTTCCTCGCCGCCGGCGGCTACCACCATCACGTGGGCCTGAACTCGTGGCAGAGCGCAGGCGCGGCGAGCGCTTCGGACACTGCGCCCGGGCTGCGCCTGGTCGAGCTCGAGCTCGAGGACGCGCCAGCGCTGGATGCGCTCGAGCGTACGCTGGAGGACACGCTCGGCGGCGAGCTCGAGTCTGCGCGCGAGGGCGACGGGGAGCTCTCGCTGCGCGATCCCGACGGCCAGCTGCTGAGCTTCAGCCATCGCTGAGGGCTCCTCGCCGGACGGCGGTCGCTCGAGGGACATCGAATCGTCCGATGTGCAGGCGATGATGACGCGATGGCAGGTCCCGCGCCGAGCAACGGAGGCTATGGCGACCCCACAATCTGGGCGCTTCTGCCCGGAGAGTCAATCGAGCGCAAGACTCTCCAGCAGCGTTACGGCGGGCGTCTACAGGGAGGGATCGGACCCTCGACGCGCTCGCCGAACGTTCTGCTTTTCTCAGATCCGATAGCGGGAGAGCCGCACGGATACTTCGACGGGTGGCGTGCGGACGGGTGCTTCCACTACACCGGAGAAGGCCAACGAGGCGATCAGCAGATGAAGTCTGGTAACGCCGCGATCTTGAACCACGCGAGTGCCGGTCGCGCGCTGAGATTGTTCGTGGGGGCTAAAGGTCAGATCGCCTACGAAGGTGAGTTTGAGCTCGCACCGGACCCGCCTTTCTACACCACCGATGCCCCGGAGACCCGCAACGGACCAATTCGCAGCGTGATCGTGTTTCGGTTGCGGCCGTTGGACGTGCGGGCGAAGCCAAGCTCGTCAAAGCTCGACAGTTTGGGTCAGGCTGGCATCCAAGACGTTCCCGTCGAGCAGCAGTGGACGGAGAAGACCTTCGTGGCACCCAGTCAAGAGGTGTACGAGGCTGAGCGCAGAGAGCAGGCGCTCGTGCTGGCCTACCGCGACCACCTGCTGAGCCAAGGACACGCGGTCAGCCGGCTGAAGATCTTGCCGCCTGGCGAGGCCAAGCCGCTCTTCTCGGACCTCATCGATCGGACGACCAACACGCTGTTCGAGGCCAAGGGAACGGTCGAGCGCGGAGCGATCCGCATGGCCATCGGGCAGCTGCTGGACTACAGGCGATTCCTGACGCCGAGCCCGCGCCTGGCCGTGCTGCTCCCGAGCAGGCCCCGTGCGGACCTGGAGGAGCTGTTGCACAGCGCCGGCGTCGCGCTGGTGTGGCGCGAGGGCAAGAAGTTCGTGGGGTCAGCCGTCGGCGCGTGAGCGCGAGCCCAGCAGCTCGAGCTCCGCGGGGGACAGCTCGAGCTCGACGCACGCCAGCAGCTGCGCGAGCTGCTCGGTCGATGTGGCGCTGGCGATCGGCGCGAGCACCGTAGGCTGGGCGAGCAGCCACGCGAGCGCGACGCCCGCCACCGCGGTCTCGTGAGCCGCGGCGATCTCCTCCAGCGCGTCGAGGACCGCGAAGCCGCGCTCGTTGAAGTACGCCTCGCGCACGCCCTGCGCCCTGGGACTGTCGACCTGCTCGCCGTCGCGTCGATACTTTCCTGTGAGAAAGCCCCGCGCCAGGCCGAAGTAGGGGATGCACGCAAGCCCGTGGCGCTCGCACAACCCCGCCAGCTCACCCTCGTAGCCCTCGCGCTCCATCAGGTTGTAGTGCGGCTGCAGCGCCACATATGACGCCATGCCCTCGTCCGCACCGACGCGCAGCGCCTCCTGCAGGCGAGCGGCGCTGTAGTTGGAGGCGGCCGCGTAGCCGATCTTGCCCTCGCGCGAAAGCTCGTCGAACGCGCCGAGCGTCTCCTCCAGCGGCGTGCCCGGATCGTCGCGGTGGGCGTAGTACAGGTCGACGCGCTCGACGCCGAGCCGCTCGAGCGAGCCCTCGATGCCACGTCTGATCGTCGCCGGCGAGAGACCGGAGAGATCGGGGGACATGCCGATCTTGGTGGCGATCACGAGCTGCTCGCGGTTGCCGCGCGAGGCGATCCAGCGGCCGATGATCCGCTCGGACTCGCCCGCCCCGCCCGCTCCGCGACGACCGTAGGAGTCGGCCGTGTCGATGAAGTTGCCGCCCGCCTGGAAGTAGGTGTCAAGCACCGCGAACGAGCGCTCCTCGTCGATCGTCCAGCCGAACACGTTGCCGCCCAGGCAAAGCGGGAAGACGTCTAGATCGGTGTCCGCCAGGCACGTCACGCCGACCAATCTAGACCCTATGGAGCGTCGGCTCTTCGGCGTGTGAGGGAGGATCGGCCGGCACCCCGCGCATAGATGTGCGGGGACTGGGCGTCAGGGTGGTCCTGGCGCCGACACCCCAGCTATGGGAGGTGCCGACCATGTCAGAGAGTATGGCCCTTGTCGGGCTTGATGTTCATCAAGCGCAGACGGTCGCCGCGCTGCTCGATCCCGCGACGGGCGAGTTGCGTGTCGAGCGGCTGCGTGGGGAGCCGGCCAGCGTGGTACCGGTGTTCTTGGAGGAGCTGGATTGCCCGGTGGCAGCGGTATATGAGGCGGGCCCGACGGGGTTTGCTCTGGCGCGCGTGGCCGAACAGCGCGGGCTGGATATCCGCGTCGTGGCGCCGGGATCGATCCCGCGGGCGCCGGGTGACCGGGTGAAGACCGACCGGCGTGACGCGAAGCGACTGGTCAGGTTGTTCGCGGCGGGCGAGCTGTCCTATGCGTTCGTGCCGAGCGAGGCCAACGAGCGTTTCCGTGACCTGGTGCGCTGCATCGAGGACGCGCGCAAGGATCTGATGCGCTCCCGCCATCGCCTCTCGAAGTTCCTGTTGCGCAGGGGCCAACGCTTCCCTTGCAGGGCATGGACGCAGCCGCATGAGCGATGGCTCGTCAAACTGCGCTTCGAGGACGCTCCATCGCAGGCCACATTCCTTGACTACCTGTCCGCGGTTCAGGCACTGGTGCAGCGCCGGCGCACGCTGATCGGCGTGCTCGAGCAGACGGTTCCAGAGAGCAGCCACGCGCAGACGGTCGAGCGGCTGCGGTGTTTCCGCGGGATCGACACGCTCACCGCCGCCGGGTTGTGCGCAGAAATCGGCGACTTCACCCGCTTCGCGAAACCCGCGTTGCTGTCGGGGTTCCTCGGCGTGGTGCCGAGCGAGTACACCTCTGACGATAAGCGCACCCAAGGCCAGATCACCAAGGCCGGCCCACCGCACGCCCGGCGGCTACTGGTCGAGGCCGCCCACCACTACCGCCACCAAGCTCGCGTCGGTGAGAGGCTCGCCGCTCGTCAGTCAGGCCAGGACCCTCGTGTCGTGCAGGTCGCGTGGCGCTGCCAACGTCGCCTGCACGCACGCTGGAGCCACCTCGCCGGGACGCGCGGCAAGAAGACCGGGACGGTCGCGATCGCCTGCGCCCGCGAGCTCGCCGCATTCTGCTGGGAGGCCGCGACCCTGGACTGACACCGGCCGAAACTCACCACCACGGCCCCGGCGGCTGCCGGGGCGCCACGAGCAACAACCAGGGCCGACACATCACCGATCAACGGGCCCGCGACCACGGGCTATGGGCAGCCTGGATTTCACCCCCGGGTGGCGCCCGCTTCTAGATTGCAGGCCCGGCGACGAACAAGGGTCTTGAGGTAACCAGCCCTCGCATATGAGCCTGACCATGACCTGGTCGATCAAGCCAGCACCAAGCTCGTGGCGCCCCGGGAACTGCCCACGCCACCATGCCAACCCACCGCCGCACCCGCCGGCTGATCACCCCTGCCCCTTGACAACCGCCCCTCCATATGAGCCCGTATCGCGCGGCGAGCCGGCCCGCACGGCTGTGTGCGAACATCCAGCCGATGGCGGAGCGGCCCAGACTCGCGCTCGGTCTCACCGCCGCCCTCGCCGCACTCTGGGTCTCAGGCTGCGGGAGCACGGGTGCGAAGACGACGAGCACCGCCGGCTCCAGCGCGTCGAGCACACCGGCGCAGTTCGTCGCACAGGCCTCGCGCATCTGCCAGGGGGTCAGCGCGCAGGAGCAGCCGCTGAGGACACGCGAGGAATCGCTCAAGCACCTGCCGGTTGCGCAGGCGGACGAAGAGTTCGTCTCGCTCGCGCGCCAGGCAGCCTCGATCGCGCGCACCGCTGACAAGCAGCTGGGGGCGCTCGCGAGACCGGCAGCCGACGCGCAGGCGATCGGGCAGGTGTTGCAGGCCTACTCCGAAGAGGCCGCCGACGCGGAGAACATCGCCGACGCGGTCGCCCGCAAGGAAGACGCCCTCGGAGAAGCCGCCTCGGGCTCACTCGCGAAGTCGATCGCTCTCAACAGCGCCTCCGCCAAGAAGCTCGGCATGGGCGACTGCTTGGAGTCGCAGTGAGCATGCGGCGCCGCCCCTACCGTCGCCGCCCCGCCGCGAAGCTCTGCACCGCGGGCGCCACGGCGCGCATGCTCGACCCGGCCTCGCCGGCCTGCACCGCCTCCTCGCCTTCGGCCGTAGAGCCCGAGTCTGTGGACACCCAGCGCTCCTGCGCCGACGAGCGCTCGGCACCGCGCAGGCGGCGCACGCGCGCGACGCGATCGGCATCCGTGCCCCCCTCGATCCCGTCCGCCAGGAAGCGCTCGAGCGGCGCCAGCTCGCGCACGATCACGTTGATCACCCCCTGCGAGCGCTCCAGCCGCCCCCTGGCGAGCAGCAGCGGCTCGGCTCGCGCCAGGTGGCGGTGGCGCTCGTAGACCGCTTTCGGCACCACCAGGTTGATCGTGCCGAACTCGTCCTCGAACAGCAGGAACATCGTCCCCTTGGCCGTCCCCGGCCGCTGCCTGGCGATCACCAGCCCCGCCACCGTCACCTGACAGCCCGAGGGCAGCCGGGTGAGCTGGACGCTGGTGGCGAGCATCGGCACCGTCAGCTGCTCGCGCAGGATCGCAATCGCGTGCTCGCCGATTGTCACCCCGCTGGTGGAGTAGTCGGCGATCAGCCGCTGCCAGCGTCCGAGCGGACGCAGGCCCGGCGCGGGCGCCAGCTCCAGCTCTAGCGCCAGCTGGGTGCCCTCCCCGGTCGGCGTGGGCGAGCGATCGCGAGCGACCGTGCGCCCGACCGTCTGGGCCTGCGCGGCCACCCCCAGCCGCCACAGCGCCGCTCGCCTGCCCTGCGCGTCGGCGAGGCCGTCGCAGGCGCCCGACCAGGCCAGTTGCTCGAGCGTCCCGCGCCTGCAGCCCACGCGCCCGGCGAGCTCACCGAGGGTGGCGAAGGGGCCACCCCGCTCGCGCTCGCCGACCAGCGCGTGCATCTCCGCGCTGGACACATCCTTGATGTAGCCCAGGCCCAGGCGCACTCCCCCGCGCTCGACCGTGCACTGCGCCTGCGAGGCGTTCACGTCGAGGCCGAACACGGAGATCCCCCGATTTTCGGCCTCGTGGACGAGGCTGTCCGGGGCGTAGAAGCCCATCGGGTGCTCGTTCAGCAGCGCGCACAGGAACTCCGCGCCGTAGTGGACGCGCAGCCATGTCGACTGGTAGGCGAGCAGGCCGAAGGCGGCGCTGTGGGCCTTGGGAAAGCCGAAGCCGGCGAAGCCCTCGACCATCCCCCACACACGCTCCGCCGTCTGCCGGTCGGCGCCGACGTGGCGCATCGCTCCCGCGACGAAGCGCTCGCGGTGACCCTGGATCATCTCCTGCGAGCGCTTGCGGCTCATCGCCCGGCGCAGGGCCGCCGCGTCGCCCGCCCTGAAGCCGGCGAACGCTTCCGCCACCTGCATCACCTGGTCCTGGAAGATGATCGTGCCGAGCGTCTCGGACAGCACCGGCTCGAGCGCCGGATGCTCGTAGGGGATCTTGTATTTGGATCCCCGCCCACCCTCTTCGCGCAGTCGCTGGCGGCGTTCGATGTAGGGGTTGATCGCCCCGCCCTGGATCGGGCCCGGCCGCACGATCGCGACCTGGATGGTCAGATCCTCGAGGTTGCGCGGGCGCGTGCGCAGCAGCGACTGCATCTGCGCACGGCTCTCGATCTGAAAGACGCCGACCGTGTCCGCCGCGCGGATCGCCCTGAAGGTCTGCGCATCGTCGTAGGGGATACGCGACAGGTCGATGCGCTGCCCGCGCACGCGCGCGATCTCCTCCACGCAGCGCTCCACCGCCGAGAGCATCCCCAGGCCCAGCAGGTCGATCTTCAAGAAGCCCGCGTCCGCGCACGAGTCCTTGTCCCACTGAACCATCTGCCTGCCCTCCATCGCGGCCGGCACGACCGGGCAGCATTCGATCAGCGGTCTGGTCGCGATCACCATCCCGCCCGGATGCTGGGAGAGATGCCGCGGCAACCCGTGCGCCTGCTCGACCAGGCGCTCGAGCCAGCGCCAGCGCGCCGAGCTCGATCCCGGGGGGGCGATGCTGGGGTGGGCGGAACTCCAATCTCCGCCCCACGGCTCCGACCCGCGGGCCGCGCGCTCGATCTCGCCGGCGGGCAGGCCGAGGACCTTGCCCAGCTCGCGGATCGCTCCGCGCGCGCGGAAGGTGGGGAAGGCGGCCACCAGCGCCGCGCGATCGCGCCCGTAGCGCTCGTGCACGCGTGGGATCAGGCGCTCGCGGATGTCGCGAGGGAAGTCCAGGTCGATGTCGGGCAGGCCCTGCAGGTCCTCGTGCAGGAAGCGCCCGAGCGCCAGCTTGCCGGCGACGGGGTCGATGTGGGAGAGCCCGGTCAGATAGCACACCAGCGAGGAGACCGACGAGCCCCGTCCGCGCCCGGGCGCCAGCAGCGCGCGCACCGAATCCGGCCCGCGCACCTGCAGGGCGACCTCGCGCGCCAGCTCGAGCATGTCGTGGTGGAGCAGAAAGAAGCCCGCCAGGCCGAGCCGTTCGATCACGTGCAGCTCCTCCTCCAGCCGCGCCCTCGCCTCCGCGTGGGCGCCCCGCGCCGCCCGCGGCGCACCCGGGCCATAGCGCTCCTGCAGGCGCGCCGCGCACAGCTCGGCCAGGCGACGCGGGGCGCTCTCTTCCTCGGCCCCCGGATAGCGGTAGCCGAGATCCTTGGTCAGATCGAACGTCAGCCGCTCGGCCAGCGTCAGCGTCTGGCGGACCGCGTCGGGGTGCTCGGCGAAGCGGCTGGCCATCGCCTGGGGCGTGCTCATCACGTGGCTGTGGTTGCCGCGACGCAACGGCTCGCTGGCGTCGAGCGTGGTGTGGTGGCGGAGCGCCACGAACGCGTCCTGCAGCTCGGCCCTGGCGCGCGCGTGCGCGTGAACGCCGCCGGTGGCCACGCATCCGACCCCCAGCCGCCGGGCGTGCGCGGCCAGCGCACGGTTGCGCGCGCGATCGTGGCGGGCGTACGGGCGCTGCAGCTCCACGTACAGGCCCTCCGGGCCGAACGCGTCCAGCAGCCGCCGGGCCGTGCGCTGCCCGTTCTCCTCGCTGCCGCGTGCCGAGCGCGCGAGCACCGATCGCCCGGCACAGCCAGTCAGGCAGACGAGACCTTCGGCGTGGTCGAGCACGGCCTGCACGTCCACCCGCGGCTCGCTCAGCTCGCGCCGAGACGTGGAGTCGCGGGTGTGCCGGTGGGCGAGCGTGATGATCCGGCAGAGGTTGCTCCAGCCGCACTCGTCGCGCACAAGCAGCGTGATGTGGCGTGTACCGGCCGACTCGGCGCCAGCCACATCGCCGTCGAGGGATATGTCGATCTCAGCGCCGTGGATCGCCTTGATCCCGCAGTCCGACGCGGCCTGCGCCAGCTCCATCGAGCCGGAGACCGAGTTGTGGTCGGTCAGCGCGAGCGCCGTATGGCCCAGCTCGCCCGCGCGCTGCGACAGCTCCTCGGGCAGCGATACGCCGTCCAGGAACGAGTACGCCGAGTGGCAGTGCAGCTCTATGTATGGAACCCCACCCGCCCTGGACGTCATTATCGCCGCCTCTCACATCCCCTAAGGACCCTGGACGAACCAGCGACCCGAGCTCAGGTCGTGGAAGACGACCACGTTGCGTCCCCGCTCGCCCACGAGCTCCCAGTAACGGCGACGCAGCGGCTGGGCGGTCCACCAGCGATCCTCCACCAGCCAGGACTCGCGCAGCGACTCGACCGCTTCACCGTTGACATCGGCCGGCATACCATCGCGCCAGCGCACACGCGCGGGCCGGGGAGCGTTGATGCGAATCCCGCCCTCGCGCGCGCCGTCGTACGTGGTCATCGCTCCGGAACGGGCGCCAGCACCACCCGTCGCTCGGGCACGCGAGAGTCAGGATCCACGCACACCGCTCGCAGCGCCGCGTCCGGTCCCGCCACGGCACGCACCTGAGCGACGACCTCCCGCAGGCGCGCGGCGCGGGCCGCCGGGCGCCTGTTGGAGCGAGCGGGGGAAGCGTCGGGGCGGCGGGGAGCATCCTCGAACAGCGTGTCCTGCTCGCTGCACGGCGGCCCGAAGCGCTCGACTGCCAGCCCCAGCGTGGCGGCCGGGGCGGGGAGCGCCAGCAGGCGCACGGACAGCGCCAGCCAGATGCGCTCGGGATCCGCGATCGCCTGGCGGAAGACCACGCGCTCGCGCCAGCCGCCGCCCGTGAGCAGGCGCGCGGAGAGCACGGCGGCGCGCAGCGTGCGTCCACGGCGCTCAGACCGGGCCAGCAGCCGGCTCACCAGCACGCTCAAAACGCGCTTCAGCGACTCGCCGGAGCTCGCGTCGCCGACCGCCATCGACTCCTCCAAGCGCTCCTCGACGCGGCGTGTCCGCAGCGGGCTGTCCTCGCCGCAGGCCAGCTCGTGGGCGAGCGCGCCCGGCGCCCCAAAGCGGTCGCTGAGCGCTGGGCGTCCGAGCCTCGCCAGCTCGCCGAGCGTACGCACGCCGAGGCGGGTGAGCGGCTCGATCAGCGATCCGGTGTCCTCGCGGAAGCCGAGCAGGTCGACAGGGCGTCCGGCCAGCCAGCGCCGGGCCTCGAGGGTGGGCGGCCCTTCAATCACCAGCGGCCGGGACGAGCGCACCGCCATCGCAGCTGCAAGCGCACAGAAGCGCGTCGGCCCCACCCCCATGCGCACGGGCCGACCGAGCACCCGCCGCGCGGCCGCGATCGCCCCCTCCTGCGAGCCGTGGACCCCGCGCAGTCCGCCGACCTCGAAGTAAGCGAGCCCGGGCCGGGCGGGCTCGACGGCTGCGCCGATCGATTCCAGGGCGCACATCGCCGCCTCCCAAACCTCGGCCACCCGCACGTGGTCGCCTGGCACGAGGACGAGGTCGGGGCAGCGGGCGAGCGCCTCGCCGAGGACCATGCCCCTTGCCACGCCGCGCGCCTCGGCGGCCCCCGAGACCTCGCCCACCCGCTGGCCCACCCGCGACCGGTCGGCGCCGACGAGTGGCGCCACCGCCAGCGCCCGTCCCGCCAGCGTCTGTCGCACGACCTCTGAGCTGTCCCCGGCGGCCACGACCAGTTCGAAGCGGGGCATGTGGACACAGACGATCATACGAACATATGTTCGCATGAAGCGAAGTCCGCGTCAAATCTACGTCGCGGAGCTCCGTCGCGAGTGCTGTCTATGCTGCATCGTCTGCGGCGGATGCGGCGCGGGTCTCCAGGGCGAACGCCAGGTGGGTCGTCCCCGGGAGCAACGGGCCTCAAGACTCGGAGAGATGAGATGAAGAGCAGCCTGGAGATCGCTCAGGAGGCAGAGCCGGCGCCAATCGAGGAGATCGCCAGCCGATGCGGGCTCGAGCCTGACGAGTTCGAGCCCTACGGGCGCGACAAGGCGAAGGTGTCGCTGGCGGTGATCGAGCGACTCGCCGGGGCGGCGGACGGCAAGCTCGTATGCGTGTCCGGGATGACGCCGACGAAGGGCGGAGAGGGCAAGACGACGACCGCGATCGGGCTCACGCAGGGTCTCGGCACTATCGGCAGGGCTCCGGTGCTGGCCCTGCGTGAGCCGTCGCTCGGCCCGGTGTTCGGGATTAAGGGCGGCGGCGCGGGCGGCGGGCTGAGCCAGGTTGTGCCGATGGAGGACGTGAACCTGCACTTCACGGGCGACATCCATGCGGTCGGCGCGGCCAACAACCTGCTCGCCGCGATGCTCGATGCGTCGATCCTGCATGGCAACCCGCACGACATCGACGCGCTGAGCATCGGCTGGCGACGCGCCGTCGACATAAACGACCGAGCGCTAAGGCAGATCACTATCGCACTCGGCGGTCGGGCGAACGGATACCCGCGCGAAACCGGGTTCGACATCACGGCGGCGTCCGAGGTGATGGCGATCCTGGCGGTGGCGCGCGATCTGCGCGACCTGCGCCGCCGGCTCGGGGCGATCACGGTCGCCCACTCCTACGACGGCGCCGCCGTCACCGCCGAGGACCTCGGTGCGGCCGGGGCGATGACGGTGCTGCTGAAGCACGCGCTGAAGCCGAATCTGATCCAGACGCTCGAGGGCCAGCCGTGCCTGATGCACGCCGGGCCGTTCGCCAACATCGCGCACGGCAATTCATCGCTGGTCGCAGACCTGATCGGCTTGAAGCTGGGCGACTACCTCGTCACCGAGTCGGGCTTCGGCTCCGACATGGGCATGGAGAAGTTCTTCGACATCGTCTGTCGCGTCGGCGGGCTGCGGCCGAGTGCGGTCGTGCTCGTGGTCACCGTGCGAGCGCTCAAGCACCATGGCGGGATGGAGGACGATCGAGCCGCCGCGCTCGACCAGGGCATCGCAGCGATCGAGACCGGCGTGGCGAACCTCCGCCGCCACCTGGGGATCGTGCGCGAGTTCGGCGTGCCCTGCGTGGTGGCGGTCAACCGTCGTCCTGGCGACACCGACGAGGAGCTCGCGATCGTCCAGCAGCGTGCGCTCGAGTGCGGCGCGTTCGCGGCGGAGATCAACGAAGGATTCGAACGCGGCGGCGCCGGCGCGAGCGCGCTCGCCGAGGCCGTCGTGGAGGCATGCGAGCAGCCGAGCGAGTTCGACTTCATCTATGACAGCACCGACTCGATCGCGGCGAAGATCAGCGCTGTTGCGACACGCGTATACAAGGCCAAGGACGTGTCCTTGGCGTCCGCCGCCGAGGCGCGAATCCGTGAGCTCGAAACCGCAGGCCTTGGTGCGCTGCCGGTGTGCATGGCGAAGACGCCGCTCTCGCTGTCGGGCGATCCGACACTGCTCGGAGCCCCCGAGGACTTCACGCTCCAAGTTCGTGACGTCCGCGCTTACACCGGCGCCGGCTGGCTCGTGCCGCTGTGCGGGGACATCCAGCAAATGCCAGGGCTCGGCACGCTGCCCGCGGCGCTTAACGTCGATATCGACTCCGAGGGGCGAACCATCGGATTGTTCTGAAGCGGTGAGTTGGTCGTGCGGAGTGGCCGCGCCCGACGCGAACCGCTGTCAGCTCTCCAGATGGAACGGGACGGATGTGACCACGATCTTGGGAAGGGGTCGCAGGGCGCGCCGCAGTCGCCCGGCGATCCCGTTGTGCAGGATGCGCTGCCACCAGTGCCGGACGACGATCTCCGGGACGATCACCGTCAGCGTCAGCTCGGGGCTGATACGCCGTAGCGACTCGATGTAGTTGACCATCGGCGCGACGATCGCGCGGTAGGGAGAGACGACGACCTCGAGCGGCAGGTGATCGCCCCACACGCGCCAGTAGTCCTCGAAGCGGCGCGCCTCCTCAGCGGTCGGGCTGACGTGCAGCGCTAGCACCGGCTGCCCTAGGGAGGCCGCGTATGCGAGCGCGCGTATGCTCGTGAGGTCCAGCGAGGCGAGCGGCACGAGGATCAGGTGGTGAATCTCCGCTGGTGTTTCCTCGGACTCCTCCTGCTGCTCGCGCGCCTCCCCCGCAGCGTCGTGCTTCTTCGCATCCGGCCCAGCCGGCACGGCGCCGGCGCGGACGCCCGGCACGATCGGGTGCTCGGGCACCTCGATCGCGTGAGGATGGAGCGCGATCGCCTTCGCCACGGTGGCGTAGTGGCGACGGATACCTGTCGCGAGCAGGATGACCAGCCCGACCGCCAGCAGCGAGACCCACGCGCCCTCGGTGAACTTCGTGATCCCCGCGGTGATGAACACGATCGCCGAGAGCAGGCCGCCGGTCGCGCTGAAGGCCATACTGCGTCGCCAGTGGGCGTCACGCAGGCGCCACCAGTGCACGACCATGCCCGTCTGGGACAGGGTGAAGGCGAGGAACACACCCACTGCGTACAGGGGAATCAGGGGGCCGGTCTTGCCGCCGAACGCTATGTAGATGACCGCCGCCACGAGCGACAGCAGGGCGATGCCGTTGCTGAACGCGAGGCGGTCGCCCATCCGCAGGAACAGCCGGGGCGCCTGGAAGTCGCGTGCCAGCAAAAACAGCACTCGCGGGAAGTCGTTGTACGCGGTATTGGCCGCGAGCAGCAGGATCGCCGCGGTCGCCGCCTGCATGACCGGGTACATGAAGCCCGAGCCGAAGCTGCGATGCGCGAGCTCCGAGAGCACCGTTTCGTGGGCGTTGGGCACGACTCCGCCGAGCTGCACCATCGCGATCGTCCCCGCGAACAGCGCGATCAGCAGCCCGACCATCCACGTCAGCGTCGTGCGAGCGTTGCGCCACTCGACCGGCTTGAACACCGGCACCGCGTTGGATATCGCCTCGATGCCCGTCATCGCCGTCGACCCCGAGGCGAAGGCGCGCAGGACGAGCAGCACGCCGACGCCCTCGGTCGCGCTCAGCGGCGGCCTCGGCGTGGGGTGGAATCCGCGGCCAGCGGCGTCGATCAGGCCAACGATGACGAGCACGAACATCGCGACGATAAACGCATATGTCGGCGCCGCGAACAGCGCGCCGGCCTGACGCACGCCGCGCAGGTTGCCGGCGAGCAGGACCACGATCACCCCCACCCCGATCACGACGTTCTCCGAGGCCAGCGACGGGATCGCCGAGGTTATCGCTTCGATGCCAGCGGCAACCGACACCGCGACGGTGAGGATGTAGTCGGTCATCAAGCCTGCCGCGGCGACCAGCCCTGGGATCCGGCCGAGGTTGTCGCTGGCGACGATGTAGGAGCCGCCTCCATGCGGATACGCCCGGATCGTCTGACGGTAGGAGACGCCGACCGCCAGCATCAGGAAGGCGATCGTGGCGGCGATCGGCAGCGAGTAGCGCAGCCCTGCGGTGCCCGCCAGGACGAGGATCGCGAGCATCGCTTCGGGGCCGTAGGCGACCGAGGAAAGGGCGTCGGCGGACAGCACCGGCAGCGCCACGAGCTTGCGCATCCGCTCGCGGGCGATCGCGGTGCTCCTCAGCGGTGGGCCGAGCAGTGCGCGGCGCAGGTCCGAGCCCACACGCCCAAGCGGCGAGGACGTTCGCTCCGCCTCGCTCGTAGCTTCCACCGCCGGCAACACCCCGCTCTCCACGCGTACCAGCCGCCCGTAGCGGCTGGGTTGGACGTCGGCGGGAGCGGGGAAGTTGGCGAGGCTGGGGTCGAATGGCAGCGCCGCACGCCACACGGCCGGGTCGCCGCATACCCGGCTCCATGCACGCCCCACACCCCTCAGAACCTCCAGCTGACGATCGTCGAGCTTCGCCAGCGCGGCATCCGGGCTCGGTGCGGCTGGACCGCGCCCGCCATGGCGGTCGTCTCGATCGCCGTCGTTCACGGATCCGTGTCTCGATCCTCGCCCTCCCGCCGCGCCGCCGTGATCCGCTCGTGCACATGCCAATGCCACCCTTCGCGCAGCGCCACGATCGCGGCCGGCTCCTCCCGGTCCCAACCCCGATGCAGGACCACGGCGGCGAACAGAGCCTCCACGACGATGCTCGGGCGCTCTCTGACGGCGAGGTTGATCACCGCGAACAGGTCGACGGGCGCCACCAGCTCATACAGCTTGTCGAGCCCGCCCTGACCGGCGTCGAGAACCTCGATCAGGTCCGCCTGAGCGGCTGCCGTTCGTGCCTCCGCGAGCGCGACCAGCGCACCCCGGTCCTCCGGAGAGAGCGCGTCGATAGCGGCGTCGCGCTCCTCCTCGGACATCGACGCGAACTCGTGGAGGAACCCCAGCAGCCAGTCCTCCTCGTCAGCGTTCACTGGAGAAAACCTAGCGGAACCTCCAGCGGGTCAGTCCATCGTCAGCGGCCCCTCCGCGGAGCCGCTGAGGAACTGGCGCACGAACGGGTTCTCGGAGGCGAACATCCGCGACGCGTCGCCCGCTTCGACGATCCGCCCCCGCCACAGCAGCGCGATGTATTCGCCGATCTGTCGTGCGGAGGCGATGTTGTGGGTGACCACGATGTAGGTGCCGCGGTGGATCTGGTGCATCTCCTGGATCAGGTCGCACAGCAGCGCGGTGCGAACCGGGTCAAGGCCCGAGTCGGGCTCGTCGAAGATCACGATGTCCGGCTCCATCACGAGCGCGCGCGCGAAGCCGGCGCGCTTGCGCATGCCGCCGGAGAGCTGCGAGGGCAGGTCGTACATCGCGTCGGCCAGGCCGACGTCGGTCAGGCGCTCGCGCACGCGCTTGTGGATGTCCGCCTCCGACATGTCGGTGTGCTGGCGCAGCGGGAAGGCGACGTTGTCGAACACGTTCATCGACCCGAACAGGGCGCCGTCCTGGAACAGCACGCCGATCTTGCGTCGCATCGCGAGCAGCTCGGGCATCGGCAGGCTCTTGACCGATTTGCCTTTCACCAGGATGTCGCCGGCGTCGGCGAACATCAGCCCGATGATGTGCTTGATCAGCACGCTCTTGCCAGTGCCCGAGGGGCCCAGCACGACCGTGATCGTGTCCTCGGGGAAGGCCACGTTGAGCCCGTCGAGGACCTCGACACCGCCCAGGCGCTTGTGCACGTCCAGGCAGCGGATCGACCAGCTCTCGTCGTCGGCCTCGCCGACCAGGTTGAGGTCGGTTGCGTGGTACTGGTGGCGCTCGTCCGCGGGCTCCGTGCCCTCCTCGCCGTCGCCCAAGAGCTCGCCGTCGGAGATCATGGGCTCCTCCTCTGGCGTCCGGTAATCCTCGTCGGGCGTCATTTGTCCGGAGTCGAGGCCGAGTACACGGCGTGGGGGAACTGGCTGGTCTGGCCGTTGAACGTGAACGGGCCCTGCTGCACGCACGCGGGCGCGGGCACTTTGTTCGGTTTTTCGGGGCTGCCTTCTTCCTTTTCGCGCTTGGCTTCTTCTTCGGAGGCCGGTCCGTTGGCGACCCCGAACTGAACCATCTGCTGCAGAAGTTCCTTGGAGATGGTTTCGCTGACCGCTCCATACGGTTCGACCTTGGGGGCGGAGCTCGCACACGAGCTCGAGCTGAACACCGGCAGCCCGCTGGCCAGCGAGGCGTAGATGCCGGAGTGCGGGTAGGCGTTGCCGCGGTTGGTGCCGATCCGGTTGGGGTAGATCGCGAGGCTTTCCGGGCTCAGCAGTGGCATCGCCGTCAGCAGGTGCTGCTTGGGGGCTCCCGGGGGGAGGTCGCTCGACGGTTCGTTCTCCTGGGTGGCGGCGGTGGTGTTCGCGAAGAACGACTGCAGCTCGGGCAGGTATTCGCCGAGGTACTGCAGGAACGGGTCGAGGTTGTGCAGCACCGGCCTGAAGTTTTCGAGGATCGGCGTCGTCAGCTGGAGTACCTTCTTCAGGTCCGGAAGGCCGCTCTTGGCGGCCTTCGTCAGCGGCCCGAGCGAGGTCAGGAAGCTGTTGAACTGGGGCGTGAACGGCTTGGCCGCCGCCAGCAGCGCGGCGAGCTTGCGCTCGGTCGGCTGGAATTCCTTGAAGTACGGGTCGGCGATGGCGGCGAAGCGGTCGGTTTCTTTGAGCGCCACCGTCGAGTTGTGCTCGAACGGGGGCAGTTCGCGGAAGGCCGTGGCGAAGGCCTGGCTGGCTTCGGCGGCCGCGTGGAACGTGCGCTCGCCGTTGACGATCGTCCCTTCCAGCTGGTGGTCGCGGCTGGCGAGCGCGTTGAACACGACGCCGGTGTTGTGCACGAGCTCGCGCACCGCCCCTTCCTGTTCGTCGAGCAGGCCCACCAGCTTGTTGGCGCTTTCGACGAACGGTTCGAGCTGGGCGAAGGAGGCGTTGATGTCTTCGCCGCGGCCGTTGATCCCTTCCGCGACCGATTCCTGCCAGATCTGGAAGTCCCGCCGGGTCTTGGCGTTGAGCGCCGACAGGATGTCGTCGAGCGTCACCGACGGTTCGACCTGGCTGTCCGCGAGTTGAGCGCCGTCGCGCAGGTACGGCCCGGCCTGGCCCTTGGGGATCAGCTGCACGTAGGTCTGTCCCAGCAGCGTCTTCTGGCGCAGGATCGCATGCGTGTTCGCGCGGATCGGCGCGTACTTGGCGGCGACTTCGATCGTCGCGCGAGTTTTCCCTTCTTCGCCCAGCGACAGCGACACGACGTGTCCGACGTCGACGCCGCTGATGCGCACTTCCGACTGTTCGGCGAGCGACAGCGTGCGCGGCAGGGCGACCACGAAGCGGTAGCCCTTCGGCTTCAGCGGCAGCGGTCCGCCGAAGGACTCCCACAGGAACATCAGCAGGCCGAAGCAGCTGAGCACGAACAGCACGATCACCAGCAGGTTGCCGAGCGTGGGCGCGCGCTTCTGCATCTCAGCCCTTCCCTCCAAACGGATGCTGGTCCAGCGTCGAGAACGGCCCCGCCGGCGTCTTCGTGCGCGCCCGCGCGCTTGTCACGGCCACCCCCGAGGAGTTGAGGATCCCCTCGTTCTCACATTCCTGCTTGGTCGGCGGCTTGAGCAGGCCGACGATCAGGTTGACCGTCGGGTTGACTTCCGAGACGCCCTTGAACAGGCGCAGCACTTCGCAGTTGAAGTACACGAGGCTGCGCCCGAGCACGCCGTGCGCGTCGGAGGTGCTCAGCACGCTGTTGAGGTCGTGGTTGCCCCAGTCGAGGAAGAACAGGAAGCCGGGCTTGCTCGCCCCCGGGTTGTAGGCGATCTCGTTGAAGAATTCGTTGAGCACGGCGAAGCTCGTCGCGAGCTTGGGCAGGGCCTGGGCGAACTTCTGCGTGGTCGGCTGCAGTTCATTGACGACCGGCAGGATTTCGGTCGCAAACGGGCGGATCTCGTTCTTGATGATCGGGGTCGTCTTCAGCGACAGCTTGCGCGTGGCTTCGTTGGCGGGACCGAGGGCACGCGCGAACGGCTCGAGGTCCCTCAGCGTCGGGCCCAGCACTTTGGTCGCGGTCGCGAGCTTGCCGAGGCCGACGCCCGTCTTGTGCAGCGCGCCCGGCAGCAGCGCGAGCGTCTTCTTGAAGCTCGCGTCCTCCTTCGCGAACGTCGCGAACACGGCGTTGGAGGCGTCGACCAGCTGCGCCAGCTGCGTGTCCTTGCCGCCGAGCGCTTGCGTCAGCAGGCTGAAGTTGTGGATCGAGCGCGCCACGTTGGCGTGGCGGATTTCCAGCTGCTGGGCGATCTCTTCGGCGTAGCGCGCGGTCGGGTCGAAGCGCTTGAGCGCTGCCGCGAGCGGCTTACCGTTGTCCTTCAGGCCGATGCCCAGGCCGGCCAGCAGCTCCTGCACGTAGGAGCGCGTTTCGGCGTCGAGCCCCGCCAGGAATTCGTCGAAGTCGATGTTCGGCGCCGTCTGCGAGACGGGGAGCACCTCGCCGCTGCGCAGTTTGCCGGCCGAGGGGGTGCCGGGGCTGACCTCGACGGTGATGTCCTGCAGCTGCGTCTTCGGACGCAGCAGCATCGTCGCGTTGCGGTAGATGTACTTGGCGTACTGGGGTTTCACGTTCATCGCCACCAGCGCAACGCCGTTGTGGAGATCGACGGTGGAGATTTCGCCGATCTTCGCGCCCGCGATCGTCACCGCTTGGCCCTGGCCAGGAGTCACCGCCTGCGCCGTCTGGAATTCGGCGTCGAGCTTGAAGTAGCTGTGCCCCAGCACCGGCACCCAGCTCGGCAGCTTGAGGTTCTCGTGCGAGAGGATGTAGCCGCCGACGACCGCGGCGAACACGATCAGCGTGACGACCGCGATGAACGCCGAGCGGTAGCGCTCGATCTGGTCGCGTACGCTGAGCCCGCCTTCGCTGCTGTGCTCGGGGGTCATCCTTCGCTCCCGTCGGCAGGGCCCTGCGAGAGGGGCCCGTTGAAGTTGGGCAGCGCCTGCGTGTAGCACGGCACCAGCGGCTGGTACGCCGGCTCTTCGGCCGGGAACGCGGGGCGCGTGCCGAGGGGCGTCTCGGGCGAGCGCGCGAGCAGCCGTTGGCCTTTGAGGCTGGTGCCGAGCACCGAGGTCGGCTGCGAGCGCAGGGTCTGGCCGCTGTTGCCGACCAGGAACTTCACAAGCGGCCCGTTGCCGTCGAAGTTCTGCCCGATGCTGTCCAGGCCGACCAGGCTGTACCAGAATTCCTTGTAGTCTTCGACGCCCGACGTGCTCGCGCCGTCCTGGAGCTTGGTGTTGCCGGCCGGGTAGATGACTTTCGTCAGGCACTTGTTGAACAGTTCGGTCTGCTTGTACAGCGGCGTCTGTTCGGTCGTGACGCGCGTGAGCGAGGGCACGGCTTCCGCCAGGCCCTTGCCGACGCCTCCGAGCTCTCCCGGAGCGAGTGAGGCCTGCACCTGTTCGATCCAGGGCAGCGTCGCCGCGACCGTTTCGTTGGTGTTCTTGACGCCCGGGAGGATCTCATGCGCGAACGCGCGCGTCGGCGGGAACGAGGCGTCGAGCCCGGCGAGCCCGCGATCGATGCTCAGCAGGTTGGCGGGCAGTTCGGCCACGAGCCGTCCGAGGCCCGCCGACTGCGATGCGAGCGCGGCGAAGAACGTGTTGAAGTTGGGGAACAGTTCGCTGAGGTCCTGTTCGTGCACGTTCAGCGCGGAGGTGATCTTGCCGATCGATGCGATCAGCTTTGACAGGTCGTGGGGTTCGGTGCCGGTGACCGCCTGCGTGTCGACCGCCCCGCCGCGCAGCGACTTGGGGCCGCGTTCGTAGGTCCTGTTGAGCGCCTGCGCGGCGTTCAGGCCGCGGACTTCTGGTTCCTGTTCGGCGTTTTCGGGCGCTTGCGGCTTGCGCGTCAGTGCTTCGCCGTAGTTGATCAGGAAGCTCTGCAGGTTCGCGCGGGTGTCCGTGTTCAGAGCGTCGAGGACCTGGTCGAGCTGGACCGGGTTGGCGGTCTGCGCGATCGGGATCGTGTAGCCCGAGGAGATCGTCTTCGCCGACGGGCTGCCGGGCTGCAGTTCGATGAACCAGTTGCCTTCGAGGAACAGGCGCGGACGGATCTTCACCGTCGCGTCGGCGTGGATCGGCAGGCCGCGTGATTCGATTTCCATGTTCACCAGGCCGGTGTTGTGGTCGCGTTGGATCGAGGTCACCTTGCCGACGTCGACGCCGGCGACGCGCACGGGAGATTTGGGCTGGATGTTCAGCGCACTGGCGAACTCCGCCTTCAGGCGGAAGCCGTGTTTGAACGGGACGTGCTTGGTGAAGCCGAAGTACACGCCGATCGCGATCACAAGGACCAGCACGACCCCCGCGCGCACCGGGTTTTTCGAGCGCTGCAGCTCGGCCACGGGCACGCGCTGCTGGCGCTGCCACCAGCGGATCTTCTTCGCCTGCCCGTCCCCCGGGCTCATCTGCGGTCCGTGCTCGGGGCTCATTTGCCCTTCCCCTTGGCCTTGGTCTTCCCCTTGGCCTTGGTCTTGCTCTTGGCCTTCGGCTTCGGCGTTTCGATCCCGAGCGCTTTGAGCGTCGCGGCAGGGTACTTTTCGCCGAGCAGATCGTCTTCGCGGCTGGTGATTTCGCGGTTGTCTGAGACGGCGGTTGCGGGCGCGTTGCCGATCACCAACTGGTGTTCCACATAGCTCTCGTTGCCCGCTTCGCACACCTGGGGCTGGCCGAGCCCGGTTACGTTCGGGTAGGGGTTGTAGTGCAGGCGGTCGTTGTCGACGATTTTGGAGCTACCCGCGGCTTCTTTTTCGATCGACGGGCCGTTGGCGGGAGCCGCCGACGGGTAGCCCTCGTTGTTGGGCCCGCTGGGCGAGAGCACGCTGCCCGCGCGCGCGACCGTGCCGATGCCGATGTTCTCCGACTCGAGGCTCGCGATGTTGCGGAAGAACAGCGTCCAGTAGTTGCAGTTGGCCTGCTCGGGCGCGATCCCGGCGAGCAGCGGGTTGCCGATTTCGAGTGTCTGCGCGAAGTCTTCGAGCGCCAGCGAGTCCACCGGGTTGCTCGCGAATTCCTGGAGCGCCTGCGAGGATTCCGCCAGGCGCGTGTTCAGGGCGGTGGCGGCGGCGAGGTTGACGGCGCCGACCGACACGGCGTGACCGAGCTTCGGCGCGACCGTGCGCAGCGAGCTGGCGCTCGGGCGCAGCAGGTGCGCGAACTCGGTCAGGTCTTCGTAGAAGGGGGCCTCGTGCGGGAGCGAGTAGATCGCCTGTTCGAGCGAGCGCGGGCCGCCCCTGTTGGCCGCTTCAATCGACGACGCCACGCCCGCCCACCCCTTGAAGAAGATGTCCAGGTCGGTGAACAGTTCAGCGTTCTGCTGCGCCACGGGGGCCGTCTGCGAGGCCGCGCGGTCGAGATCGACGAACAGGTCGTGCAGGCCCGTCTGCGGGGCGGCGAGGTTGCGCAACACCGGGATCGCCTTCGTGACCAGCGGGCGCAGTTCGTGGATCGTGTTGTTGAGCCCGAGGCCACGACCGGCTAGCCCATCGCCGAAGTTGTTGGTGTTGACCTTGATCGCGGTTCTCGTTTTCTTGTTGAACATGTTGAAGAGTTCTTCGATGTTCACCGGTTCGCTCGTGTGCGATTCCGGGATCGTCTGGCCGGCCTTCAGCGTCGTCTTGGACGTGCCCTTTTCCAGTTCCAGGTACTTCAGCCCGATCGTCGAGACCGACTGCACGATCGCCTTCGTATCGACCGGCAGCGATTCGAGTTTCTTTTCGAGGTGGAGGTTCGCGATTGCTGTGATGCGGCCGGTGCGCGGGTTCTGACGGGGCGTGAGCGAGCTGACGATGCCGACGCGCGTGCCCGAGATGCGGACCTGGTTGGAGGGCTCCAGGCCCGAGGAGTTGGGCAGCGCGACTTTGATGTTGTAGGTGGGGACGAACGGCAGGCCGTTGTTGGCGTTGTAGGAGAGGTACACCGCCACCACCACGATCAGCGTGGTGATCGCGCCGATCAGGAGCGGGCTCGCTGCCAGTGAGCTGCGACGCCGGTTCATGGTGTCTGCGTGGGGTCGCAGGTGAGCATTTCCCCGTCCACGAATGGAGAGGACCCGTCCGCGGCGGGCTGGGTGGCGGCGCCGGGACAGCGGCGCAGTTCACCGGTTTTGAGCCCTTCGAGCGCCTGCTGCGGGCTCGAGGTCGGCGTCAGCGTGTTGTTTTCGCCGAGCTTGAGATCGGGCAGCACGAGCAGGCCGTGGATGTAGTGGCCGTCGGCGTCGTAGTAGCCGGCACCTTGGCCGAAGGTACGCAGGGTTCCCGCCAGGTCGGGCGAGTAGGGGCCGAAGAAGGCCGTGATCGGCGCCGATTCCTTCAGCGAGGTCACCGTCGCCGGTGATGATGTCGTCAGCGTCTTGGCGAGGGCCGGGAGCGCACGCGCGAGGTCGGTGAGGTCGTTGTTGGGTCCGGGGCGGCTGAACGCCTGGCTGAAGTTGTGCACCACCGGCGTGGCGGTGACCAGCAGCGGGCGCAGGCGTTCGAGCAGCTTGTTCAACGATGGGGTGGTGGGCCTGGACGCCTTCACGAACGTGCTGAGCACGTCGAAGGTCGCCGGCAGTTCGGCGAACGTCTTGTTGCCCTGGCGCAGTGTCCCCGGTAGCTGTTTCAGGCCCTGCGCGAGCTGTTTCTGCTCGGCGCCGACGGCCTGGTAGGTCTTGTTCTGGTTTTCGATCCATTCCGACAACGACTGCTGACGCGCGCCGATCGTCGTCACCGCCTTCGCCGTTTCCACCAGGAAGCTCGTGAACGTCGGCTGGTCACGTGTGAGCTCGGAGAAGAAGTGCGTGGCGGCGCTCAGCGCCGGCGGGAAGTATTCGGTCGAGACGCCGAGATCGTGGCCCTGCCCGGCGTACTGTTCGGCGGTTCCCTGGATGAACTCCTGCAGGCCCTTGCGCGTCTTCGGGTTGAGCGTGTTGAACAGCTGGTCGAGGTCGGTGACTTCGCGGGTGGCGCTCGCCGGCAGCGTCGCCCCCGCCGGGTAGCTCGGGTAGTTGTTGGGGCCGAGCGTCAGTGCGACGTAGCGGTCCGCGATCGTCGTCAGCGAAGGAACCCGCACCTGCGCGACCGTGCCGTGGTGCAGCGGCACGAGCGCGGACTCGACGTGGATCGTGATCAGCGCTTTGAAGCCGTGGGTCAGTTCGATGCCGGTGACCGTGCCGACCGGCACGCCGCCGACCTCCACGTGGTCGCCTCTGACAAGCCCGTCGGCTTCGGCGAATTCCAGCTTGTAGTTGGAGCCGCCGCCCGACGCGAACACGAGGTAGGCGACGACCAGCACCACCAGCGCGAGCGAGCCCACCGCGAGGATGCGCAGCGGGCTGCGGCGCGGGCCGCGCACGCGCGGGGCCGGGCGCGGCGCGCCGGGAGGCGGCGGCGGGGACGCCGGGGGGCTCGGAGGGCTAGTCGTTGCCACCGACTTCTCCTTCCGCTTCCGGCTGCGGCGGCGAGGCGGCGGTGGGGCCGTCCACCTTCGATGACGACGCGGCGATCGCCGCGCTGGAGTGCCCGCTCGCCACCGTCGGGTCGGGGATCTCGCCGAGCCTGTCGACCAGCTCGAT
>Ga0302325_10002084_pt1 | contig 49354 bp, 47 predicted proteins | sample Palsa_T0_2_FD_201948 | JGI IMG/M metagenome (GOLD analysis project Ga0302325, IMG submission 201948) | Peat permafrost microbial communities from Stordalen Mire near Abisko, Sweden - Palsa_T0_2 | ecosystem: Environmental > Terrestrial > Soil > Palsa > Peat permafrost | place: Sweden: Abisko...
GGTGACCATCTCGAGCGTCAGCTCGTCGTGGTTGCGCAGGAACAGGCCCCATTGGCAGCCCGACGGGATCGCCGGGGTGCGTTCGAGGATCTCGTAGATCGGGACCGCCTGCTCACGGCGGACGGCCATGAACATCCGCGGCATCACCGGGAAGTGGAAGCACATCTGGCACTCGTCGCCGTCGCCGAAGTACTCGACGACATCGGCCGGCCACTGGTTGGCCTCCGCCAGCAACACCCGGTCCGGGTAGTCCGCCTCGATCTCCTTGCGCACCTTCTTCAGATACGCGTGGGTCTCGGACAGGTTCTCGCAGATCGTGCCCTCGCGCTCGAACAGGTATGGCACGGCGTCCAGCCGGAACCCGTCCAGGCCGATGTCCAGCCAGAAGCGAAGCACCTTGCTCATCGCCTCGTGGACCTCGGGGTTGTCGTAGTTGAGGTCTGGCTGGTGAGAGAAGAACCGGTGCCAGTAGTAGGCGCCCGCGACCGAGTCATACGTCCAGTTCGACGTCTCGGTGTCGGTGAAGATGATCCGCGCGTCGCGGTAGCGGTCGTCCGTGTCCGACCACACGTACCAGTCACGTTTGGGGTTGTCCGGGCTCGATCGCGACTCCTGGAACCACTGGTGCTCGGACGAGGTGTGGTTCATCACGAGGTCGGCGATCACCCGGATGCGCCGGGCGTGGGCGGCGTCGATCAGCTCCTGGACGTCGTCGACCGTCCCGTAGTCGGGGTGGACCTTGGTGAAGTCCGAGATGTCGTAGCCGCCGTCGCGCAGCGGCGACTCGTAGAACGGCAGCAGCCAGATGCAGTCGATCCCGAGCCATTGCAGGTAATCGAGCTTCTCGGTCAGGCCGCGGACATCCCCGGAGCCATCGCCGTTGGCGTCGAAGAAGCCGCGGATGTGGATCTCGTAGAAGACCGCCCGCTTGAACCACATCGGGTCGGCCTAGAACCACTGGCTGCTCGGCTGGGACTGGGACTGGCCGGCGCCGTGGCGCGGCTGCTCACGGGCGAGCAGGTGGGTGAGGGTTGAGGGGCCGACCGACATCTAGATGATCACTGCGTGAGGGGCCACTAGCGCTGGACCTCGATGATGTGTGCCTGGCGCCATCGTGGCGCCAGCCTGACGAAGTTGGGACCGATCCGCCACTGATAGCTCTCGCCGGAGAGCAGATCGTGGGCCGTGAAGCTCGGCGGCGTGCCGAGGGACTCCGGGATGATGATGCTGCCCTCCTGCGGCTGATACGGGTCGATGCAGACGACGCAGATCACGGTGTCGGCGCCGGTGTGCTTGGAATAGGCGATCAACCCGTCGTTGCCGGTCTGAAGGAAGGTCACGTTCGAGAGCTCCTGCAGTGCCGGGTGTTCACGGCGGATCGCGTTGATCGCGCCGATCATCGGCAGTAGCGGGCCGTCGAGCGCGCGCTGCTTGACCTCGTACTTCTCGGAGTGCAGGTACTCCTCGGAGCCCGCCCGGACCGGCACGTTCTCGAAGTGCTCGTAGCCGGAGTAGATCCCGTAGCTGGGGCTGAGCGTCGCCGCCAGCACGAGTCGGGCCTCGAACGCCGGCGCGCCGCCGTGTTGGAGGTACTCGTGCAGGATGTCGGGCGTGTTGGCGAAGAAGTTCGGCCGGAAGTATTCCTGCTCGCCGGACCAGGCCAGCTCCGAGACGTACTCGGTCAGCTCCCAGCGGGAGTTCTTCCAGGTGAAGTACGTGTAGGACTGGCTGAAGCCGATCTTGCCCAGGTGGCGCATCACCGAGCGCTTGGTGAACGCCTCGGCGAGGAACAGCACGTCCGGGTCGACCTCGTGGACCCGCTTGATCAGCCACTCCCAGAACGCGAACGGCTTGGTGTGCGGGTTGTCGACCCTGAACACGGTCACGCCGCAGTCGACCCAGTGCAGCGCCCCGGCAAGCAGCGCGTCCCACAGCGCCCGCCAGTCCGGCGACTCCCAGTTGACGTTGTAGATGTCCTGATAGCGCTTGGGCGGGTTCTCGGCGTACTTCAGGGTGCCATCGGGACGGCGATGAAACCACTCGGGGTGCTCGGTCAGCCACGGGTGGTCGGCCGAGCACTGAATCGCGAAGTCCAGCGCGATCTCGAGTCCGTGCCGGGCGGCGGTCGCCGTCAGCGAGCGCAGGTCGGCCTCGGTGCCGAGGTCTGCATGGATCGCGTCGTGCCCGCCGGTCGCGTCGCCGATCGCCCACGGCGAGCCGGGATCGCCCGGCGCGGCCGTCAGCGCGTTGTCACGACCCTTACGGTTGGTCTCACCGATCGGGTGGATCGGCGGTAGGTAGATCACGTCGAAGCCGAGCTCGGCCAGCACCGGCAGCTGGCGCTGGACTCCGCTCAGGCCGCCCCAGGATCGTGGGAACAGCTCATACCAGGAGCCGAACCGTGCGCGCAGCCGGTCGACCTGCGCTGTGAGCGCCTCCTTCAGCGCCGTGGCGCCGTGGCGGATCGGGTCACGCTCGATCGCGGCCGAGAGCTCGTCGCCAAGCGCCGTGTCGTGCTTGGCGGTCTCAGGGACCCCGGGGTCCTGCAGCTCGGCGAGCGCATGCTCGATCAGTGCCCTGGCGCCGGGGTCGGCGCTGTGCTCGGCGGCGGCCCGCAGCAGCACCACGCCCTCCGACAGCTCCCCGGAGAGGTCGTCCTGCCCGCCCGCGACCTTGCGAGCCAGCTCGTCGCGCCAGGTGGCGAACTGATCGGTCCAGGCCTCGATCGTGTACCGCCAGACGCCGGGCCGGTCGACGGTGAAGCGGCCCGCCCAGCGCACGCCTGCGAGATCAGCGTCGATCCGCTCGAGCTCCGACTCGCCGGTGTTGCCGTCGGGGTCGGTGTGGCGTACGACCGCGCGCAGCAGCTCATGGCCGTCACGGAACACGTCGACCGACACCCGCACGGTGTCGCCGACACAGCGCTTGATCGGGTAGGCGCCGCCATCGACCGCCGGCTCCGGATACTGGATCACGATCCGGGACGGTTGGACCCCGGTGGGTCGCTGCGCGTGGGTCGTGGCGGGTTCCGGCGGGCTGTGGGTCTCGTCGGTGGGGATGGTCACGTCTCCTCACAACTTATCCCAGGCTCGGCGACGCGCTAAACACCAGCGCGTGAACCCGCGGATGCGATCAAGCGGCGTGCAGCTGCACATCACGTCGCTGCCGGGCGGGCGGCTCGGGTCCGAGGCCTACCGATTCGTCGACTGGCTCGCGGACGCGGGTCAGAGCTGGTGGCAGGTGCTGCCGCTCGGGCCGCCTGACCGCTACCGCTCGCCGTACAAGTCCAGCTCGGCGTTCGCCACGTGGCCCGGGCTGCTGGCGGACCGCCGCGCGCCGGTGACCGCGGCCGAGGTGCTCGACTTCCGCGACCGTCATTCGTACTGGCTGGCGTCGTGGGAGCGCTATTCGGCACGCGGCGCGGTGCTCGATCAGGTCCGGTTCGAGCGTGAGTGGGCCGCGCTGCGCGGATACGCGTCCCAGCGCGGCGTGCGCCTGTTCGGCGACGTCGCGATCTACGTGTCGCCGGGTGGCGCCGACGAGCGATTCTGGCCCGAGCTGTTCAGCGCGGGATACGTCGCCGGGGCACCGCCGGACGCCTACTCCGACGTCGGGCAGCTGTGGGGGAACCCGCTCTATGACTGGCCGGCGCTGAGCCGCCGTCGGTACCGCTGGTGGGTGGAGCGGATCCGCAGGACGCTGTCCTTGTTCGACATGGCGCGGATCGACCACTTCCGCGGGCTCGTGTCCTACTGGGCGGTGCCCGAGGGTGCGCGCACCGCCGTCGACGGCACCTGGCACCGCGGGCCGGGGCTCGGTCTGTTCCGGGCGATTGAACGTTCACTCACCGGTGTGCAGGTCGCGCCGGACTGGTCGGGGCCTCTGTCATTGTCGCTCGTCGCCGAGGACCTCGGCGTGATCACCGAGCCCGTCGAGCGGCTGCGCCGGTCGCTGGGGATGCCGGGGATGCTCGTGATCCAGTTCGGCCTGGACCCCGAGGAACCGACCAGCCCGCACCGCCTGGAGAACCACACCCAGGATCGGATCGTCTACACGGCCACCCACGACCAGGACACAGCTCGCGGCTGGGTCGAGTCGCTCCCGCCGTCGCAGCGGACGTTCGTCGATCGCGAGCTCGCCCGACACGGATTCGCCGACCGGCGGGAGCCGTGGTGGGGGCTGATCCGGTTGACGTTCTCCTCGCCGGCCCGGGTCGCGATCGTGCAGGCGCAGGACGTGCTCGGGCTCGGCTCCGACGCGCGGATGAACCTGCCGGGGTCGGCGACCGGGAGCTGGCGCTGGCGGATGGCCCCGGACGCGCTGACCCCGGCGCTGGCGGCGCGGCTGCACGAAGCGACCGCTGAGGCCGGCCGGCTCGCGGGCTGACCGTTCGTCTCGCTAGCTAGCTAAAAGCTCACCGTCCCTGAGCCGGTGATCGACTGATACTGAGCGAGCGCCGGGGCCTTGTTGCTTTCGTTGCACTGCCCTTTGTGCGGACCGCTTGAAAACCGGGGCCCGATGAACGCGAACTTGAAGGTGATCTGCAGAGTGCCGCTGATCCCCGCGTAGAGACCAGCGCCATTGGACAGCGTCACCGGTCCGGTTCCCGTGGCCGAGACCGAGCATGTCGCCGTGTTGATTGTCGGCTTGAGGTGATTGAGCTTGGCATTGAGCTTCGTCGCGTTGACCAAGAACGACCCCTGCTGCAGGGTTATCTTCTCGTAATCGCCGTTGGTATCGGTCTTGCCGGCCTTGTTGACGCTGAGCGCCGTGCCGTAGTCACCGATGGCGCCGGTCACGACGATCTTGGCCCTCGGCCCGTTCGCCGACAACGGCGTCACGAACACGTTCACCTTGCCGCCCGCCGGGGCGCTCGCCCCGAGCGCGACCGCAGCCGGAACCACCAGGCTCACGCACATGATCGCGGCGGCTCCGAGTGTCACTCGTGCGACTCGCATCTCGACCTCCCTGTCAAACGATTGAAATGGCTGACAGCGCGGTGAGCGCTACCGACCCCACGATCGGGCGCGCCGCCGCGCGCGGACTAGGCTGCAATCGATCAACCGGCCCAGTGTGCCCCGGTCCGGTCAAACGACACTACGCCCGCGACGGTGGGCATGTCAAGGGCCGTCGTGCGACCGGTTCCAGATGCTTTTAGTTGGCGCAATTCCAACGTCGGGCAGGGCGTCGCTGCGAGCGGGCGGCGGCGCGGCTAGCGAGCGCCGGAGATCCGGATGACCCGGCCGATCACGACGGTCAACGGCCCGCCGTCGGCGATGTCGTGGACATCGCAGCGCAACGTCGCGACGGCGTCGTCGAGGACCGGGATCCCGTCGAGCTCGTGGTGCGCGATCCGCTCCCAGAGGCTGGGGCCGTTGTGGCCCCGGAAGCGCGACGCGAGATCGGCCATCGATCTGGTCAGCACGTTGAGCGCGAACCGCCGATTGTGCAGGAGGGCGGCGAGTGTCGCTGACTCCTCGTCGATGCAGGCAAGCACCAACGCGGGAGTCAGCGACACAGCGCCGGCCGAATCGGCGGCCGTACCCAGCGGCACGCCATGACCGTCATGGGTCGTGACCACAGTGAACCCCCGCGTGAGCAGCTCTGTCGCCGCCCGCAGGCGGTCGGTGCTCGGACGGTCAGCTGCCGGTTGCGCCGTGGCGCGGGGCAGCTGGGCGGCGGGGCGAAGCGAAGTCAGCGACACCATGAGCGAGTTTTACCATCAATTTGGTGCAGATTCAATCGCGGACGGCTCGCGTGGTCGATCAACGGCGTCGTCAGGCGCGCCGCGCCGCCGCCGCACGCGCGCGCTGCTTGAGGTCGCGGTAGACGTAGGTCCAATCCCCGCGCAGGCGGTGCCAGCGGGTCGTCCGGTAGGAGATCAGCGACGTGGGGGAGACCCGCGCCGGCAGGCCGTCGGCGGCGAGCACGGCCAGCGCCCGCTCGGCGATCGCGATCTGGCCGAACGCCGTCGGGTGCACGTGATCGACCATCACGTGGTTGCGTGCGCCGAAGTGGCGCAGGTCGACGACCAGCGCCCCGTGCGCGCCGGCGTCGCGGGAGATGATCGCGTTGAGCTCCGGTACCTTGGCGTCGGCCGGCGGCCGGCCCAGCCGCAACGGCGCGGTGACCGCCAGCACCCGGTCACAGCGCCGTGTCAGGAAGGTGAGTGCGCGTGCGTGATCGGTCGCGAACGCGTCCGGGTCCCAGTCGACCGAGCGAACGTCGTTGACGCCGATGTACAGGCAGCCCACGTCGTAGCGTCCGCCGCCCCCGGTGCGGTGTTCGAAGGCCGGAAACTGGTGTGCGATCACGTCCTGCATGCGAGCGCCGTCGACCGCGTACGCGCTGTAGGGCAGGCCCAGGCAGCGTGACGCCCACAACGCCCAGGACTGCAGGGCGATGCCCCACTGCAGCTCGCCGCCGCCGTTGGTGATCGAGTCGCCGAACGCGAGCACGCCGAGGCGCCCGTTCATCGCGGCGATCGTACAGATGGCCCTGGACCGTGCGTTCAGGACTAACGTCCCGCCCCCGGTCTTGCTTTCATACCGAAGCTTGACCGACCTGTCACCCACTCAGATCGATGGCCGGCGTGACATCCGCGCGGCCGCGGACGAGCTCGCGCAGCGGCTGCCCGAACCGCTGCACCCGCTGGCGACGCTCGCCTACAACTACCGGTGGTCGTGGCTGGCCGGCGGCCCCGAGCTGTTCGCCGCGATCGACGCCGAGCGCTTCGAGCTGTCGGGCCGCAACCCCGTCCGCCTGCTGCAGGAGAGCTCGGCTCAGACGTTGCGCGCCGCGGCCGATGACGAGTCGCTCGTTGCCCGTGTCGGCGCGCTCGCGTCCGACCTGCGAGCCGACCTGGAGCGGCCGTTCTCGGAGGCCGCGGTCAGCACCGAGCGCCCGGTCGCGTTCGTCTGCGCCGAGTACGGCGTGCACGTGTCACTGCCGGTGTACTCCGGCGGGCTTGGAGCGCTGGCCGGCGATCTGCTCAAGGAGGCGTCTGACCGGGCGCTGCCGATGGTCGCGGTCGGGTTGATGTATCGCAAGGGCTACTTTCGCCAGCGGATCGACGCGTCGGGGTGGCAGCACGAGTACTGGCTGGAGACCGACCCCCAGCGCCTCCCGGCCGCGCGTGTGACCGGCGAGGACGGGATGCCGCTGACGGTCACGGTCGCGATCGGCGCAAGCGACGTCACCGCTCGCATCTGGCGCGTCGACGTCGGACGCGTGCCGCTGTACCTGCTGGACACCGATTGCCCGGAGAATGGGCCGCTCGACCGCTGGATTACGGGCCGGCTGTACGTCGGTGACCCCCAAACGCGGCTGTCGCAGTACACATTGCTGGGCGTCGGCGGGATCCGGGCGCTGCGCGCGATGGGCTACGAGCCCGGCGTGATCCATCTCAACGAGGGGCATGCGGCGCTGGCGCCGCTGGAGCTCGGGCGGCGCGCCGGCGACGAGTCGTCGCACGACGCCCTGCAGCGCGCCCGCGCCCGGACGGTGTTCACCACGCACACGCCGGTGCCCGCCGGCAACGACACCTACCACGCCCGTGAGATCGAGGCGGCCGTCGGCCGCCTCGCGGTGCAGTGGGGCGCGCCGATCGACGAGCTGATCGCGCTCGGCCACGACCATGGAGCCGAGCCGGGGGCGCCGTTCGGCGTCACCCAGGCGGCGCTGCGCGCCAGCCGCTCAGCCAACGGCGTCAGCCGCCGCCACGGCGAGGTGGCGCGGGAGATGTGGCAGCCGCTGTGGCCAGACCGCGAGCGCCACGACGTGCCGATCGGCCATGTCACCAACGGCGTCCACGTCCCCACCTGGATCGGGACGCCGATGCGCGAGCTGCTCGACCGCCATCTCCCCGACGGCTGGTGTCAGCACGCATCGGATCCCGAGGTCTGGGCCCGGGTCCAACGGATCCCGCCCGCCGAGCTGTGGGAGAGCCGGTGCCGGCAGCGCTCGGAGCTGGTCGACTTCATCCAGGCGCGCAGCATCGCCGATCGCCTTGCCCGCGACGATCTGCGCGAGTACGTGAGCCTTGCCGCGGGCGCGTTTGACCCTGATGTCCTGACGCTCGGGTTCGCCCGCCGCGTGGCCACCTACAAGCGCCTTGACCTGCTGATCCGCGATCCGGAGTGGACGCTCGGGCTGCTGGCCGGCGACCGGCCGGTGCAGGTGGTGCTGGCCGGCAAGGCCCACCCGCGTGACGAGGAGGCCAAGCGCTCGCTGCAGCGCTTGTTCGGCCTGAAAGTGGCCAAGGTGATCGGCGAGCGGGTCGTGTTCCTCGACGACTACGACCTGTACTCGGCCGCGCGCCTGGTCCGCGGCTGCGACGTCTGGCTCAACCTTCCGCGACCGCCGCTGGAGGCCAGCGGCACCAGCGGAATGAAGTCGGCGTTCAACGGCGGGCTGCAGCTCAGCGTGCTCGACGGCTGGTGGACAGAGGCGTATGAGCCCGGCAACGGCTGGGCGATCGCCGGCGAGGTCGACCCAGACCACCATGCCCAGGACGAGCGCCACGCGGCGTCGCTGCACCGGCTGCTGGAGCGCGAGGTCGTGCCCGCGTTCTACGAGCGTGACGAGCAGGGGTTGCCGCAGCGGTGGCTGGAGATGGTCTGCCACTCGCTACGCACGCTGGGGCCGCGGTTCTCGGCGACGCGGATGCTCGCCGAGTACGTGGCCGGCCCGTACTCGGGCTGAGGCCGCGCGGTCGTCAGCGCAGATCCGCCAGCGGGCGCGGGGGCGGGCCGACGTACTTGGCGGTCGGGCGGATCAGTCGGCCCTCGCGCTTCTGCTCCAAGATGTGCGCCGACCAGCCTGCCGTCCGCGCGCACGTGAACATCGGCGTGAACAGCTGCGGCGGGATGTCGGCGAAGTCGAGCACGACCGCCGACCAGAACTCGACGTTGGTCGCGAGCACGCGGTCGGGCCGGCGGGCCCGCAGCTCGGCCAGGGCGGCCTGCTCGAGCGCCTCAGCGACCTCCACGCGCGGTGCTCCGATCTCCTTGGCGGTCCGGCGCAGCACCCGCGCGCGCGGGTCCTCGGCGCGGTAGACGCGGTGACCGAAGCCCATCAGCCGCTGCCCGGAGTCCAGCGCCTGCTTGACGTAGCGCTCGGCGTCGCCGGAGGCGGCGACGTCATCGAGCATCTGCAGCACGCGGCTCGGGGCGCCGCCGTGCAGGGGGCCGGAAAGCGCGCCGACCGCGGCGCTGAGCGCGGCCGCGACGTCGGCACCGGTCGACGCCACCACCCGCGCGGTGAAGGTCGAGGCGTTCATCCCGTGCTCGGCGGCGCTGTTCCAGTAGGCGTCGATCGCCTTGACGTGACGCGGGTCGGCCTCGCCGCGCCAGCGGATCAGGAAGCGCTCGGGGATCGAGCGGGCCGTGTCGATCTGGCGCTGGGAGACCGGTGGCCGGCCGATCCCGCGGGCCGACTGGGCGACGAACGAGAGCGCCATCACCGACGCCCGCGCAAGGTTGTCACGGGCCTCCGCATCGTCGATGTCGATCAGCTGGCGAAAGCCCCACTGCGGCGCGAGCATCGCCAGCGCGGACTGCACATCGACGCGGGGATCGCCGGAGCGGACGCCGAGCGAGAACGGCTCGGCGGGCGGCAGGCCGGGCTCCAGCGTGCCATCGACGAGCAGGCCCCAGACCTGCTCGAACGGAACCGTGCCGACCAGCTCCTCGATATCGACTCCCCGGTATCGCAGCGCGCCGCCGGCGCGGTCGGGCTCGGCGATCTCGGTGGCGAAGGCGACGACGCCCTCAAGGCCTGACTGCACGTCTACGGTGGCGCTCATCGTGGCGGTGGCTCCAGGGGTCGGCGTCGGCATCGATCGAAAAACCGGCGTGAAGGCTATCTTTCGCCGCCCGTGACCGACTTGCTGAGACGTCCGGCGGTGGAGCTCGCCTCGCTCGTGCGCGCCGGCGAGATCTCGGCGCGGCAGCTCGTCGATGCCTCGCTGGACGCGATCGAGCGGCTCGACGGCCGCATCAACGCGTTCACGTTCGTCGATCCCGACGGCGCCAGGGTCGCGGCCGACCGCATCGGTGCCGGCGACGAGCGGCCGTTCGCGGGCGTGCCGCTGGCGATCAAGGACAACCGGGCGGTCGCCGGGATGCCGATCACGATGGCTTCTGACCTGTACGCCGGCGTCGTCGCCGACTACGACGCGTTCCTGGTCGCGCGGCTGCGGGCGGCGGGGTTCGTGATCGTCGGCAAGACGAACATGCCCGAGAACGGAATCCTGCCGACGACCGAGCCGCGGCGGTTCGGGGCGACCGCGAACCCGTGGGCTCTGGACCGGACCCCGGGCGGGTCCAGCGGCGGCTCGGCGGCGGCGGTCGCGGCCGGGATGGTGCCGATCGCGCACGGCAACGACGGCGGCGGCTCGATCCGGATCCCGGCGGCCTGCTGCGGCCTGGTCGGGCTCAAGGCCGCCCGCGGCCGCGTGTCGGTCGGCCCCGACGGCGGGCAGAGCTTCCTGGCTTCCGACGGCGTGCTGACGCACACGGTCGCCGACACCGCTGCCGTGCTGGACGTGCTCGCCGGTTACCAGCCCGGCGATGCGAACTGGGCGCCGCCGGTGGCTGCCGGTGCGTTCGCGTCAGCGGCGGCCGCGGGCGGTGCGTTCTTCGGCCGCCCGCTGCGGATCGGGCTCGCGTTCAACCCGCCGCTGGACGCGGACGAGGTCGATCCGCTCGCGATCGGCGCGGCCCGCGACGCGGCGCAGCTGCTCTCCTCGCTGGGCCACGCGGTCGACGAGGTGACGCCGCCCTGGTCGGGCCTCGGGCTGCTGCCCGACTTCACCCGCGCGTTCGGCCCACTGATCTCGATGACGACCGCGGCGGGCGGCCGCCTGGCGGGCCGCGAGGTGCTGGAGTCGGACATCGAGCCGCTGACCTGGGCGATGTACGAGCACTCGCGCAGGCTCAACGTGCTCGACCATCTGACCGCGCAGTCGCGGCTCGAGTCCGTCGCGCGGACGTTGATCTCGTGGATGCTCGCGCAGCCGCTCGACGTGCTGCTGACGCCCGCGCTCGCGGCGCGGCCCCCGCGGACCGGCGAGGTCCACGGCCGCGGCCCGGACCCGTGGGGCAACTACGAGCGGTCCGCGGCGTTCACGCCGTACACCGCGATGATGAACGTGACCGGCCAGCCCGCGGTCTCGCTGCCGCTCTACCAGGGCGACGACGGCCTCCCTCTGGCCGTGCAGCTGATCGCGCAGCCCGCGCGTGAGGAAGTGCTGCTGGCGCTGTCGGCGCAGCTGGAGGCCGCGCTGCCGTGGGCCCAGCGGGTGCCGGCGCTCGTCTGAGCGCGCGGAGGGCCGGTTGGCCGACAGGTCAGACGCCGAGCACCGCGACCATCGGCCGTGGGTTGACGCCGAGCCGGCTGCAGTCGGCGGTCCCGTTGTCGGCCAGCAGCGGAACGTCGAGCAACTCGGCCTCATCCCAGGTGGCGAACGCATCCGGTCCACTGATCCGCTCGACGGCCTTCAGCACGCGGCGGGTCAGGCCGGGTGGGATCGCGACGATCCGCCGCCGGCGGCGAGCCGACGCCAGCACCAGCTCGACGATCTGGCGGTGAGTGAGGATGTCGGGGCCCGCCAGCTCGTAGCGTGCGCCGGCCGCTTCGTGCTCGGCGCGGCCCCCCGGCAGGGTCGCGAGCACGCAATCGGCGACGTCCTCTGACCAGATCGGCTCAAAACGGGCCGCGCCGTCGCCGGGGATCGGCATCACCGGCAGCAGCGACATCCGCTGCAGCAGCGTCACGTAGGGGTCGTTGGGGGCATAGATGATCGACGGTGCGAACACCGTACTCGCCAGCCGGGACTGGACCACGGCCCGCTCGGCGACCGCCTTCGCGCGCATGAACCGCGCCGGGCTCTGAGTGTCGGCGTTGAGCGTCGAGAAGAACAGGAAACGGGTGACGCCGGCCTCCTCGGCGGCTTCAAGCAGCCGCACGGTGGCGAACCCGGCCAGCTCCTCGATCGAGCCGGCTCGCTGATCACGGATCACGCTGGCGAGGTGGATCACGGTTTCGACGTCACGCAGCGCATGCCGGAACGACGCTGGGTCGCCGAGGTCGCCGAGTGCGATCTGCACTCGGACCCGTTGCGCACCGAGCCGCCGCGGGTCACGCACCAGGCAGCGGACGCTGTGGCCGTCGGCGAGCAGCCGCGCCAGCAGGGCCCGTCCGACGGTTCCCGTGGCCCCGGTCAGCAGCAGCATCGGCCGCAGCGTACCCGTCCGAGCGCTGCCCGTAGAATGGTCGCCTCGCCGGTCGTGGGCCGGTCTTTTTTGAGCGAACCCAGAACCGAAGGAATCCGACAAACATGGCCTATGTGATCGCAGAGCCGTGCATCGGCACCAAGGACAACTCGTGCGTCGAGGTGTGCCCGGTCGACTGCATCCATCCCACGCCCGACGAGCCCGACTACGGCAAGGTCGAGATGCTCTACATCGACCCGGAGGAGTGCATCGACTGCGACGCCTGCGTCGAGGCATGCCCGGTCGACGCCTGCTTCGCCGAGGACCAGCTGCCCGACGAGTGGCAGAAGTACGCGAAGCTGAACTCTGACTACTACAAGGGCTGATCGAGGGCTGATCGCGGTCGGCGGGCCACGGCCTGCTGCCGTGCGGACGCCGGCCGCTCGAACTATGGCGATTTACTGCGGACATCCCGCACGAAATCGCCATCGTTCGTCCGCGTGAGCCAGTGCGACACGCCGCTGTCGGCCCGGCGAGGCCGCGGGTCAGGTCAGGGCCGTCAGCGCCAGGTCGATGTCGTCGACCGTGGCGGGCAGATGGCAGCTGAGACGCACTCGGCCGGCGCGCACCGACGCCTTGACGCCGGCGCGGCGCAACCGCGCCTCCGCGTCCGGATGGTCGGCGATCACGATCGCGCTGTCTGACGGGGGCATGCCGAGGCCCGTGCGCAGCCGGGCGGCGAGCGCGAGGTCGTGGGCGCCGATCGCGGCGGGCCCGAGCTCGTCGATCAGCTCGAGCGACGGCGCGGTGCCGGCCCAGCAGGTCCACGCCGGTGAGACGTCGAAGCGTTTGGCGGTCGCGGGCAGGCGCAGCGGGCCGCCGTAGCAACAGGACCAGGGATGCTCGGCGGCGTACCAGCCGGCGGTGTGGGCGATGACCCGCTCCACCGCCTCCGGTCGGACGGCCATCAGCGCGCTACCGCGGGGGGAGAGCAGCCATTTGTAGGCGCCGGCGCAGACGAACGTGAACCGCGAGGCGTCGATCGGCAGCCAGCCGGCGGCCTGGGTGACGTCGAGGAAGACGTCGGCGCCATGGTGGTCGGCGGCCCGCGCGAGGGCCTCGAGATCGAGCACGCGCCCGTCGGCTGACTGGACCGCCGAGACCGCCACCAGCGAGGTCCGGCCGTCGATCGCCTCCGCGATCCGCTCCAGCGGCACCTCGCGGACCCGGACGCCGCGCGGCTCCTGCGCCAGCATCGGGAACACCACCGAGGTGAAGTCACCGGTCGCGAACAGCACTTCGCCGCCTGGCGGAACCGCCGCTGCGACCAACCCGGCGAACACCGACACGGCTCCGCCGCAAGCGACGTCCTGAGCGGCGACCGCGACGATCCGTGCGAACGCCGCGCGCGCGCGCCGCACGTCGACGTCGAACGCGTGCCCGTCGATCCGGCCCTCGGCCCAGGCGGCGACCGCCATTCGGACCGCGGACACCGAGCGCGACGGAGGCACGCCGCTCGTGGCGGCATCGAGGTGGCCGGGTACGGCGGGGAACCGGTCCAGGGCGGCGACGATCGGGTTGGCGGCGCTCGGAGCGGCTTCGGTGGTGGTCATGCGTCCGATTTGACACGATCGCAGCTGAAAGCGCCACTCAGAGTTTCTTCGATCCTCGAAAGCGGGGTTTTGAGATGGACCGTTCCGTGATGCTCGACCTGCGCCGCCTGCGGGTGCTGCAGGCCGTCGCCCGCGAGAAGTCGTTCAGCGCCGCGGCTCGGTCGCTTGACTACACGCAGCCGGCGATCGGGCACCATGTCCGGCGGCTCGAGGCAGAGCTCGGCACCCCGCTGGTGATCCGCCGCGGCCGGACGATCGACCTGACGGCTGCGGGGGCGGCGCTCGCGCAGCGCGCCGACGCGCTGCTGGCGGGCGCGACCGCCGCCTGGGAGGAGGTCACGGCCGTCGCCGGCCTGCGCGCCGGGCGGGTGCGGCTCGCCGCCTTCCCCAGCGCCGGCGCGACGCTGGTCCCGCCCGCGCTCGCGCTGCTGCGCGACCGGCACCCGCGGCTCGAGATCACGCTCGTGGAGGCCGAGCCGCCGGAGCTCGCAGAGCTGATCCGCCGCGGCGATGCCGACGTCGCGCTGAGCTTCGAGTACGCCGGTTTGGACGCCGAGGCGGAGACCGATCTGGACCGGACCGAGCTGTGCATCGATGAGAAGCTCGCGGTCCTGCCCGCCGATCACCCGCTCGCCGACGAGACCGAGATCGACCTCGCGCAGCTCGAGCATGAGCGGTTCATCGCCGGGTGCCCGCGCTGCCGTGGCCACCTGGTGGCGCTGTGCCGTCAGGCGGGATTCGAGCCCGAGATCGCGCTCGCCACCGACGACTGGGTCGCCGTGCAGGCGATGGTCGCGGCGCATCTTGGGGTCACGTTGCTGCCGTCGCTCGTGCTTGACACCGTCAGGCATCCCGACGCCCGGATCCGCCCGGTGCGCGGGCGGCCGACGCGCACGGTCAGCGCGCTGACGCTTCCGGCCGCGGGTGCGGTTCCGGGGATCCGGGCGCTGATCGACGCGCTGACCGAGCAGGCGGGCCGCCGGCCGACGCGGCTGCGGTGGGACGTCACGGCCGGATGCTGAGCGGCGGCGGTGTGGGCGGCCGCCGGCGACGCTGACCCGCGACGGCACCGAGCGGCGCGGCGCGGCGCATCCGCCGGCGACGCTGACCCGCGACGGCACCGAGCGGCGCGGCGCGGCGCATCCGCCGGCGACGCTGACCCGCGACGGCACCGAGCGGCGCGGCGCGGCTCCGCAACGGCGCTCAGCGCGCGAGCAGCCCGCCTTCTACCGAGAGCGCCTCCCCGGTGACGAACGAGGCGGCGTCGGACAGCAGCCAGGTGATCGGCCCCGCCACCTCATCGGGCCGACCCATCCGGCCGAGGGGGACAAAGCCGGTGAGCGCGTCACGGAAACCGGGGAAGCGCTCGAACGTCTCGTCCATCATCGGCGTGTCGATCGCGCCGGGACAGACGGCGTTCACGCGGATGCGGTGTGGCGCGTACTCGATCGCCGCCGTGCGCGTGATGCCGAGCACCGCGTGCTTGGAGGCGCTGTAGGCGGACGCGTTCGGCGAGCCGCGGAGGCCGAGCGTCGAGGACACGTTGACGATCGCGCCGCCACGGCCGAGCGACTCCATCGCCGCAAGCTCGTGGCGCAGGACCAGGAACGTGCCGCGCAGGTTGATCTCGACGATCCGGTCCCAGCGGTCCTGCGGGTAGTCGGCGGTGAGCGCGTCGCCGCCACCGACTCCAGCGCAGTTGGCGGCGCAATCCAGCCGCCCGTGGGCGTCGGTCACGTGCTTGACGAGCGCCGTGACGTCGTCCTCGTTGGTGATGTCGGCGCGGACGAACGAGACCATGTGGCCGGCCCGCCCCAGCTTGGTCGCGGCGGCCGCTCCACGCGCCGCGTCGACGTCGGAGGCGATCACGCGCGCGCCCATCTCGGCGAGCAACGTGGCGGTGGCGAGCCCGATCCCGGACGCGGCGCCGGTGACGAGCGCGACCCGGTCACGGAGCCCGTAGTCGAGCTCGACGGCGGCGTGAGGAGCCGCGCTCAGCCGTGCCTTCGCGGCGCTCACGCCATCGGCAGCGACATACCCGCCGGCTTGGGCGCCGCCGCGGGTGCGGGAGCTTGCATCACCGGCAGCTCGATCGGCGACAGCGCGATCAGGCCGCGGGCGCAGTGGCGCAGCGCCTGCGCGGCCGGGTCATCGGGGTCGGCGAAGACCAGCGGGATGCCGGCATCGGACTGCTCACGCAACGCAATCGTCAGCGGTATCTTCGCCAGCAGCGGGACGTCGAGGTCGGCCGCCAGCGCTTGGCCACCGCCCTCGCCGAAGATCTGAAAGCGTTCGCCGCCGGGAGTCACGAACCCAGACATGTTCTCGATCACGCCGCAGATCTCGAGCTTGAGCTTGGCCGCCATCTCGGCGGAGCGGGCCGCGACCTTCTGGGCGACCGCCTGCGGCGTGGTGACGATCAGGAACTTCGCCTGCGGGAGCAGCTGGGCAAGCGTCATCGAGACGTCGCCGGTGCCGGGCGGCAGGTCGATCAGGAGGTAGTCCAGGACGCCCCAGTCGACGTCCTCGAGGAACTGCTGCAGCGCCTTGTGGAGCATCGGCCCGCGCCAGACGACGGCGGCGTCCTGCTCGACGAAGAAGCCGATCGACATCACCTTGATGCCGTCGTGAACCTCGATCGGGATCAGCTTGCGCTCGCCCGAGACCTTCGGGCGCTGGGCGCCGGCGCCGAGCATCCGCGGTTGCGAGTAGCCCCACACGTCCGCGTCGAGCACGCCGACCTGCTTGCCGTCGGCCGCAAGCGCCGCGGCGAGGTTGGCGGTCACGCTGGACTTGCCGACTCCGCCCTTGCCCGACCCGACGCAGATTACGTTGGACACCTGCGCGAGCGCGCCCTCGGGGAGCGTCCCGCGGCCGAGCTTGTGCTGCAGCCCCTGCTTCTCGGTGTCGGAGAGGACGTCGAACGTGAGGTTGACGCCGACCACGCCGTCGAGCTCGGAGATCGCCTTGTGCACGGCGTTCTCGAAGTGGCTGCGGATCGGGCAGCCGGCGGTCGTCAGGGAGACGGTCACGTCGACGACGCCGTTGGCGTGGATATCGAGCGATCGGACCATTCCCAGCTCGACGATGTCGCGGCGGAGCTCGGGATCGATCACGGCGCGGAGCGCCTCGGTCAACTGGTCTTTGGTCGGCATGTAATCCATTCAAGCAGGTCGGAATTGGACGTCCGCGACGGCCGATCGAGATGTGCAGGATCGGACGGGATGCGTCCTTTCCGCACACCCGGTGAAGCGCGCCCGCCCGCCCGAACTCAAACGGAGCGTCAGACGCTGCTGTCGGCGCCGTGGCGATCGAGCCAGCGCACGAGCCCTGCGTGGTTCTGGCGCAGCGGCACCGTGAGCCCGTAGTCGCTGACGCGCTCGCGGGCGCCGCCGTCGATCAGCACACCGGTCATCCGCTCGACGTATTCGTCGGCGCCGATGCCGCTTCGGATCAGCGCGGCCTCGCGGCGCAGATCGTCAGAGATCGCCGCCAGGTGGGTCTCGGGCTCGTCGACGACGCCGTAGTGCGTGATTCCGAGCTTCGACGGACGCCAAGCGGCCACCTGGGCGACCGACTCCAGCCACAGATCGATGTCGATGTCGGGGGGCGGGCTGGGCGCGAACACCGGCTCACCGGGATCGAGCCGGACGCCGGCGACGTCGCCGACGAACGCCCAGCCGGAGTCGTCGAGCATGCAGACGTGGTGCGAGGCGTGGCCGGGCGTGTAGGCGATCCGCAGGCCGTCGATCGTCTCGCCTCCGTCGAGCGGGTGCAGCCGGTGCTCGGGGATCGGCACGAGCGGTCCGAAGCGGGCGTCGAACTCGTCGCCGAACACGCGACGGGCGCTGGCCTCGAGGCGTTCGGGAGACGCCATGTGCCCGGCTCCGCGCCGGTGCACGTAGACCTCCAGCTCGGGCCACTCACGCGCCAGCGCGCCGGCTGCGCCGGCATGGTCGAAGTGGATGTGGGTGAGGATCAGCCGCCGCGGCCGCCAACCGTCGAGCGCCTCCAGCAGGTGGGGAAGCGTCGTCGTCGGGCCGCAGTCGATCAGGTTGTCTCGGATCCGCCAGGCCGCGATGCAGCGGGGGCGGTCCATCCAGCGGACGTCGACCGCCGAGACCTGCTCGCCGGAGCCGCTCACGCGGTCCGAGACGTGGTCGCCGGAGCCGCTCACGCGGTCTGACCGGAGCCGGCGACCGAGGGCGCGAGCCGCTCCCCGATCAGCGCGACCGCGTCGAGGTCGTCGTGGAGCAGGTGCTGGCAGAACACGCGGTCGACACCGGCGTCGGCGAGCGCCTGTAGCTGCTCGATCGCCCGTTCGACGGTGCCGACGATCCATCCCTGCGGCGGGTCACGCAGCAGCGAGCCGGGCTCGGTCCCGAGCCGCCGTTCCAGGCGTGCCGCGCGATCGGCCAGTTCGGCCTCGTCGGCGCCGACGAGCACGCCGGTCATGACCGAGAACGGCAGCATTCCCCGCCCCTCGGCCTCGCAGGCGCGGAACAGCCGTCGGCGGCGCGTGACGACGTCATCGAGCGTCGGGAACACGGTGTTGTACTCGTCGGCGTAGCGGGCGGCGAGCTGGCAGCTGCGCCGGCCGCCCGAGCCGCCGATCAGCAATGGCGGGTGCGGCTGCTGCACGGGCTTGGGCTCGGCGTCGAGCGCCTGCAGCGTGTAGTGGTCGCCGTTGAACGAGAACGGGGCGGCGGCCGTGCCGGCCCAATTGCCGAGCACGACCTGGAGCTGCTCCTCGAGGACGTCCATCCGCGTGCGCAGGTCGGCAAACGGGAAACCGAACGCCTCGTGCTCACGATCGTGCCAGCCGGCCCCGAGCCCCAGCTCCACGCGGCCGTCGGAGATGCGGTCGGCTGTCGTGACCAGCTTGGCCAGCTCGGAGGGGTGGCGCAAGGTCGCGGGGGAGACGAGCGTCCCGAGCCGCAGCGTCGACGTCACCGCCGCCAGCGCGCACAGCGTGCCCCAGGCATCCAGCGACCCGCGCTCGGCCACGCCACCGAGGTTCAGGTAATGGTCGGAGCGAAACAACTTTGGGATCCCGTGGGCTTCGCACGTTCGCGCTAGCGCGACCCACTCGGTCCAGGTGACGCCCTCCTGGCCCTCGACCATCAAGCAGAGCTCCATCGAGCCCGAACTGTAGACGGAGATCGGGCCGCGGCCCGAGCCGTGGCTTAAAGACCGACGGGGCGCCACATCAATGTGACGCCCCGGCGGTTGAGGGAGGAGAGGGTACTTCGCTCACCGGCGAGATATGAGGCCGGCGAACCTATCCCACGGTAGCGCCCTCTCCGGCGCCCGATGGGTGAAACTCGTCACTGAGTCGCTACGCGACCGATCCGATGCGATCCTGGGCGTCGGACATGATCCGCTCGACCCGTGAGCCGAGCGCGCTCGACTGACGCGAGATGTCCGCACGCGCCGAACGCAGGTCGTCCTGCACACGGGAGCGACTCTGGCGCAGGTCACGCTCGAAGCGGGCCCGGGTGCTCCGCACCTGGCGCTCGAAGCGGTTGCGCGCCTTGGCACCGCGCTTCTCGTACCGGGTCAGGCGGCGCTGGACCACCGACGGGTCGGTGACCGTCTCACGGATGCCCTTGACGGTCGAGACGACGTTGTCGCGGACGATCAGTCCGGCACCGACCTGGACGAGCACGACCTTCTCCGCGAGCTGCTGCACCTGGTTGATGCGGACCTTGCTCTCGGCCTCGACGGCCGCGGCGGTCGCCTCTGCGGTCTGGCCGGCGCTGGTCGCGGCCTTGCGGGCTGTCGTCCGGGTCGCCTTCGCGCTCGTCGCCGCGCTGCGCGCGGTCGCCTTGGTGTCCTGCGCGGCCGCGATCGCGGCATTGCGCTTGCGCGTCGCCGCGGCCTTCTGGCCCCGGATCGACGCGGCCGAGCGCGGGCTCGCTGCCTTCGCGCGGGAACCGCTGGACCGGTGCGTGGTCGGCTCCGCAGCCGGCGCCCGCGTCTCGCTAGTGGTGGTCGTGCCGGCGGCCCCGGGGGTCTGGGTCGCCTTCGGGGCGGCGTTCTCGCCGCTGGGATTCGTTTCTGTAGCCATGTGCTCCTGGTCTCTTTCGGTAGTGCAGAAGAGGTTAGCTCGTTCGTCCGCGATGATCGAACACATGTTTGTAAACCGTGGCCGGCGCGCGGTTACATCTTGAGAACGTCAGTTCGTCTCCGGTGAGCACCCTGCGGTCGTTCCGCGGCCGCTAACACGCCTATACGGCGTGTTTCTCGCCGCGGTACACGGCCGTACCCGCAGCCGTCGGCCGCGGCGCCGCTAGGACGACGCGGGCAACTCGGGCGCGCCGCTGCCAAGCAGCGGAAGGCCCATCCGCATCAGCCACGCGACCGGATCGGTGAGCTCGTCGATCGTCGGCAGCGCCTCGGGCGCGGCGAACACCGCGACGAGTGCGTCGGTTCCGGCGCGGCGGACGATCTCGTCGCAGAAGATCTTGCCCTGCTCATACTGGCGCATCTTCATCTCGAGGCCGAGCAGCTTGGCCAGCAGGCGTGCGCGGCCCGATTGCGAGTGGCGGCGCCGGTCGAGCGCCGCGCGCAGCTTGGGCAGCGACGGCAACAGCTCGGGCGCGACCGCGTCCATCACATGCTCGGCGTGCCCCTCGATCACGGCCATCGTCGCCTGCACCCGGTCGATCGTCTGACGCTCGCCCTCGGAGGCGAAAATCCCGATGATGTCGCCGCGGCGGACCGCTGCCGCGACCCGCCGGATCTCGGCGACGCTCGGGACGTGCATCCGTCGCGGCCCCTCGATCCGCAGCTCCATCGAGCGCAGCAGCTCGGACACGAGCCCAGCCATGTGCGGCTGCAGCCACGGGACCCCGGAGAACTGGACCGCGTGCGTGACCTCGTGCAGCGTCACCCAGGTCAGGAACTCGTCCTCGGGGGCGCCGAGCGCCCTGACGGCGGCGCCGAGGTTCGGGAGCACGAACAGCAGCCGTGGGGGCGCGTCCGTCGGGGTCTCGTCAAGCAGCACCAGCTCGTACTGGCCGAGGACCCGCTGGGCCAGGAATCCGACGACGACGCCGACCTCGATCGTCGAGACGACGCTGACGCCCAGCGACCGCGGCCCCTTCAGCGGACCGAGCGTCTCGCCTGCCCGTACGAGCACGGGGTCGAGCATTCGGCGCATCGAGCCGAGGTTGGCCGAGATCCACTCGCGCCGGCCGACCCCCTCCGGTGGGGGCAGCTCGCGGACGGGCCTCAGGCGCGTGTAATCGACCACCCGCCGCGCGGCGTCGGTCGCGAGCGGCGCCAGTTCGACGGTCAATCTGGGCGCGTCGCCCTTGCCGGCGACGTAGCCGGCGATCTTCTCCGCGATCAGCCAGTCGATCAGGGGGCTGGCGCTGCGCTTGGCGGGGGTCCGCTCGCCACCGGCCGGCGCGTTCGGCGCCCCCGTCGAGCCCGGAGCGACGGTGCGCGTCAGCGCGGTCGTGATGCTGCCGAATCCCTTCACGACGCCACGACCCGCTCGAGCTCGCGCAGACCCTGATCGGTCCGCGCGGCGACCAGGTGCGAGCCCGCGGCCGAGTCAAGCGGCGCGCCGAGCGGATGCTCGCAGTCGGGGAAGCTGACGACGCCACCGGCCTCACGAACGATCAGCTGCCCGGCGGCGGCGTCGACGCCGCGGGCGCGGATCAGCGTCACCATCCCATCCAATCGAGCGGCGGCGACCTCGCACAGCGTGATCGCGATCGCCCCCAGCGCCCTGAGCCGGTGCGCGGTCTCGACGAGCCCGTCGATCACCTCGGCGACCCAGCGCGGGTCCGCCGCCTCGATCCCGACCAGCTCGAGCTTGCCGACGCGGTTGCGGCGCTCCCCGATCGTCGGATCGAGGCGCCGCGCGCCCGTCGGCTCGGTCGGGCTGTCCAGCCAGGCGCCCTGTCCGCGCAACGCCCAGAACTGCTCGCCGGTGCCGAAGTCGTGCACGAACCCGAACGCCACGTCGGCCATCGTCGGCCCGTCCGCGACGGCGAGCGAGAGCGCGAAGTGCGGGGTCGAGCGCTTGGCGTTCAGCGACCCGTCGATCGGGTCGATGATCACGCGCACGTGATCGGATCCGAAGTCGACCTCACCGCGCTCCTCGGACACCGCGCAGAACCGGTGGCCCTGCTCGGCGAGCGTCGACAGCTCGGCGAACACGACCTCCTCGGCTGCGGCGTCGAGCAGCAGCGTGCGGTCGCCGCCGCTGCCACGGGTACCGGTCTCACGGACCCGCTCGGCGGTTGTCGGCGAGTCGGCCAGCACCTGCTCCAGGCCCTCGACGGCGCGTCGGCAGACGGCCAGCCAATCGACCTGCAGCGCTGTGTCGGTGGCCGTCATCAGCTACCTATGCTGTCAGACGGTGAGCGAGGAGTCCCCACGCCGCGCGATTGCCGCGGATCTTGGACGACCCGATGACCACGTGGCCGCCGGGGAGTTGGACCTGCTCGGCGCCCCGGCGAACCTCGAGAGCTCGTTCGGAGAACCTGGCGAGCTGACCGCGCCCCAGCGCGCCGCGGCCGTCCACCGTGAGCCGCGGCTGCTGGTGATCGGCGCGGCCGGCGCGGGCAAGACTCGGACGCTCGAGGCCCGGTTCCGGTGGCTGGTCGACGACGGCATGGCGCCCGAGCGGATCGCGGTGCTGGTGGCGACCGGCAACCGCGCCAGGGCGCTCGAGGCCCGCCTGCAGACGAGCCTGACTGCCGGCTTCGAGGCCCTGCGCGTGCTGACCCCGGCGGGACTCGCGGCTCTGGAGCTCCGGCGAAGCGCCGTCGCACCCGTCTGGCAGGTGCAGCCGCTGAGCGCGGGCGACCGGCTCGCGATGCTCGCCGAGCGCGTCGACGAGCTGTCGGTGCGCCACCACGATTTCGGCGGGCGCCCGACCGTGCTGCTCGGGAGCTTCGTGCGGCGGATCGACCGGCTCAAGGCTGAGCTCGTCGACGCCTCGCAGTATCTCGCGTGGGCGCAGCGCCGCGAACGCGACGACGAGCCCGAGGCCGCGCTCGAGCTGGAATTCGCGCAGATCTATGCGAGTCACGAGCGGATGCTCGCTCAGGTTGGGGCGCGTGACGAGGGCGACCTCGTGATCGACGCGCTCGCGCTCACGCGGGCGCGGGGCGGCACGGCCGCCGTTCACGCGGGGTTCGACCACCTGCTGATCGACGACGCCCAAGAGCTCGATCTTGCGGCGGCCTCGCTGGCGCGGGAGCTGTGCGTGCCGAGCATGACCGTCGCCGGCGACCCCGACGCCGCGATCCTGCGCTACCGCGGCGCCGGTGCGCAGCGGCTGGAGAGCTTCGCGACGCCCGACGCGCCGGTGATCACGCTCGGCGCCAGCCTGCGCTGTCCGCAGCCGGTCTGGCGGGCGGCCCGCGCCCTGCGAGCGCAGAGCGGCGACGCGTCGGGCAGCGGCGACGCGTCGGGCAGCGGCGACGCGTCGGGCAGCGGCGACGCTTCGGACCGCGGCGACGCGTCGCAGAGCGGCGACGCGCCGGCCCAGCCGACCCGGGCCGGCTCGGTCGAGCTCTGGCGCTGCGCCAACGAACGCTCCCAGGCCCAGTCGGTCGCGGTCGACATCGAGCGCCTGGTCTCCCGGGAGGCGACGAGGCCCGCTCAGATCGCCGTGATCGTGTCGGAGATCAACCACGAGGGACAAGCGCTCGCGGCCGCGCTCGAAGAGCGCGCGATCCCCTACCGGCTGGTCGGCGAGGCGGCGTTCTTCCAGCGGGCCGAGATCCGCGACGTGCTGGCCTGGCTGCGCCTGCTCACCGACCCGACCGACGCCGCCGCGGTCGTCAGGGCTCTTGCCCGACCGCCGGTCGAGCTGCGGTCGGTCGACATCGCCCGTTGCACGCAGATCGCGCGGCGGCGAAAGCTCGACATGGTCTCGGCGATGGCCGCGGCGCTCGAGTCTCCGCAGGTCCCGCCGGAGGCCCGTGACCGGATCCACCTGTTCCTCAAGCTCTATCGAGCAAGCATCTCATCGCTGGATTCCAGCCGTCCCGACCTCTACGTCCACCGCCTGATCGAGCGGCTCGAGCTACGCCGCCAGCAGCTGTTCGCCGCCCAACCCGACGTCGTCGCGCGGTTGCGGGCGCTGGCGCGGTTCGGCGAACTGGCGGGCGCATACGTGACCCGACTGCCGCAGGCGACCGCGCGGGAGTTCGCGGTCTCGATCGCGGCGGTCGCCGACTACGGCCTGCGTGAGCAGGAGGAGCCCGAGCTCGGAACCGCGGACGGCGTGCAGGTGCTGACCCGAGCGGCGGCCGGGGGGCTGGAGGCCGACCACGTGTACATGACCGGGCTCCACGCGGGGATCCGGGCGCCATCGCCCGAGGCGATTCCCGACGCGCTGCTGGCCGAGCCGCTGCCCGCCGCCGACGACGCCCAGCGCGCGGCGGTGCTGAGTGCCGAGCTCTACGTCGGCGCGACCCGGGCGAGGCGGCGGCTGGTGCTCGCCTATCCGCGGGCCGACGACCGCGGCTCAGAGCTGGCGCCGGCGCCGGCACTCGAGCGGGCACGGCAGGCGCTGCACGCCGCGTGGATCGACAAGCAGGAGGAGCTGTTCGGCCCGGCCGAGGCGCTGGCCTCCACCTACCGGGTATTGCGCGACGAGCTGCTGGCGGGCACCGCGCGGGCTGGCGGGCGGCTCGCCGAGCTGCGGTTCGACACCGACCTTGACGTCTCGCACGCGGTCGTGCGCTACTTGGAGCTGCTCAAGCTCGCGGCGCTGATGGGCAGGCCGGACGGGCAGAGCGTGGCCGAGTCGCTGCGCGACGTCAACGCACGGATCCTGCAGGCGGTCACGGCCGAGCAGCGTGAGATCCTGCAGACCTCGACGCTGGACGAGTACCTGCTGGACTCAGAGCGCGACGCCCGCGCCCGCGCCGCCGCGGTCGCCGCGCGTGACGACCCGACGCTGGAGCCGTTTCTGCCGCTGCGCGGCGAGGGGGTGGTGCTGTCGGCGTCAGACATCGACACCTACCGGACGTGCCCGCTGAAGTACAAGTTCGCGCGGGTGTTCCGGATCCCGCAGGAGCCGACGCTCAACCAGCGGTTCGGGATCCTCGTCCACCAGGTGCTCGAGCGCTACCACGCGCACGACGGAGACGGACCCGCCCGTCCCTTGCCGGAGCTGCTGGGGCTGCTGGACGCCGGCTGGCGGCGCGGCGGGTTCGGCGACTCAGAGCAGGAGCGTCAGCTGCGCGCCAAGGCGACGACGGCGCTGACGCGCTACCACGAGCGGGCGGCGTCTGACCGGGCGACCCCGGTCTGGTTCGAGCGCCAGTTCCAGTTCAAGCTCGGGCGTCACGTGCTGCGCGGCCGGGTCGACCGGGTCGACCGGCTGCCCGGCGGCGAGTACGAGCTGATCGACTACAAGACCGGCCGACCGAAGGACGCCGCGCAGCTGGCGGACGACGTGCAGCTGTCGCTGTACGCGGTCGGTGCCCGGGAGTCGTGGCGGCTGGACGCCTCGCGGCAGGCCTACTACTACCTACTCGACGACCAGAAGGTCGCCGTGCCCGACGATGCCGAGCGCGGCGAGTGGGTCCGGGAGGTGGCGACCGAGGTGGCCGAGGGGATCCGCTCGCAGGGCTTTGAGCCGACCCCGTCGTTCACCGCCTGCTCGATCTGCGACTACCGGTTGGTCTGCCCGGCGGCCGAGCGCTGAACCCCCGCCGGCGCATGCTGGGCGGGCGCTTGCCGGGAGGTCGGCGCCGGCCCGGCTGCCGGCGTCGGCTCGGCGGCGGCCGGCGTCGGCTCCGCGGCGGCGGCCGGCGCCGGCTCCGCGGCGGCCGGGCGCAGCGCGACCGCCACGATCGCCGCCCCGGCGAGGCCGGCGATGCCGGCGACCAGGAGCGTCCCATTCAGCCCGGAGGCGAACGCGGCGTGGATCGCGTGGTCGAGCGCCCCGCGCGTCGGGGCCGGCGTGGCGTGCAGCACCTGGCGGCTCTGGCCGCCGGCGACGGCCTTGGCGAGCGTCCCCGAGTGCCTGACGCCCGGGGTGCTCGACAGGATGTGGCCGATCCGGCTCTGCAGGATCACCCCGAGCCCGGCGATCCCGAGCGCGTAGCCGAGCTGGCGCATCGTGTTCAGTGCGCCCGATGCCATCCCACCGACCTGCTGCGGCACGGCCGCGAGCGCCGCCGACGCGAGCGTCGGCGAGACCAGCCCGACCCCGATCCCAGTGATCAGCAGCCCGATCGCGACGCTTTTCCAGTCAGAGCCCGCGCCGAGGTGCGCCTCCAGCAGCGCGCCGATGCCGATCAGCGCCATCCCGCCGGAGATCGCCCAGCGCCGCGTCGACGGGGCGTGCAGATAGCGGCCGATGCTGAGCGAGACGAACAGCGCCGCGAGGCTCAACGGGAGGAACGCCGCGCCGGCCTGGATTGGGCTCATCCCGCGGACGGACTGCAGCCACAGCGAGATGTAGGTCAGGTACGCGAAGGCGGACAACGAGAAGACGAACGCGGCGACGAGCACGGCGCTGAACGCCGCCCGGCGCAGCAGCGCGAGGTCGATCAGCGGCTGTGAGGTGCGTGCCTGGATCGCGACGAACGCGGCCAGCGCGACGACGCCGACGAGCAGCATCACGACCGTCTGGGCCGAGCCCCAGCCGGCTTCCGACGCCCGCGTCAGCCCGTAGGTGAACGCGCCCGCCGAGATCGTGAACGCGATCACGCCCGGGATGTCGACCCGGCCTGTGCGCTTCGGTTCGTCGCGGCGGAGCACGAGCACGGCCAATGCCACCGCCACGACCGAGATCGGCAGGTTGACGAAGAAGATCCAGCGCCAGGACAGCCCCTCGGTCAACAGGCCGCCGAGGATCGGGCCGGCCGCCGCGGCGGCCCCGTTGATCGCGCCCCAGACGCCGAACGCGACCCCTCGATCCCGTCCCTCGTACGAGGTTGAGAGCAGCGCGATCGTCGTCGCGTACATCGCCGCCGCGCCGACGCCCTGGACGCCGCGGGCGACGATCAGGACCGTCGTCGACGGGGCCAGCCCGGAGGCCAGCGAGGCGACCGCGAACACGACCAGGCCGACGATGTAGACGGGCCGGCGGCCGACCCGGTCCGAGAACGCGCCGATCCCCAGCAGCAGCGCCGCCAGCGCCAGCGCGTAGATATCGATCACCCACTGCAGGCTCGAGAACGAGGAGTGCAGATCGGTGGCCATGTCGGGCAGCGCGACGTTCACGATCGTGACGTCGATCAGGAGCATGAAGGTGCCGAGCGACACCGTGATGAGTGGAAGCCATTTACGCATGCAAACGAGTGTGGGCGCGGTTCGTCAGCGTGTCCAACGATTCCCGCATCTGCGACGATTTATTCCATAGATGGCGCCGGCCACGTCTGAAAACGTCAAGCTCGACCGCCTTGATCGGCAGCTGCTGCATGCCCTGCAGTACGACGGCCGCGCGTCGTTCCGCGTCCTGGCCGACCTGCTCGGCGGCTCCGAGCAGACGATCGCCCGCCGCTACCGGCGGCTGCGCGAGGCGGGGATCGTGCGCGTCGTGGTGTTGTCGGCGCCGGCCGGCGGGCAGTACTGGATCGTGCGGATGCAGGTCGTGCCCGGCGGCGCGAACAAGCTCGCGCAGGCTCTGGCGCGGCGGTCGGACGTCGGCTGGGTCTCGATCTTCTCAGGTGGCTCGGAGGTCACATGCGTCTGCCGGCCGCGAACGGTCGGCCAGCGCGATGCGCTGCTGCTCGACCGGCTGCCCGAGACCGAGCTCGTGACGAGTCTGGTGTCGCACGCGACCCTGACCCAGTTCGCGGGTGGCCGCGCCGACCGCGAGTGGCAGGGGTTCGACGACCCGCTGACCGCCGATCAATACGCGGCGCTCGATCGGGCACGGCAGCTGCCGTCGGTCGCGGCCGGTGCCGACGTCGAGCCGCCGGGACCGCCGGACGCCAAGCTCATGGCTGCGCTCGGTGCCGACGGCCGCGCCGGATACGCCGCGCTGGCCGACGCCATCGGTTCGACGGCGGGCCGGGTCAGGCGGCGCGTCGAAGCGCTGCTGTCCACCGGGGCCGCCTACGTCGACGTCGACCTGGCGATCGAGGCGCTCGGGTTCACGACCTTCGCTTCGATCTGGATGACGGTCGCGCCGGCCCACCTGGACGAGGTCGGCCGTCGGGTCGCCGAGCTTCCCGAGACCGCCTACGTGGCGGCCGTCAGCGGGCCTACGAACGTGATGGCATCGGTGATCACGCGTGACACGAACGGCCTCTACAGGTATGTCACCGAGCAACTGGGCGCACTGCCCGGGGTCGAGCGCGCCGAGGTGGCGCCCGTCTTCCGGAGGGTCAAGCAGGCCGGGTCGGTGGTCACCGGGACGCGGCTGCCACTGCCGGGGGAGTGAGCTCAAGAAACGAAGATCAGACCGGCCCGGGGCCGTCGGAGCCGCGCTGACGCAGGAAGTTCTGCAGCTCGGACTCGATCGTCTCGCCCGATGGCAGCGACGTCGGCTCGTCGCCCGCGTCCTCGCCGGCGGCCTGCTCGAGGCGTTCGACGAACGCCTGGACGTCAGGATCGGACTGAACCGCGACGTTGACCTGCCGCTCGTAGTCCGACGCCGCCGACTCCAGGTCCGAGGCGTCGATCACGATCCCGACCAGCCCCTCGAGCTTGCGTACGAGCGCCAGCGACGCCTTTGGGTTCGGCGTCGCTGCGATGTAGTGCGGGACGGCCGCCCACAGGCTCGCCGACGGCAGTCCGGCCTGCTGGCAGGCCGCGTGCAGGATCCCGACGATCCCGGTCGGGCCTTCGTACGAGGACGGCGCCAGCCCCAACCGGGACACGAGCGCCTTATCCGAGCTCAGCCCGGTGACCGACACCGGGCGAGTGTGTGGGACGTCGGCCAGCAGCGCTCCGAGCGTCACGAACAGCTCTGTCCCGAGGGCCTCGGCCAGCTCGACGACGATCTCGCAGAATGTCCGCCACCGAAACGAGGGCTCGGATCCGGCCATCAGGATCAGGTCCCGGTCGGCCTTCGGCACGCGCGCCTCGAACAGCTCCACGGCTGGCCAGACGATCTCTCGCGTCTGGCCGTCAGACAGCTTCGTGCGCGGCCGTGTGGCCTGGAAGTCGTAGAACTCCTCGGGGTCGATCACTGCGAAGCGCTCGGCGTGCAGCGAGCCTCCGACGAACTCGATCGCGCTCGACGCCGCGTCGGCGGCGTCGTTCCACCCCTTGAACGCGCACACCAGCGCCGGGCTTCGCAGGCCGTCGGGACGGTGGTCCCACTGGAGTGGCTGCATCCGCCTCACGGTACATCATGACCCGATGACCCCTGACGACCCGACCGGCGATCCGACGATGGCTGCGGTGTCGGCGCTGCGCGCCGGCCAAGACGTCGTCGGCGTGTTCGCCTGCACGCGCAAGGACCGGCTGATGACGCGCAACGGCTCGCCGTACCTGGCGCTGGAGCTGCGTGACCGGACCGGCACACTGCCCGCCCGCGCGTTCCAGAACGCCGACGCGCTGGCGGGCCGGTTCGAGCGCGGCGACGTGGTCCAGGTCCGCGGCCGGGTGGAGCGGTTCCGCGAGGAGTTGGTGCTCGAGGTGATCGAGATCGCCCGCGCCGAAGAAGTCGATCCCGGCCACTTCCTGCCGACCGCCTATCGGGACCTTGACGAGCTCGACGGGTTCCTGGAGCACCTGTCGGGCGAGGTCTACGACGCCGCCTACCAACAGCTGCTGGCGTCGATGCTCGCCGACGCCGAGCTGCGCGCGCAATGGCGCCGGGCGCCATGCACGCGCGGATCGCACCACTCCTACCTCGGCGGTCTGCTCGAGCACACGGTCGCGGTGGCGACGCTGGCGCACGAGACCTGCCAGCTGCATCCCGGGGTCAACCCGGACCTGCTGATCTGCGCCGCGCTCGTGCACGACATCGGCCGCACGCGCGAGTTCACCTACGGTGCCGAGATCGGCGTGACCGACGAGGGCCGGCTGCTCGGGCACATGGCGATCGGGGCGCGGATGCTGACTCAAGCGGCCGACGGCGTGCTCGACGAGGGGCGCCTGCTGGCGCTGCTGCACTGCGTGCTCGGCCACCACGGCCCGTCCTCGGTGCCGGGCGGACGGTTCCAATCGGTCGAGGCGCTGACGCTGTTTCGTCTCAACGCCGTCGACGCCGGGGTCAAGGGCGCGCTCGAGCATGGGCTCGGCGCGTGAGATAGTTGGCTCAAAGGCGCCTCAGAGCCTGCGGCGGATCGTCCGTGAGGGCATGACCGTCGGCTTCACCAACCCAAAGGGGCTGATCATCTTCACCGCGATTGTGCCCGACTTCATCGAGCGCTCGCGCGGGCATGCGAACCTGCAGCTGCTGACGCTCGGACTGATCGTGGTGGCGGTCGCGCTGCTGTCGGACTCAAGCTGGGCGATCGCCTCGGGTAGCGCCCGCACATGGCTCAGACGATCTCCACGTCGCCTGGCGCGGATGAGTGCCGGCGGCGGCGTCAGCATGATCGGGCTCGGGATCGCGTTGGCGTTGACGGGCCGTCGCAACTGATCACAGCGGAACTCGTCCCCGGCCCGGCGGCCCCGGCCGTAGCCGTGCATGATCGCGCGGTCACCCGATGCTGACGAGCACGATCGCGGCCGCCGCGACGGCCAGCCCGAGCGCCTGCGCGCGGCTCCACCGCTCGGTCAGGAACACGCGCGCCAGCAGCACCGTGAACGCCGGGTACAGCGATGTGACGACCGCGACGATCGCCAACTGCCCGTGGCCGGTGGCGGCCAGGAACAGCAGCCCGGCGCACCCGCCGATCACACCGACGCCGACGATCAGCGCCAGATCACGGCGCGGCGGCAGCCCGACCCGCGCAGACGCCCGGACGCCGAACGGCACCAGCAGCAGGAGCCCGACGACTTCGCTTGAGACAAGCGGCCATGCCCCAGACCGCGTGCCGGCGCGATCGAGCCCGATGAACAGCAGCGCGAACGCGAGACCTGCCAGCAGCCCGTAGACGACGCTGGCGCGCGCCTCGCCGCGCGCGGCCGGGTCCGAGTGCCAGGAGACCAGCGCGATCGCCGGGATCGCGATCACGATGCCCGCGAGGGTCGCACCGGTGAGCGAGTCGCCGGTCGCCAATCCGACGATCGCGGGGACCACGGCGGCGAGCACCGCCGACAGGGTGGCGACGATCGTCATCCGGCCGGCGCCGAGCCCTCGATAGAGCGCGAGCGTGCCGGCGCCGCCGCCCAGCCCGCTCGCGGCGCCCCACTCAAGCGCCCCGGCGCGCGCGCCGACCCCCGGATCGATCGCGGTCGCGATCACCCCGCAGCCGACGCCGATCGCCAGCACGATGATCGACACGACCCCGGCCTCCGAACGCCGGCTCGCGACTCCCGCCCCGAAGTCCGAGATCCCGTATGCGAGCGCCGACAGCAGCGCCAGGAGGATCGCCATCGCGCCGATCCTATGGCCCGTAGCCGCAGCTCTGCGCGACTCGGGTTCTGTCACCGTTGCAGGCGGGTAACACGGGCTTTGAGCAACCATCCAGGGAGGTCGTCATGCGCAGGGCACTGGTGCTGTCGTTATCCACGATCGGCTCCGCGGCGGCGCTCGCGGTGCCCGTAGCCGCCACCGCGGCGCCGACGAGCAAGAGCTTCACCGAGGTCGAGTCCGGGACTCGGCTGTCGACCAACGGCAACAAGTACGAGGACGTCTACAAGGTCAAGACCTCGCCCGACGGGCTGGGCACCGTGATCCGTGACTCGGTCCTGACCGGCGACACGTTCCCCGCCAGCGGCACCGACAACGCGATCACATACTTCGCCGACGGCCGGTTGCAGGCGACTGAGTCGTTCACGCTCGGCGTGCCGCACGTCGACGGAGTCGGGACCATCACGGGCACCGGCAAATGCACCAAAGGGTCGCTCGTCCACCGTCTGGAGACCTGCAACTACACGTTCGCGGGGACCTACGATCTCCTGACCGGGATCACGCAGATCACGCTGAAGGGGACCGAGACTCCGGCCGCCGGCGGCAAGCCGGGAAGCAAGCACAAGCATTAGTGACGGGTCCACTAGCCTGGCGTGGACACGATGACCGAGCAGCTCGCGACGCAGCCGGACGCCGAGACCGGATCGTGGTTCCCGGTGCCGGCCGAGGAGGAGCTGCCTGAGGGGCTGCGCGGGCTGTTCGCCAAGGCGCGCGAGCGGCTCGGGTTCGTGCCCAACGTGTTCCGTGTGTACGCGTTCCGGCCCGAGCGGATGAGCGCGTGGTTCGCGCATTACCGCCAACTGCACGAGCCGACCGACGGGCTCAGCGCGGCCGACCGGGAGATGATCGCCGTCGTCGTATCGAGCGCGAACGGCTGCCTGTACTGCCTGGTCGCCCACGGCGCGGCGCTGCGCCAAGAGCTCGGCGACCCCGTGCTCGGTGAGCGCGTCTCCTACGACTGGCGGCGAGCCGGACTCGATCAGCGGCGCGCGGCGATCTGTGCCTACGCGGACAAGCTGACCGTCGCGCCGCGGGAGGTGACCCGGGACGACCTGCGGTCGCTGCTCGACGTCGGCCTGACCCTCCGCGAGGCCTGGGACGTCGCCGAGATCGCCGCCATGTACAACCTCACCAACCGCATGGCGATGGCGACCAACATGCTGCCCAACGACGAGTACAGCGCCCAGGCGCGCCCGGACGGAGGAGGAGGGAAGCCGGGCGGGGCCTGAGCGCTGTCTCGTATGGGGTGCTACGCGCGGAACTCGCGGTCGTAGGTGAAGATCGCGTCCTGACCGGCCTGCATCTCGCGCAGCGCGCGCCGGATCTTGGAGACGATCGTGATATTGGTCTTGAGGGTCTTGTCGCTTTTCATCTGATTGCCTCCTGGCTGATCAGTTCGCTTGGTAACTCGTGATGTTCAGTCTGGTGTAAGGCCGGCGGGCCGGCATCGGGAGAACGGTGCGGCTTCGCACGGACGGGGCCTTAGCCGCTGAGGGGGTACCCCTTACCTCTAGTGCGGCGCCGTTTCGGCGGCGCGGGCGTGCGCTAGCGTGCGGCAATGGCGACTCCGCGCGTGCTGCTGGAGGGCCTCGCGTTCGGCGAGTCGCCGCGCTGGCACGACGGTGCGCTGTGGGTCTGTGACTGGGGCGCGCACGAGTTGCTGCGGGTCGGCTCCGACGGCGGCTCGGAGGTCGTCGCGCGGGTCCGGTCGTTCCCGTTCTGCATCGATTGGCTGCCGGAGCCCGATGGGCGTCTGCTGGCCGTCTCGGCTGCCGACAAGGCGGTGCTGGCCGTCGGCGGCGACGGGACGCTTGAGACGTTCTGCGCGCTGGACCGGCTGGCGGCCGCGCCGCCCAACAACGAGATCGTCGTGCATCCGGACGGCCACGTCTATATCGACGGCGGCGGCTTCGATCTCGGCGCCGGGGAGGCGCCGGCGCCCGGATATGTGGCGCTGGTCGCCGCCGACGGCTCGGCCGCGCGGCTGGTTGCCGACGGGATCGAGTTCGGCAACGGGATGGCGATCACGCAGGACGGCTCGACGCTGATCGTCGCGGAGTCCTACGGGGGCCGGCTGAGCGCGTTCGCGATCGGCGCGGACGGCGGGCTCTCGGACCGGCGCGTGTGGGCGCAGCTCGGCGACGGCACGCCGGACGGGATCTGCCTCGACGCGTCGGGCGCGGTCTGGTACGCGGACGTGCCCAACCGGCGGTGCGTGCGGGTCAGCGAGGGTGGCGAGGTGCTCGACACGGTGAAGTTCGACCGCGGCTGCTTTGCCTGCATGCTGGGCGGCGACGACGGCCGGACGCTCTACGTGGTTGCGCGTGAGTGGCACGGCGGCGCGGAGATGCGCCGAGGCGACGGAACCGGCCAGGTGTTGACGACGCGCGTGCAGGTCCCGCACGCGGGGCATCCGTGAGCGCGCGGCGACGCCGATGACGCGCGTCTCCTTTGACCACTGCGTGATCCACGTGACCGACTGGGAGCGCTCCAACGCCTTCTACCGCGACGTGCAGGGCGCCGAGCTGATCGACCGCGGGCACGGCAGCTGGTCCTACCGCTTCGGTGCGACGCAGCTCAACGTCCACGGTCCGGGTGTATCGCCGCACCCCGTCGCCCGCGTGCCGGTGATGCCGGGCAACAGCGACCTGTGCTTCGTCTGGGACGGGACGCCTGTGCAGGCGGTCGCGCACCTCGCACGCCACGGGGTCGCGGTCGAGGAGGGGCCGTCGCCGCGCAACGGCGCGCGCGGGCTCGGAACCAGCGTCTACTTCCGAGACCCAGACGGCTCGCTGCTCGAGTTCATCTCCTACGGCTGAGCGGCCCGTCGCGCCAGGAGCGCGGGCTCCGAGCTGGTCAGCCGACGGCTCGGCGCGAGGGGACGAACAGCCGGCCGCGCATGTTCTCGTCGCTCTGGGGGTTGAAGTCCTCCAGGCGTTTGCACTGCGCGCGCATGTCGTCGGGAAGGCGGTCGGCTTCCGATTGGTCGAGCTCGATCAGATTGCCGGCGGGATCTCGCACATACAACTGGACGACGTCGCCGGGGAGCAGCACCAGGTGGTTGCCGAACGACGTGTGATCGAACGCGCCCCGACGGTCGGCGACCCGATAGGCGCGCTCGAGATCGTCGACCGTGATCCCGAAGTGGTGGTGGCTGGTCGGGTCAAGCGACCGCTCGAACAGGTGCAGCTGGGTCTCGCCCAACGCCAGCCACTGAACCGGCAGGCCGAAGTTCGGAGTCGGGATCAGCTCGGCTTCGAGCAGGTCGACGTAGAACTCGACCGACTCCTGCAGGCTGAGCGCGTTGACCGAGACGTGGTTGATCTGTGGGTCCATCGACATCGGCGAAGTGTGGCACGATCGCGGGTCCGAATGGGGACGGTTTGCGACCAACGCCGCGCGCTCCCAAGGCTGGTCGCGACCGACCTCGACGGGACGCTGCTGCGCACGGATGAAACCGCGTCGGCGCGCACGGTCGCGGCGATCGCGCAGGTGCTCGACGCCGGTATCCCGTTCGTGATCTGCACCGCGCGGCCGGCTCGCTGGATGCGGGCATTGGCACCGATCGTCGGCGGGGGTGGTACCGCGATCTGCGCCAACGGCGGCGTCATCTGGGACATCGCCGCGGAGGCCGTGATCGATTCGTTCGCGATCGCGTGCCCGGTCGCGCGGGAGGTCGTCGCGCGGCTGCGGCCGGTGCTGCCGCAGGCCGCCTGGGCGGTCGAGCGGCCGACCGCGTTCGCGCACGAGCCCGCCTATCGCTCGCGCTGGCCGGTGCCCGATGACACGGTCGTCGACATGATCGAGATGCTGCTGGCGGTGGAGCCGGTCAAGCTGATGCTCCGCTCGCCGGGGGCATCGGCCGACGAGCTGCTCGCGATTGCCCACGAGGCGGTCGGTGAGCTGGTCGAGGTGACGCACTCCAGCACCGCGGACACGCTGCTGGAGATGAGCGCCGCCGGCGTCTCGAAGGGATCGACGCTGTCGGTCCTGTGCCGGTCGCTGGGGATCGCGCCCGACGAGGTGCTGGCGTTCGGCGACATGCCCAACGACCTGCCGATGCTGCGCTGGGCCGGCCGCTCGGTGGCGGTCGCAAACGCGCACCCGGACGTGCTCGCGACCGCCGGCGAGGTGACCGCATCGTGCGACGAGGACGGGGTCGCGCAGGTGCTGGAGCAGCTGCTGTAGCGCGCGCGTTCGCCCGGATCCTCCGATACTGGGCGACCGCAGGATCGGTGGTTCCAGGCTTAGTCCGCCGCGGCTCAGGTCTTGGTCAGCAGCTGATCCTTGGCGCTCTGGAACTCCTCGTCCGTCAGCGACCCCTGCTTGTGCAGCGCGGAGAGCCGTTCGAGCTCACCCAGGGACGCCGAGCCCTGCGTGCCGGCAGCCTGCCGGATGTAGGTGCGCACCGCGTCCTCGTTCTGGCGCTGGGTGACGAGGGCCCGTTCATGGATCCCGCCGCCGCGCACGATCAGGTAAGCCAGGCACCCGAGCATCGGGAAGATGAACACCAGCAGGCACCAGAGTGCCTTGGCGCCGCCGGAGAGGTCGTGGCTGCGGAAGATATCGGCGAAGACGTAGAAAAGCAGGCACAGCCAGGCGATGAACAGGGCGAGCTCCAGAACTGTCAGGAGGGCGTCGCCGAAGGTGTAAGTGCTTGCGAGCGTGAGCATTGCGGGGCAACGATATTTCATCCAGACGTCGCTGCGTAGACTCGTTCAGATGGAAGTTGACATCTGGTCGGACATCGCCTGTCCCTGGTGTTACATAGGAAAACGCCGCTTTGAAGAGGCACTGACGAGGTTCGAGCACTCAGACGACGTGCAGGTCACCTGGCGCAGCTTCGAGCTCGATCCGAACGCCCCGGCCGAGCGCACCGGCGACCCCGTCTCGCTGCTCGCGGCCAAGTACGGGATGTCGGTGCAACAGGCCACCGCCTCCCAAGAGCACCTCGTGCAGACGGCCGCCGCCGAGGGCCTGGACTTCCGCTTCGACATCGCCCGCAGCGGGCTGACATTCGACGGTCATCGGATCATCCATCTGGCCGCCGAGCACGGTCTCGCCGACGCGATGAAGGAGCGACTGATGCGCGCCTACTTCACCGAGGGCGAGCTGATCGCGGATCACGAGGCGCTCGTGCGGATGGCCCGTCAGGTCGGCCTCTCGAGGCTCGAGACCCGCACGGTCCTGGCCGGCAAGCGGTTCGTCGACGAGGTGCGCGGCGACGAGGCGATCGCCCAGCAGCTCGGGATTAGCGCGGTGCCGACGTTTGTCGTCAACCGCAAGCTCGCGATATCGGGCGCGAACCAGCCCGAGCAGCTGCTGGGCCTGCTGCGCCAGGGGTGGGAGCAGCGCCCGACCGCGGCTGTGGTCAACGCGGGCGCGGCCTGCGGGCCCGACGGCTGCTGAACGCGGCCACCGGCTGTTCAGCGTGGCTACCGCGCTCTGGCTCGCTCGGCGTCGCTGAGCGCCTCGAGTCCGGCGAGCATCGCGTCGAGCCCGAACTCGAACCGTTCGCGATCCCCGTGGCCCTTCATATGCGGTCTGATCCGCGCCATGGCCGGGTACCGGTCCGGGGGCAGGTTGTCGAGGAACATGTGCAGATCGGCCCAGTAGCGGGCCTCGTCCTCCGGGCTCATTCCGCTGCGCTCGAGGATCCCGTCCTCGAACGCGGTCGCGCAGACGAACAGCCCGAGCTGATCGATCCCGAATGCGATCACGCGCTCGGTCAGCCCGCCGAGGCTCATCAGTAGCGCAATCCGCTCGGTCGCGTCCATCGCCCTCGGAGAGGTCGCCACGCGCCCCATACCTGCCAACGCGGCGTCCGCGTGGGCGATGAGCGCCCGGTAGAGGTCAAGCAGTATCTGGCGCAGCTGCTCGCGCCAGCGATCTGGGTCGGGCTCCGGCAGCGGCACCTGACCGACGAGCTCGTCGAACACCAACTCCAGCAACTCGTCGCGGCCGGAGACGTGCGCGTACAGCGACGCCGCGCCGGTTCCCAGCTGTTCGGCCACGCGGCGCATCGTCAGGCCGGCCACGCCTGCCTCGTCGAGCGTCTGGATCGCGGCCGCGACGATCGCGTCGAGCGTCAGCGCGGTCCGGCGGGTCGGGCGGCGCCGGCGGTGCATCCGCGGGGGTGAGGGGATCACGCCGGGTTCCAACGATGCCGGGTCGTCCTGGCGCGGTTCGGACGGGCCGCCCGGCGGCGGCTGGGACGGGTCGTCCTGCGGTTGGGACGGTTGGCTTGACGCGGGCACGAACGCATTGTATAACTGCGTTCGCTTAACGAACAAGATTCCAAACGTTGTACCGATCAGGAGTCGAGATATGACCGCCAGCTCTACAACCCTCGCCCGCAGCCATCCCCGACGCTGGCTGATCCTCGTGCTGGTGCTCTGCGCCGAGTGCATGGACATGCTCGACGGATCGATCGTCAACGTCGCCGCGCCGACGATCCGCGACGATCTGCACACATCCGCGTCGGCGCTGCAGTGGGTGATCGGCGGCTACGCGCTGACGTTCGCGGTCGCGATGATCACCGGCGGCCGGCTTGGCGACATCTACGGCCGCCGGCGAATGTTCGTGATCGGCGCGCTCGGGTTCGTGATCGCGTCGGTCGCCTGCGGGCTGGCGGTCTCGCCCGGGATGCTGATCGGCTGCCGGCTGGCCCAGGGCGCGGCGGCGGCGGTACTGGTCCCGCAGGGCCTGGGAATCGTTCGCTCCGTGTTCTCCGAGCGTGACCTGGGATCGGCGTTCGCGGTGTTCGGGCCGGTGATCGGGTTGTCAGCCGTGCTCGGGCCGATCATCGGCGGCGCGCTGGTCTCGGCCAATGCGTTCGGTTCGGGCTGGCGCTTGATCTTCTTCGTCAACCTGCCGCTCGGGCTGGCCGCGGCGATCGGCGCGGTGGCGCTGATGCCGGAGTCCCGCGTCGCGAAGCCACCGCGGTTGGACCTGATCGGCGCGACTCTGGCGGCGCTCGGGATGGGCCTGCTCGTCTATCCGCTGATCCAGGGGCGAGCGGCGGGGTGGCCGGCGTGGACGTACCTGATGGGCGCGGGCAGCGTCGTCGCGTTCGCCGCGCTGGTGATGTGGGTGCGGGGTGCCCGGCGGCACGGTCGCGAGCCGCTGATCGTCACGAGCATCTTCGCCCGCCGTGCCTACAGCGCCGGGCTCGCCTCGATCCTGGCGTTCTTCGCCGGGGTGACCGGAACGTTGCTGGTGCTGACCCTGTTCCTGCAGTTCGGCGAGCACTTCTCAGCGATCCACGCGGGGCTCACGCTGGCGCCGTTCGCGTTCGGCGTGGCGATCGGCGCCGGGCTTGCCGGGGCCGTGCTGGCGCCGCGGTTCGGCCGCCCGGTGCTGCAGCTCGGGGCCGTGCTCTTCGGCCTCGGGGTGTGGTGGCTGCGCCACCTGATTTCCGTCCACGGGCTCGGGACCGGCTCGCTGACGATCGCCCCGGCCGAGCTGGTGCTGGGCGTCGGGCTTGGGATGATCGTCTCGCCGCTGTTCGACTTCATCCTCGCGTCGGTCGACGAGCACGAGGTCGGCTCCGCGTCAGGGGTGCTCAACGCGGTCCAGCAGCTCGCCGGCGCGATCGGCGTCGCCGTGTTCGGAACGATCTTCTTCACCGTGCTTCGGCACGGTGGGTTCGTCGCCGCGATCGACCGGACGCTGCTCGTCGAGGTGTGTACCGCGCCGGTGCTGGTGGCGCTGTGTGGTTTGCTGCCGCGCCACGCTCGTGAGCACGTCGAGCACGTCGAGCACGTCGAGCCAGGCGAACGCGAGCAGCGCCCGGCGTACATTGCGGCGGGTGTCGACCAAGCATCGTGACCGCGCCGCCGGGCTCGACCTCAACCTGCTGCGGGTGCTCGACGCACTGCTGGACGAGCGCAGCGTGACCGCGGCCGCGGGTCGCGTACATCTATCGGTGCCGGCGACGAGCCGAGCTCTCGGCCGCCTCAGAGTGGCGCTTGGCGACGAACTGCTGGTCCGTGCCGGCCGTGAGCTGGTACTGACCCCGCGAGCGCTCGAGCTGCGGCCGCTCGTCGCCGAGCTCCTGCAGCGCGCCGAGCAGCTGACCGAGTCCGCCACCGCGTTCGATCCCGCGCGCTTGCGACAGACGTTCGCGGTGCGCGCCAACGACGCGACCGTTCTGACGGTCGGCGCGTCGCTGCTGTCGGCGGTGGCGGAGCTGGCTCCCGGGGTCGTGCTCCGCTTCCTGCCCGAGTCCGACGAGGATCCGGTGGCCCTGCGGACCGGCCTCGTCGACCTCGACGTCGGCGTGATCTCCGGGGCTCCGGCCGACATCCGCACCGAGGTCATCGGTCACGAGGGCTACGTCGGCCTCGCACGAGCCGATCATCCGCTGCTCGGGCAAGCGGTGACCGCGCGACGCTTCGCCGCCGCCGAACACGTCTCGGCGTCCCGGCGCGGGCGGACCGAGGGGCCGATCGACGCGGCGCTCGAGCGGCTCGGACTGCAACGCCGGGTCCGCGCCACAGTCGGCACGATGGCGGCGGCCTTGTGGCTGACGGCCACCACCGAGCTGGTTGCGGCGGTGCCGGCTTCGCTGGCGCGGGCGGCCGGTCCGTCGCTCGGTCTGGTCGCATTCGAGCTCCCGCTCGAGCTGCCGTCGTCCGAGTATCGGATCGGATGGCACGCTCGCCTCGATGGCGATCCGGCCCACGCCTGGCTGCGCGAGCTGGTCGCCGCCCAGTGGCGGTCGGTGCTGTGAGATTGCGTCGCGCGCAAGCCTGTCTTATCGAGATTGCGTTGGCTGCGGGTACGATCGCGCGCTTATGTAGTCGCGCTGATGGCACTGCTCGAAGCTGATCAGACCGCCGAGGCGCCATCGGCGACGCGCCGTCGGGCGATCCTGATCACGATGTCCGCGGCGGTGATCGTCGTGATCGGGATGCAGGCCGCGATCAACCTGGCCGTGCCCGGATTGGCCGCAGGGCGCCTGCACCCGTCCGCGTCGCAGCTGGTGTGGCTGGTTGACGCCTACACGATCGTGTTCGCGAGCCTGCTGATCCCGGGCGGCGCTGCCGGCGACCGCTTCGGCCGGCGACGCGTGCTGTGCGCGGGGCTGGCGATGTTCATCGCCGGATCGATCGTCTGCGCGGCGGCGTCGGCGGTCCCGTTGTTCCTGGCGGGGCGGGCGCTGACCGGTCTCGGCGCGGCTCTGACCTTGCCCAACACGCTGGCGGTGCTGCTGGCCGTGTTCCCACCGCAGGAGCGGCGCGCCGCGATCGCCACCTGGTCGGGGATGACGGGCGTCGGCGGCGTGTTCGGGAACATCGGCGCCGGCGTGATCCTGCAGCTGACCGACCCCGTCGGGCTGTTCGTCGTGTTCGCGGTGCTGGCCGCGGCGGTGCTCGTCGCGACCGCATGGTGCACGCCGACGATCGCCGGCCATGCGAATCGGCTCGATCCAATCGGGACCGCGCTGCTGATCGCGGCGCTCGTGTGTCTGCTCGACGCGATCATCGAGGCACCGTCGCACGGGTGGGGGTCCGGGCTCGTGTTGGGCGAGCTCGCGGTCGGGATCGTGCTGCTGGTCGTGTTTGTGACGTTCGAGCTGCGGCGCGGCGAGCCGATGCTCGACCCGCGGATCTTCAAGATCGGCGAGGTGTCGCTGGCCTGCGTGCTGGTCGGGCTGCTGTTCGTCGGGATGTTCGGGCTGTTCTACGTCAACGCGCAATACCTCGAGCAGGCCAAGGGCTACGACGAGCTCTTGACTGGGCTCGCGATCGGGCCGATGGCGGTCGGGATGGTGGTGTCGGCGCGGTCCTCGATGCGGGTCGGGGCCCGGCTCGGTCACCCCGGCGCCGTCTGCCTGGGACTGGTGACCGCCGCCGCCGGTCTGTTCGGCTTCTCGACCGTGTCGGCCTCGACGCCGTATCTGCTCTATCTCGTCTATCTGCTCGTGCTGGCCACGGGCTTCGGGATCACGTTGCCGATCGTCTCGGCGGCGATCGTGACCGCGACCCCGCAGCGGCTGGCCGGGCTCGGCTCCGGGCTGCAGGGCGCGACCCGGGAGCTCGGCTCGGCGCTGGGCGTGGCGATCGTCGGTACGGTGCTGACGGCCTCGTTCGCCTCACACGCGCCGGCGGCGCTGCATGCCGGGCCGCATCCGAACCCGAGCGCGGTGCTCGGGCGGGCCGCCGGCGGACCGCTGCACGCGGCGGCGGTCCACGCGTACACGAACGCCGTCGGGGACGGTGTGCGGGTCGTGGCGCTGGCGGTGCTGGCGGGAGCGGTGCTGACCGCGGTCGCGGGGCGGCGAGTGCTGCGCTAGAGGTCGCTCACGTGAGTCCGGTCGCGCCTCGAATGCGAGCGTATTTCCGTGAGGGGCCACGAGGCCGAGGCGCGTCAGAGGATGGTCAGGAGCCCGTCGACGAGCGGCCGGAGCCCGAGCTCGTAGCTGTCACGGCCGCGGGCGGCCGCCCAGTGCGGCGCCAGTGCGGCCAGCGTCGGCAGCTGGTCTGGATCGACGCTGGTCAGCACCTTCAGCACGTACGGCGGCCGCTGCAGCTTGCCGATCTCGTCCAGGCCACGCTGCACGATCAGGCTGCCGACCGTGTACTGCCAGATCGCTCGGTAGCCGTCGGCGGCCCGCGCGTGGCTGAGTCCGCAGGCGTGCAGGCTCGCGACGATCTCCTCGATCAGCCAGAGGATCGAGGGGGCGATCAGGTCGCCCTGCGCCAGCACGTCGACGATCCATGGGTACTGCGCGAGGCCGTCGCGCATCACGCGACATGCGGACAGCACCCGGTCACGCGGGTCGGCCGGCAGCGTCGGCCGCGGCAGCTCGGCGGCGAGCCGATCCAGCAGCAGCACGAGCAGCTCATCTTTGTCGGCCACGTGTCGGTAGATCGCCATCGGGCTGGCGCCCAGCTCGGTCGCGACCCGGCGCATCGTCAGCGCGCCGATGCCGCCGTCCGCGACGATCTCGGCCGCGGCCTGGACGATCGCCTCACGTGAGAGCCGCGCCGGGCGACCGGCACGGCGGGCGGGCGGGCTCAGCCGGAGGCTCCGGGCCGGTAGGTCCCGAACAGCCAGACGTTGCCCTCGGGGTCAAGTGCGCGGTAGTCACGCGAGCCGTAGTCGGTGTCATTCGGCTCTCTGTCGATCGTGGCACCGGCGGCACGCGCGCGCTCGCAATGGGCATCGGCATCGTCGATCGCCACGTAGAGGTTGCCGCGTCCGGGATCGGGCCGGCTGACGAACATGATGCTCGGCCCGTAGCGGAGCTCGGCATGCGCGATCGTCCCGTCCTCGTTGCGGTAGATGACGTGCTCCTCGAAGCCGAACGCGCGCTTGAGGAACTCGATCGCCGCGTCCTGGTCCTCGTACCCGACTGATGGGAAGATCCTTGGGGCGGTGGTGTGAGCGGGTGCAGCTGCGGTCATTCGCGAGCGCCTCCATTGAACGGTTTAGTTTGTATACGTGTCCACAAACTAAGTGGGCGAGGCGCGGGTGTCAAGGCCGCGACGGACCGCGGTCGGTCGGTTTCACGGTCGCCTCGGCTCCAACGACTACGTCGGCCGCGCGGGCTCGCTCACCGCGCCCGACGGGCGGGCGGAGTTTGCGTGTCGATCGGACCCGCCTTTGTTGGCAGCGAACCGCAGGCGGACGAGCGGGCGCTCAGCGGCCGCGCAGCTCGCGCCGCTTGCGGCGTTTGCCGGTGATCTGCCAGGGCCCGGGCGTGTAGTCGAGCATGACGTTGACGGCCCAGATGATCAGGGTCGAGAGCACGAGGGTCCAGAAGCCGTGCAGGTGGAAGCCCGAGACGATGTCCTTCGTGATCACGAGCATCAGCAGCGAAACGAAGAACCACGCCATCCCCAGCGTCAGAAAGGCCAGTGGCAGCGTCGCGAACCGCAGGATCGGCTTCAGGATCGTGTTCAGCACGCCGAACACGGCCGCGGCCGCCAGCAGCGTCCAGAAGCTCGAGACCGTCACCTTGTGCAGCAGTGCGACGACGATGCCGAGCACGATCGCGTTGGTCAGCCATGAGATCCCGAGCCGCAACGCGAGCGGCTTCTCACGCTTGGGTTGATCGACGATGCGAGCCATTGACTTCCTCCGGGTTGGCCTGGAACGTTACTCCGGGCGGTCGTCGGGGACCAGGCTGGGCGTGCGCGATCGGTCGGCCGCGCACGCCCGTGGCCATCAACGTCTGAGTTACTTGACAGGCAGCACTATCAGATAGGTCACCGACTTGCTCGAGCAGGCCGAGAACGAGCGCTTGATGGTCACCGACTTGGTCTGGTTGGGCGGGAAGATCCGCAGGCCCTTGGCCGTCACCGGCTTGCACTTGGCCGCCGGGAAGTTGGCGGTGTGCGCGAAGCCGACCATCGAGCTTGCGCTCTTCTTGGGCGCGATCGTGACCGTCGTGATCGGGTTGCCGCTGCGGCTCGCCGGGTTGCCGATCTGGGCGCCGCTGCTGGTGACCGCCGATACGCCCGGATAGCCGCGCAGCGTGCAGGCCTGGGTTCCGTTATTGGTGAACTGGATCGGGTAGTAGATCGTCCCGGCGGCGCCATTGGGCTTGTTGAGGAACTTGACGCCCAGTTGAGCTGTCGCGCAGATCGGGGTGGCGGCGACCGTCGCGTTGTGGGGCGCCGCCGCGCCGGCTGATCCCGTCGCCAGGGCCGTCGCCGCGCCGGCGGCCGCCAGGGCGGCGACACCGCTGGCCGCCAATGCGCGCCGCCGAAGCCCGAGCAACTGAATACGTGAGGACACGAATGACTCCTTCTACGGCTTACACCGTGCTTGAACGTTGCTGCTCGCGCCAGTGCGTCCGCAGCGTCAGGTCGGTTATTTGACGACGGGCCGGATCGTCAGCGAGCTCGCGCCGCCGGACGAGCAGGTCGAGAATGGGAACGGAATCACGGTCGAAGCGGTCGTGTTGGGCGCGATCACCCGCAGTCCGGCAGCGGTGACCGGACGGCACTTCGACGCCGGGATCGCGCCGGTGTCGACGATGCCGAGCGCCGCCTTGATCGTGGCCCCCCGCTTGATCGTGACCGTGTTGATCTTGATCCCGGGGACCCGGCCGGCGGGCGTCCCCAGCTGCGTGCCGGTCAGCGAGACGGCCGAGACGCCCGGGTAGCCGCGCAGCGTGCAGGTGGCGCCGAGGTTGGTGAACTGGAGCTCGTAGAAGATCGTCCCGGCCGTCCCGTTCGGACTCGTGTCCAGCCAGTTGACCAGCTGCGAGGACGAGCACGACGGCGTCGCGGCCGTATGCGCTGTACCGCGCGCGCCGGCGCTCGATCCGAGCAGCCCGAACAGCGCCGTGACGGCGACGGCGGCTGCAGCGACGATCCGCGCGCGTGGGACGCGACGGCGCGGTACATGAGACATGACGACCTCCCCCGGTCGATCGATCTGGTGGAGCCGGAAATGTACTCGGCGGCGAGGGTCTCGGCCACCATGCAGGCGATCAGCCACCGGTCGCGCGCAGGTAGGTGAGCACCGCCAGCACTCGCCGGTGATCCCCGTCCGTTGCAGGAAGATCGAGCTTTTGGAAGATATTGGAGATGTGCTTCTCGACCGCGCCGAGCGTCACGACGAGCTCACGCGCGACGGCGGCGTTGGTCTTCCCCTGAGCGATCAGCTCGAGCGTCTCACGCTCGCGGACGGTGAGGGTGTCCAGCGGACTCGACCCGCCCGCCCCAGAGCTGTGACGCTCACGCATCAGCGAGCCGACGACCTCGCGGTCGAGCGCCGTGCCGCCGGCCGCGACCCGGCGGACGGCGTCGACGAACGTGCGCACCTCCGACACGCGCTCCTTGAGCAGGTAGCCGACCCCTGACTCGCCGGAGGCCAGGAGCTCCCCGGAGTACGCCGGCTCGACGTACTGGGAGAGCACCAGCAGCGCCAGCGAGGGGAGGCGCCGCCGCGCCTCGAGCGCTGCCTTGATCCCCTCGTCGGTGAACGTCGGCGGCAGCCGCACGTCGCAGATCGCCAGGTCCGGCTTGTGGCCCGCGACGATCCGCAGCAGCCCAGGCCCGTCCTCGGCCGTCGCGACCACATCGATCCCGTTCTCGGTCAGGAGCGCCAGCAGTCCCTCGCGCAGCAGCGCATGGTCCTCGACGATCACGACCCGGACGGGCGCCGGCTCGGGTTCGCTCACTGGCACGGCAGGATCGCGCGGACGGTCGTGCCCTCGCCGGCAGGGCTGCGGACCTCGAGCCAGCCGTCGAGCGCCTCGACTCGCTGGCGCAGGCCGATCAGCCCGCTGCCGCCGGGGTCCGCACCGCCCAGCCCGTCATCGGCGACGACGATCCCAAGCTCGGAGTGCTCGAGCCACACCGTGATCCGGACGGGAGCGCCGGGCGAGTGCTTGGCGGCGTTCGTCAACGCCTCGGCGACGACGAAGTAGGCCGCGTTCTCGACCGCCGGCGGCGGCCGGTGATCGATCTCGGCGTTGACCGAGACGTGCATCCCGGAGCGATCGGCGAGCGACTGGACCGCCGCCTCAAGGCCGCGGTCGGCGAGCACCGGCGGCGAGATCCCGCGGGCGAGGTCGCGCAGCTCGGTGATCGCGGCGGTTGCCTCAAGTCGGGCCTGGCGCACGAGCTCCACGTCGCCGGCGTCGGCGCCCTTGCCGGCGAGCCGATCCTCGGCGCGGCCGAGCTGCATCGACAGCGCCACCAGCCGGGCCTGCGCCCCATCGTGCAGGTCACGCTCGATCCTCCGCAGCTCCGAAGCCTGGACGTCGACCGCGCCGGCCCGGGTGCGGGTCAGCTCGTCGACGCGAACCTCGAGTTTGCGGTTGGTACGCGAGCGACCCCAGATCCACGGCGTGCCGAGCAGGATCAGGAAACCGAGCATCGGCCACACCGGCCAGAAGTAGTGGCCGCCCGACATGCCCCAGATCGCGATCAGCCCGAGCGACCACACGGCTCCGTAGCCGAGCAGCGCATCGAACGGGCGGCGGCGCTCGTCGGGCCGTGAGTGGTCCCACACGTGGATCGCGCGCAGCGCCGTGATCACCACCAGCGCCCAGTACGGCCACATCGGCCAGAAGTAGCCGCCGCCTGCGGTCAGTGCCCAGATGAAAAGCAGCAGCAGGCCGAGGCTGACGAACGGTGGCGCGAGCGCCACCGTTCCGATCGTCAGCGCCCGGGAGATGGTCGAGCGACGCTCACTCATGTCCCGCCTCCAAGCTGGCAAACGCAGCTGCATCTCCGTCATGTTCCCACCCACGATCGCGTTGACGCCGGCGGGCGGGCGCGGGCCGCAGCCCGCGGTCACCCAGCAGCGTCAGCGCCGCCGGCAGCGCGATCCCGCGGACGATCGTTGCGTCGATCGCGATCGCGGCGGCGAGTCCGACCCCGAGCTGCTTGAACGAGACCAGCGGGATCGTCGCGAAGATCGCAAACACGGCGATCATCACGATCGCGGCACTGGTCACGGTCGCTCCGGTCGCGCCCAGCGCCTCGGCGGCCGCCTCACGAGCCGACGCCCCGCCCCGGCGCGCCTCAGCTGCCCGTTCCAGGATCAGCACCGTGTAGTCCATCGAGAGACCGAACAGGATCACGAACGCGAACAGCGGCAGCCAGTTGACGATCGCGCCAAACGACTGAAAATGCAGAAGCGACTGTGCCCAATGGTGCTGGAACACCAGCGTCAGGACGCCGAACGCGGCGCCGACCGACGCCAGGTTCAGGCCGATCACCGACACCGCCAGCAGCGGCGAGCGGAACGAGCAGACGAGCAGCACGAACGCCAGCGCGAGCACGAACCCGATCACCAGCGGGGTCATCGTGTTCATCTGGTTGGTGAAGTCGACGTCCGACGCGTCGTTGCCGGTCAGCTCCGCGGTCGCGCCCGGCAGCGCGCGCTGCGTCGCCGGTTCGAGGGCCGAGCGCAACGTGTCGGTGGTATGGCGCTCGGTGGAGATCCCCCCGGTCGGCACCGGGATGTCGATCAGCGCCGTGTCGCCGTCACGTGACACGCGGACGTTCACCTGCCCCGAGGCGTTGCCGGTCAAACGCTGCCCGTGCTCGCCGAGCTGGCGCAGCCGTGTCCGCGCCTCCGCGGTACCGAGCCGGTGGCCTGAGACGACCAGCTGGGCGGTGTCGTTGGCGCCCGGGAAGGCCGCATCGATCGCCCGCTGGGCGACGCGGATCGATGAGTTCTGAGGCGCGTCCCGTAGCTCCGGGTTGGCGGTGTGCATCGACAGGATCGGCGCCGCCAGCCCGGCCAGCAGCACCAGCGCGAGCGCCAGCGACAGCCGCGGCCGTGCCGTGATCCCCCGCGCGAAACCGCCCCACACGCGTCCGGCCGGACGCGCGCCGCCGCCCGCGCGACGACGACGCCACAAGCGGCCCCGGTCCACTTTGTCGCCGAGCAGGGCCAGCGTCGCCGGCAGTACGGTCAGCGATCCGAGCACCGCGATCGCGACGACCAGGATCGCGCCCAGCGCCATCGAGACGAACACCGCGTTGCCGGTGAACAGCAGTCCGGCGAGCCCGATGATGACGGTCGTGCCAGCGATCAGGATCGCGCGCCCGACCGTCGCGGCGGACGCGTCCAACGCCGCCTCGGGGCCCGCGCCGAGTCGGCGCTCGGCCCGTTCACGCCGGATGTAGAACAGCGAGTAGTCGATTCCGACGGCGAGGCCGATCAGGACCACGACCGGGGCCGTGGTCGTGCCCTCGGCGGCCACATGCGAGACGATCCCAAGCGCGCCCATCGCGGCTGCGACCGACGTCAGCCCGAGCACCAGCGGGACGACAGCCGCGACCAGCGCCCCGAACGCGAACACGAGGATCACCAGCGTGATCGGCAGCGCGACCAGCTCCGCCTGATGCAGGCCGTTGGAGACGAGGCTGTCCATCGCCTGGTCAGATGAACCGTCCCCGACCTCGCCGATGTAGACGCCGCGCGTGTCGTGCGCGGTCTTCGAGACGAAGTTCTGCACTGCCTTGACGTGGCTGTCCTCGTTATCGGGGTCGCCGCGCAGTTTGACGACGACCAGCCCGGTACGACCGCCGCTGCGTGACAGCGCCGGCTCGGTCCTCGGTGACTGCACCGAGGTGACGTACGGCTGCCACCCGGCGCCGGCCGCGATCGCGGAGACGGCGTGTGCGGTCTTCGACTGAGAGCTCGAGCGGACGATCACGTTCTCCGTGAAGCTGTCGAGCAGCCCGGCATGCTGCAGGTGCGCCTCGGCCTGGGCAGATTGGCCCGAGCCCGACGCCGCGTCTGACAGCGAGCGCGTGCCGGCGATCGAGCCGCCGGCGAAGCACGCGACGATCAGCGCCAGCCACAGCGCGATCACGAGCTTGGGGCGGCGCGCCGAGGCGCGGGCGGCGCCGCGCACGAACCGTGCGAGGCCGCCCGGCGCGCCGTCCGGCCGCCGCCTGCCCGGCCGGCGAAGGCCGGCGGGGCGAGGGGGATGAGAGGTGGTGGTTGACATGCCACCACCCTCCCGCGAAGGAGATCCGAAATCGCTGGGGGGCGCGGGCGTTCCGGCGGGCGCCGGACCCCCGTCACGGGGGTGGGGCTACCCCCCGGCTAAGACCAGTTCGAGACCGGGCGCGGTCGCAGCTCGCCGTCGACCCACGTATCGACGTGCTCGTCAAAGAACGCGACGAGCTGCTCAAGGCGCGGCGCCTCGGGCACCGGGAACGTGTATGTCCAGGCGATGTCGGGCACGAGCTCGTCGCCGATCCGGGCCGAGTAGTAGGACGCCCGGCCCTTGTACGGGCACTGAGTGATCGTGTCGGACTCCTGCAGCCGATCGAGCTTGACATCGTCGCGCGGCAGGTAGAAGCGGGTCGCGATTCCGGTCTCGAACAGGAGCACCGGCCGCCGGCTCTCGGCCAGCAGCACGCCGTCGCGTTCGATCCGGACGTGGCGGGAGCTGGGGAGCGTGTCGACGCGCTTGTACGGGTCCCGCGGATGGACGAACACCTCCTCGTCCTCCTCGTACCAGTGATCGAACTGCTTCCAGTAGAACGCGACGTGGCCGGCGAGTCCGGCCGCCTCCTCGATCGGCGTCTCATAGCCCCAGACGGCATCCGCGGCGACGCGGTCGC
>Ga0302325_10002085_pt1 | contig 49326 bp, 43 predicted proteins | sample Palsa_T0_2_FD_201948 | JGI IMG/M metagenome (GOLD analysis project Ga0302325, IMG submission 201948) | Peat permafrost microbial communities from Stordalen Mire near Abisko, Sweden - Palsa_T0_2 | ecosystem: Environmental > Terrestrial > Soil > Palsa > Peat permafrost | place: Sweden: Abisko...
CCACGGCCCACACGCCCGGCACGGCCGTGCGCTGGTACTCGTCGGCGACGACGAACCCTCTCTCGTTGATCTCCACGGCCACGCCGTTCGCCACCAGCCCCTCAGTGCGTGGTCGCCGGCCAACCGACACGACGACGGCTTCGACGTCGAAGGCCTTGTCGCCGGCCGTGACGGTGGTGAAGGTGCCGCCCGGATCGGGCGTGTGCGCGTCGACCTGGACGCCGGTGACGACGTCGATACCGCGCTTTTTGAACGAACGAGCGACCAGACGAACGATGTCCTCGTCGCAGCCGGTGAGGAGGGAGTCGAGTGCCTCCAGCACGGTGACCTTCGCCCCCAGATCAGAGAGGAGGGAGGCAAACTCGCATCCGATGGCGCCGCCCCCGACGACGGCCACCGAAGCTGGGACCTCTTTGAGGTCTAAGAACTCGTCGGACGTCAGCACCCAGCGGCCGTCGATTTCGAGCCCGGGCAAAGAGCGCGGCACCGAACCGGAAGCCAGAACGACATTGCGACCGATCAGTTCCCGCCCGGCGTCGTCACCGTCGAGAACACGCACCCGTCGATCCGCCTCCAGGGTTCCCGTGCCCGAAAGGATGGTGACCTTGCGACCCTTCAAGAGGCCCGACAGCCCCTTGAACAGCTTGTCCACGACCGCGTTCTTCCTGTCCTGACTGACCGAGAACTCGAGGCTCGGCTCGGGAACGTTGACGCCGAATTCGCCGGCGGACCGGACGGTGCGGTAGACGGCGGCGGTCTCGAGGAACTCCTTGGCCGGGACGCATCCCCGGTGGAGGCATGTGCCGCCGACCTTGTCCCGCTCGACGATGGCGACGGACAACCCGGCCGCTGCCCCATAGAGTGCGGTGGCGTACCCACCTGGACCACCACCGATGACGACGATGTCGAACTCGTTCTCAGCGCCCATCGTCGTCCCTTCTTCCTGTCCGTCTGCCGCGCGGCCGGTCCCTCCCCGAACTGCCCGTGCGCGGCGTCAAGCCCGCGATCCCACACCGTCGGTGTGCCGGATACAAGCCTACCGTTCATGCTCATGAACAACGCCGGATCTGGGCCGTGAACTCGGTCTGGATCACTGTCTACGGCGCCTGTGCAGTCAGTTTCATGATGGTCATGTACGCGTTGGAGCGGCGGGGCAACGGATTCGTGCTCGCCTTCGGCCCGGGCTGCCTGCTGTCGAGCGCCTACGGCTTCTTGTCGGGGGCGTGGCCATTCGGTGTCGTCGAGGTGATCTGGTCGGCCGTGGCCGTGCGCCGCTTCCTCCGTCCCGACTCCGGTTCGGAATCCCCGGCCGGCTCAGGCACCTCTCGCTGACCCGCACCGGGCCAACTACAACGAGCCACCCGTCCGGCCCACCTACACCGGGCTACCTGCACCGGGCCACCCGCCCGGCCCACCCCGGGGGCGCCGGGCGGCAGCAGCTCCTCAGATCGCCGGCTCAGATCGCCGGCTCGCTCTCCCCGACGCCTCGGGCGGCAGCCACCGTGGCCAGCTCGTCGACCCGGTCGTTCCAGCGGTCGCCCGAGTGCCCTTTGACCCAGCGGAATGTCACGGGTGTCACCGAGGCCACGGCCAGCTCAATCAATGGTTCCCACAGGTCCTGATTGGCCACCGGCTTGTTCTGTGAGTTCTTCCAATTCCGTCGTTGCCAACCCTGCCACCAACGGTCGTTGAAACAGTTCACCACATAGGTTGAGTCGCTCACCACCTCTATGCCCGAGGGATCTTCGGGAGTGAGCGATCGGAGCGCTTCCAGCGCCGCCATAATCTCCATGCGCTGGTTGGTCGTGTGCAATGCAGCGCCGCTGGCGAACTGTCCGCCGGGCACGGCCCAGGCCCAACCGCCCGGCCCCGGATTCCCCCGGCACGCCCCATCGGTGTACACAATTACCGGCGCTTCGGGGGAAATCATGCTCAATGTGTAACACCCGAATCCGGCGGTCACGCGACGACGTGGACGACCGGTACCGTGGAGCCATGTTGTTCGATGGGATCAGTCATCAGGTTCCCGACACCGATCCGGGCGAGACACAGGAGTGGCTCGACTCCTTTGATGCCATCGTCGACTCCCGCGGCCGGGCCCGGGCCCGCTATCTCCTCATGAAGCTGTTGGAGCGCGCCCGCACCAAGCAGGTGGAGTTTCCCGCCACGGTTTCGACGCCCTACGTCAACACCATTCCGGCCGACGCCGAGCCCTGGTTTCCCGGGGACGAATACCAGGAACGGCGGATCCGCGCCTACATCCGCTGGAATGCCGCCGCCATGGTCGTGCGGGCCAACACCCGGACCGATGGGATCGGTGGCCACCTCTCGACGTACGCCAGTTCGGCATCCCTCTACGAGGTCGGGTTCAACCACTTCTTCCGGGGCAAGGCCGATGGGGGCTTCGGCGATCAGGTGTTCATTCAGGGGCACGCCTCGCCGGGCATCTACGCCCGGGCATTCTTGGAAGGGCGCCTGAGCGAAGCGCAACTCGACAACTTCCGCCACGAGGTGGCCGGGAACGGCCTACCCAGCTACCCGCACCCTCGAGCGTTGCCTGAGTTCTGGGAGTTTCCCACCGTCTCCATGGGACTGGGTCCCATCTCCGCCATCTACCAGGCCCATGTCAACCGCTACCTCAATCAGCGCCATCTGGTCGATACCAGCGCCAGCCGGGTCTGGTGCTTCGTGGGCGACGGTGAAATGGATGAGCCTGAATCGATCGGCGCCTTGGGTGTGGCCGGTCGCGAACATCTCGACAATCTGATCTTCGTCGTCAACTGCAACCTGCAGCGCCTCGATGGTCCGGTACGCGGCAATGGAAAGATCATCCAGGAGTTGGAAGCCGTGTTCCGCGGCGCCGGCTGGAACGTGATCAAGGTCATCTGGGGCTCGCGGTGGGACGCCCTGCTCGCTCGCGACGTCGACGGCGTGCTCTTGGACCGCATGAACACCACGTTGGACGGTGAGTACCAGAAACTCTCCGTTGAGTCCGGGGCCTACATCCGGGAGCACTTCTTCGGGCCGGACCCGCGCCTGCGCCATATGGTCGACGACCTGAGCGACGACGAGCTGGTCACGCTCCCCCGCGGTGGACATGACTACCGCAAGCTCTATGCGGCCTACAAACAGGCCACGGAGCAACGCGGCGCTCCGACTGTGATTCTGGCCAAGACCATAAAAGGCTGGACACTGGGACCCGAGATCGAGTCCCGCAACGCCACCCATCAGATAAAGAAGATGACCAAGCCGCAGCTGCGCGCGCTGCGCGACCGCCTCTACCTGACCGATGACATCCCGGATTCGGCGCTTGAAGGCGATCCTCCCTACGTGAGGCCCGCCGAGGGCTCCGATGCCATGGAGTACCTGCGGGCCCGGGGACGCGTCCAATCCGGCCCGGTGCCTACCCGTCGGGTCAAGCCCTTCCGTGCCGTCCTGCCCGACCCGAAGGTCTTCGAGGAATTCTTCTCCGGATCCGGCACGCAGGCGGCCTCGACCACCATGGCCCTGGCCCGCCTGTTGCGGAATTTGGTCCGCGACCCCGCCATGGGCGCTCTGGTGGCGCCCATCGTCTCGGACGAGGCGAGGACCTTCGGTCTGGAGCCAATCATCGCCGAAGCGAAGATCTACGCCCCCGAGGGCCAGCACTATGTCCCGGTGGACGCCGATCTTCCCCTCAACTACGCCGAGAGCACCTCGGGCCAGGTCCTCCAGGAAGGGATCACCGAAGCCGGCGCGCTGGCAGCGTTCACCGCGCTGGCCACGGCCTATGCCACCTGGGGCCAGCCGATGCTGCCCGTGTTCCTCTTCTACTCAATGTTCGGCTTCCAGCGGATCGGTGACCTGACCTGGGCCCTGGGCGACATGCGGGGACGGGGCATTCTGGCTGGATGCACCGCCGGTCGCACCACCCTGCAAGGCGAGGGCCTGCAGCACGATGACGGGCATTCCCCCCTGCTGGCCTCGGTCAACCCGGCCGCCATGATCTACGACACATCGTTCGCCTACGAGGTGGCGGTCATCATGCGCGACGCCATCACGCGGATTCTCGGGCCGGAGCCCGAGGACCGGTTCTGGTATCTGACCCTGTACAACGAGGCCTATCCGATGCCGGCCCTTCCCGAGGGCGACGAGGGCGAGGTCATCAGCCGGGGGATCATCCAAGGTATGTACCGATTCAGCGCCGAGCCAGAGTCGGAAGGTGGCCTCCGGGCCACCGTGTGTTTCTCAGGCCCGATGTGGAGCGTGGCGCAGCAGGCGCAGGAACTGTTGGCGACTAGGTGGGGCGTGACCGTGGACACCTGGGCCATGACTTCATGGAACAGGTTGCGGGTCGAAGCGCTCGAGGTGGAGCGTTGGAATCGGCTCCATTCCGGCGAGGAGCCTCGCAGGGCGATCGTCACCGAGGCCCTGGGCGCCAGTCTCGACCCGGTGGTGGCAATCACCGACTACATGCGAGCGGTGCCTGATCAGGTGGCGCGCTTTGTCGAGCGACCGTTTACGTCACTGGGCACCGATGGCTTTGGTCGCTCGGACGCCCGTCAGGCGCTCCGAAGCCACTTCGAAGTTGATGCGCCACACCTCGTTGTCGCCGTCTTGCACGAACTGGCACGCGCGGGGCGATTGGAGCATTCCGTGGTCGAGCGTGCCGTCACCGATTTAGGGATAGTGCCCGCGATACATTCCCCATTCGACATCTGAGGGGAGCCCCCATGAGCGAAGAGACACTTCTGGTCGACGCCCAGGTGGCTGCCTATCGGGCGCGGGACTTGGAGAGTTTTCTCAGCTTCTATGCCGAAGACGTCGTGATCAAGGATTTTGACGGCAACGTTGTTATGGATGGTCTGGACGCCCTGCGTCAACAGTACGGCCAGCTCTTTGCGAACAGCTCGGATTTGCGGGTCGAACTCGGCGGCCGGATGTCGGTTGGGGAATACGTCATCGACGAGGAGAAGATCGATGGTTTCATTCTCCCCGGGTACCCCACGCAACTCCATGCGGTCGTCGTCTACCGAGTGGGGGATGGAAAGATCCGCAGTGTGGTCTTCCTGTCCTGAGGTGAACTGGATCGTTCACGCTCACGTGAAGAGATCGGAAACGCTCTCCCGCCGAAAGATCCGGCTTATCGCTTCGCCGAAGAGACCAGCCACGGAAATGACTTCCACCTTGGCCGACAGCGCAACCGGCTGCGTCTCCACACTGTCGGTCACGAAAAGGCGCTCAATCGGACTGGCATTGAGGCGTTCAATGGCTACCTCGGTGAGCAGTCCATGGCTGACGGCGGCGTAAATGGCGGCGGCTCCCCGCTCGGTGAGTACCCGGGCCGCATCAACAAGGGTGCCGGCCGAAATGGTGAAGTCATCCACCAAGAGGGCCGTCCGACCCTCCACCGAGCCGATCAACTCCATCACTTCAGCCGATTCAGAGTGATCAACGCGACGCTTGTCGGCGATGGCCAGCGGAGCGTGAAGCCGTTCGGACCATTGACGAGCCTTCTTGGCGAACCCGGCGTCCGGGGCAACGACAACGAGGTCCGGAAGTGTCTTGGCCGCAATGGCGTCACACAGAACGGGCAACGCATAGAGGTCATCCACGGGCACCTTGAAGAAGCCCTGCACTTGGGGGGCGTGCAGATCGAGCGTGACAACCCGGTCGACCCCGGCGGCCTCAATGGCATCCGCGCACACCCGTGCTCGGATTGAGACTCTGGGTTCATCCTTCTTATCGCCCTTGGCGTAGCTGAAGTACGGCATGACGGCGGTGATCGACGCGGCACTCGCTCGCTTGAAGGCGTCGATCCAGAAGAGCAGCTCCATGAAGTTGTCGTTGGCGGGAAAGCCGGTCCCCTGGACAAGAAAAACATCTCGACCGCGGACATTCTCGAGGATCCGCACAAAGAGGTTCCCTTCCGAGAACTTCAGCGTCTCACTCGAACCCAGTTGACAGTCGAGGTAGTCGGCGATCGCTCCGCCGAGCTTGCGGCTGGCTGACCCGGCGAAGAGGAGCAGCTCCTCTGACATCCCCCCAATCTACCTTGGCACTTCACTCCGAGGTGGTGGGGTCGATGCGGACGCTCGAGCCTCAGTGCAACAGCCTGGAGCGAAGGGCCACCTGTGCTGACCGCGCCGCCTTCAGGTGGCGGCGAGCATCTCGGTGAAAGTGGACAGCGTTTCCTCTGCCCCGTCAGGAACGCTGATGACAAGCCAGCGCGCGTCGGATCCGAGCGTCACGGCAAACTGGAAAAATGCACAGCACTTTTTCTCGCGTTGACTGAGATCAGCCGCCGCCACCAAGGCCCCGTCGGTCTCCTTCAATTGAAGACGGAGAGCCGATCCGCTGCTCTCCAGGCTGGTGACCGATGACCGGTAGAACGTTCGCCACTCGGCAATTCGTTCCTTCAGCCCGTCGACACTGAGCGTGCAGGCGATGGGCACGCAGGCACCGCTGTCATCCATCCGGCCATCTTATGGTTTCCGTTCGTCCACCAGCAGGTCCCGGGTGATCTCCAGCTGGCCCAAGTGCTGGAACAACTCCTCAAGAATGTGCAGCAACACGGCCCCCTTGGACGTGGCATACGGCACCGATTGGTCGTCGGACTTATCGAAAGGCGCAGGCGCCGCCAACGGGTCGAGTGCAACCATGTCGGCCTCCAACCTCCGGCGAGCAGAGTCCAGGCGCGCCACGAGCTCATCAACCGGTCCCGAAGAAATGAACTCGGCGTCCCGGTCTCGCTCAATCGACCGGCCCGCCACCGTAGCGCCGCCCCAGAACTCCATGACTCCGAGGCAATGGGTGACGATGGCGTAGGGCGAGTTGGCACCGGCAAGATCGGGACGCTGGTTGGCCAGTTCACTTCCGAGCTGGCGCAGGATGCCACCCATATCCGCCAGAGCAAGGTCGATGAACCACAGGTAGTCGGCGACCGGGACCGCTACCAACGACTCCCTCGGGACCCGGTCATCCATGGACCAAACCTAGTGAGCGACCCAGGCATCGGGATCGGTCGTCATCTTCTGCACATGGTCCGGCAGCTGTCCGGAGACGACGTCGGTCAACGTGACCTTTTCCAGGACGGAGCGCAGGCTGGCCCGCACGGCCACCCACACCTGCTGCAGATTCTCGGCCGCCCCGTCGTAGCTGGTGGCTTCGGGGCGGTAACCGCGGACTTCGGCCAAAGGGCCATCGAGGGCGCGAATGACGTCGGCCATGGAGATCTCGTTGGCATTGCGAGCCAGGCGGTACCCACCTTCGGCGCCGCGCTGGCTGGCCACTATGCCGGCCCGGCGCAGGTCGGCCAGGATCGCCCCCAAAAACCTGGGCGGGAGGCCCTGCTCTCCAGCCAGGAACTCGGCGGTCTGCGGGGTGCCGGCAGCAGCCAGGGCCAGAAGGGCCCGAATGCCGTAATCGACCTTGGCCGGGATATGCATGGCGAGATTCTGCCCCGCCCAACTCGGGACGTCACGTTCACCTCGTCGGCAGAGGCATGCCAAGATTCCCCCATGGCGAAAGTGGCGCTCCATCTGACCGGCAACGAGGACGCCGATGCGGTGATCAGCCGGGATCCCCTGGCGCTCCTCATCGGCATGGTGCTCGACCAGCAGGTCACCATGGAGAAGGCGTTTTCCTCACCGGCCGAACTGGTCCGTCGTCTCGGGGTCCCACTCCAGGCGGCGTCCATTGCCGCCATGGACCCGGAGGAATTCGCCACGGTATTCAAGGAGAAGCCGGCGCTGCATCGCTTTCCCGGTTCGATGGCCAGCCGGGTCCAGGAAGTCTGCCGCATGGTGGCCGAGGAGTACGGCGGCAAGGCCGACGCCATCTGGAAGGGCGCGCCCGACGGTGCGGCGCTGATCGCACGGCTGACCGCGCTGCCAGGCTTCGGGGCCCAGAAGGCACGGATATTCGCCGCCCTTTTGGGTAAGCAACTCGGCGTACAACCCGAAGGATGGCGGGCGGCCACCGCACCGTTCGGCGAAGCCGGCTCGTTCATTTCGGTCGCCGACATCATCGACGCAGAAACCCTGGGCAAGGTGCGCGCCCACAAGCAGGCCATGAAGGCAAAGGCACGCGCCAAGGCGTGACGCTGCCCGCCATCGCGGACTGCCACCTGTACCTGTGCACTCCAGATCGTCCCGATCTCAGCACGTTTGTGGCGGAGTGCATTGAGGGAGGGGTGGACATTGTCCAGCTCCGGGAGAAGCATCTGGCGGCCAGGCCGCTGATTGCCCGAGCCCTCCTGGTGGCGAGCGTCTGTGCTGACTACGGGGTCCCGTTCATCTTCAACGATCGACCCGATCTGGCCCTCGAGGTCGGAGCCGATGGGGTCCACGTCGGACAAGACGATGCTCCCGTCGGTCTGGCTCGCCGCATCCTCGGTCCAGGCGCCATCATCGGGCTGTCGACCCACTCGGCGTCCGATCTGTCTGGAGCGGCGGGCGAGGACGTCTCCTACCTTTCAGCCGGACCGGTCGAAGCCACTCCGACCAAGCCGGGGCGACCCGGCACCGGACTCGACTATCTGGCTCTGGCCACACGAAGTGCGACGGTGCCGGTGTTTGTCACTGGCGGCGTCACCCCTGAGAAGATCCCTGAACTGGCCGAGGCCGGAGCACGCCATTTCGTCGTCGTGCGCTACCTGACTGAATCAGCCGAACCGGCTTCGGCGGCCCGGGCCCTGCGCCAGTCCCTACAGCGAATCCTTGACGGATCACCCCAGCAGGGTGCCTAGGTACACAGGAGTGCCAGCGTGATAGTTCGTTCCGCGGAAACCGTGGAGTTCGGGCTGGACCAGTTGTTGCCGTAGTACGCCGCCACTTCGAACCAGTAGTGGCCCATACCCAGACTCCCGCTCGTCCACGATGTTCCCGACACACCGCCCTGCACCACGCTGAAGCCGGTGGTACCGGAGGTCGTCGATTGCAAGACGGTGTAGCTGATGACCGGATTGCCGTTGGAAGGTGCGGTGACTGCACTCCAGGAAACCTTGACCGTGGTGCCGACAATGAAACTGGTGCATTCCGCATCCACTCCCGTCGGAGCCGACGCCGGAGCGGGTCCCGATTGCGCCAGTCCGACACTGCCAGCATTGAGGCCGGCATTCCAGGTCGTCGCCCCGGCCAAGCCCGCACCGGCCACCAGAATTACCGAGGAGGCCACGATGAAGAACAAGCAGCGAGCTGTTGTCTTCATCGTGGCCTCTCGGGTGTGGTCCCTGCCGGGGTGTAGCTGGTCAGCTGATCAGCTGGTCCATGCATCAACGGCTGGGCTGGTTGTCGCCGTGGCCGCTCCACCGGTCGCAGTAACTGCAGTCAACGACGGCATGGAGAAGTACGTGTTGGCACAGGCCAACGGGGTGGCGACGGTCATGCTGGCATCGTTCGTGAAGGTCACGACGAGGCTCCCCGCAGCGGCCACGGTGAGCGGTGTGGTCAGGGTGTGTGAGCTGCCCGACGTGCCTGTCGAGTAGTTCCAGATCACATCGCTGGTCGTGCCGCTGCAACCCGTTTGTGCCGTCGACAGTGCGCTGGTGGTGTAACCGGCCGCGTAGGTCGTGTTGGTGGGCAGCTGCAGCGCCGTGATCGTCACCGGGTATGGGTTGGTGTTGGCGATCGTGACCACCACGTCGCCGTTGCCACCCGGGTAGAGCTGGTTGGTGGCGGACGGAGAGGCAATGGCGCTGATGCTCAGGTTGGAGATGGTGGCCGACTGCCCTTCACCCGCTGAGCCCGAGTTCAGGCCGACGATCCAGTTGGTGGCGGCGTAGGCGCCGGTCCCGGCCAACAGGACCCCTGCCACAACGGCGCAGAGCCGGGCTCCACGCTGCTTGCGGCTGCGCCGCACTGGCTCAAGGGAGCCGACTTCTGTTGATGTCATGGTGCTGGTCATTTGATTCCCTTCGATTCGATGGACTTTTGCCCGCGCCCAAAAGTTCGGGTGACTCAAAGGTAAGGAACCCAGGTTTCATGGGAATCGCCGTTGGGTTGCAGTTGGGTTGGAGTTGTGAAAGGAGGGACCAAGGTCACTTGACAGTGATGAGGGGACTACGCATCGGGCCGGCATGGGACTCATGCGAGGGGGTTCACGCGCCCCGCCCCGCCCAGCCCCGCCCCGCCCAGCCCCACCCGGGGAAAATTACCGGCGCCGCTCCAACCAGCCCAACAGAATGGCGATCACCCGGGGATCGGCTCGCAGCCAATGGCCGGCCCCGTGCACCAGATGGAGATCACACGGACCGGTCGCCGCTTCGGCCAACTCTCTGGAGTCGGACACCGGAATATCGGGGTCGTCAGCTCCATGGACGACCAGGAGCGGCCGTCCGCGGAGAAGCCCGGCGTCCTCCTTCGGGTGGAGGATCGAGAGTTCCTTGACCCAGGTCTCCGGGGAGCCGGGAAAGCCGGCCGTGCTGATCAGACCCGTCCGCACACAGCGCTCAATCAGCGCGGCCGGGTCCCCGACCAGGTGCTCCAAGGTGGCCGGGGTGCCCAGACAGGCCACGCCGGCCACGCGCTGATCATGGGACGCCACATGGAGGGCTAGCACCCCACCGAAGCCGAAGCCGATCAGCCAGCGGGGCACATCCTTCGGTACCTCGGTCTCGATCAGCAGGTCCAGGTCGTCCAGCCAACCCTGGGCCGAGAAGTCGCCGGCGGAGTCGCCGGCCCCCCGCAACGTCCCGGTGACCACCCGCCACCCCGTCTCCCGGGTGAGCCGATCGGCCAGGGCCGGCAGGGTGACCGCCACTTCGATGGCCGAGCTGCCGTCCCGCGGGAGGTCGTGGCACAGGACCACATGGCCACCGATCGGCGCGCCGGGCGCCGTGGAGCTGGCGTACGAACAGAGAGCACCTGCAGCCCCGCCGGGCAGGAGCCGGAAGGGCCCCGTCACACTAAATGCCGATACGTTGCGCCAGGAGTTCGCGGTGATAGGCCGGATCGCCGAGCAGGAGCTCGGAGGACTTGGCCCGCTTGAAATACAGGTGGGCCGGGTGCTCCCAGGTGAAGCCGATGCCCCCGTGAATCTGGATGTTCTCCGAAGCCGAGTGGAAGTAGGCCTCCGAGCAGTAGGACTTCGACAGGGATGCCACCACGGGCAGCTCGTCCGAGTCCTCGGCCGCCGCCCAGGCCGCGTAGTAGGCGGCGGACTTGGCCGACTCGACCTCCAACAGCATGTCGGCGCACTTGTGCTTAATGGCCTGGAAGCTGCCGATCGGACGACCGAACTGAATGCGGGTCTTGGCGTACTCCACCGAAGCATCGAGCACGCGCTGGGCCCCGCCGACCTGCTCGGCCGCCAGAGCCACCGCGGCCAGGTCGAGTGTTTTGGACAGCCCCGCCTCGGCTCCCCCGTCCGCACCGACCAGCGTCGCCGCCACATCGGAGAACTCCAGCCGGGCCTGCTTGCGGGTCTGGTCCATCGTCGGCAACGAGGTGCGGGTCAGCCCGGGCGATTCGCCCTGGACCGCAAAGAGGGACACCCCGGCCGCCGTGCGGGCGGCCACCAGGACCAGATTGGCGATGTGGCCATCGAGCACGAACATCTTGTGCCCGTTGAGCACCCAACCATCCCCACTCTTCGTGGCGGCGCATTCGATCCCGGAGAAGTCCCACTTCCCGTTGTCCTCGGTGATGGCCAGCGTGGCGATGGTCTCCCCCGAAGCGATGCCCGGGAGGAAGTTCTTTTTGGCCTCGTCGTCGCCGGAGGTCAGCAGGGCGTTGGCCGCCAGGGCGACGGTGGAGAAGAACGGGGCGCACAACAGGGCGGCACCCATCTCTTCGAGCACCACAGTCAACTCGACATACGAGAATCCCGAGCCGCCGAACTCCTCGGGGATGGTGAGCGACTGCAATCCGAGCTGGTCGGCCATCTGGCTCCAGACCGCCGGGTCGTAGCCCTCGGTCGTATCCATCAGGCGGCGCACCTCGGACTCGGGTGACTTTTCCGTCAGGAACCGCCGCACCGATGTGCGCAGTTCCTCCTGCTCGTCACTGAAGGCGAAATTCATGCGAAGGCTCCCTCTGCCTGTTCCTACGTCAGGTGGGTGTCTACCACTCCACGGGGCTCCGCGACCAGAGAGCCGCCCGCTGTGACACGCTGGGACCATGGGACAGCTGGAGATGATCTGGAGTGACGCCCGGACCGAGGTCCACCAGATAGTGGTGGGGCCGATGGAGAACAACGTCTATGTGATCCGGTGCCGCCGATCGGGTGAAGCCCTCCTCATCGATGCCGCCAACGAGCACGAAGCGCTCCTGGAGATCTGTACCCGCCTGGGCGTCCGCCAGGTGGTGGAGACCCACGGCCATTGGGACCACATCCAGGCCGTTCCGGCGGTTCGGGAGGCCGGTATCTCCGTGGCCGTAACCCAGGCTGACGCCGGCATGCTGCCCAGCTACGACCTGATCCTGACCGACGACGAGGTCCTCAGCCTCGGTGACCTGCGCATTCGCACCCTGACCACGCCCGGGCACACGGCGGGTTCCATCTGCTTCGCCGTTGAGGGGACCAACCTGCTCTTCACCGGGGACACGCTGTTCCCCGGCGGTCCCGGCAACACGAAGCTCGAGGGAGCCAACTTCGACGACATCATCACGTCCATCGATCGAAGGATTCTGGCCAAGTTCGATCCCGACACGCTGGTGCTGCCGGGCCACGGGGTGGCCACCACGGTGGGCACAGAAGCTCCCCACCTGCAGGAATGGGTCGACCGGGGCTGGTAAGCCTCGCCCCCCTGTTGCCTCACGTCAATTCCTCCGGGAAGCCCGATTCGTTGCCTCATCTAAAACCTCCGGATGCAGACTCGGATTGAACGCCCTGTTCACCGGTGGTTTGACTGGTGCGGGGGCCTTGGTGAGGGCCAGGCGCTCGAGTCGGGTGGTGAGTTCTTGGATGGCGCGGTAGAGGTCTCCAGGCCGGACGCTCTCCATGGCCTCATCCATGGAGGCCCGAGTGGCTTTGGAGATCTCCTTTCGAGCGCTGGCTCGGGCATAGGGAGTGGCCGCTCGGTCATGGCGCTTGGTCACCTTGGCCCCGTGGCGCTCCTTGAAGACCAGCTTTTGCTGGGCCAGCAGGTAGTTGGTGTAGGTCTGGTCGAGGGCCCAGATCTCATTGAGGATCGTGAGTTCGGCTGGCGTGTCGAAGCGCAGGTAGCCGACCAGCTCGCGCACATGGGTCCAGTTCTTCTGTTCGACATGGGCCCCGTCGTTCTTGTTGCCCGAGCGTGAGCGGGTGAAGGTGATCTCGTGCTCGGTGCAGTAGTCGAAGAGGTGGTAGTTGATGAACTCGGATCCATTGTCCGAATCGATACCGAGGATCGGGAAGGGGAACTGGGCCATCACGTGCTCGAGGGCCTCGAAGACCCAGATGGCCGCCTTGTTCTTGACGCTGCGGTTGATGGTCCAGCCCGTGGCGATGTCGGTCACGGTGAGGGTGAAGCAGAACTCCCCTGAGGAGTTGCCCCCTTCGTGGCCGACCAGGTCGATTTCGACGAATCCAGGCACGTTTTCGTTCCATTCGGCCCAGGTGCGAATCGGGATCTGGGACTTGAGCAGCGTGCCCGGCTTGGTGTGGGCCCGCCCTCGGGGGAACAGCTTGGCCCGTTCGGGGGCCAGATGGCGATCGATCGATGCCGCGCTCATCGAGATCAACAGGGCCGCCTCGGTGTCGCTGAGCGTGATGTCGCCGTCCCGGCGCAACAACGGCACCACCGTGGCCAACATGGGGGCCAGGCGCTTGCCGGCCGGGGTGCGGGTCAGCGTCCAACACGTGATGAGACAGGCGATCAGATGCGGGCCGAACTTGGCCGCTCTCGACGTCCGAGGCCGGTGCACCTTGACCGTGCCGGCCTCGCGCAGCGCAGCTCGGGCGTAGTCACGGTGCCACCCGGTGAGCTCGACCAGCTCGTTGAGGATCCTCGACTTCTCCGGCCGGTTCGCCCGCTTGTAGGCCGTCGCCTTCTTCATCGTCACGGCCTGGCGTTGACCCATCGAGAGCTCCATCGCTCAGGCCTAAACCCGGCGCTGGGCAGCTGTCGATCTCAGTGCCGAAGCGGAGATTCCCAGATGAGGCAACGTATGGGGTCAGGCGGAGGTTTTAGATGAGTCAACTCGCACCCAACGAGACTAGGAGCGGGTCGCTGGTACTCTGCGCCGGGAGGGCATATGGCGCTGTCGTTGCACACCATTGACGTCGATCAGCATCTCTTCGAGTCGCGGCACACCTGGGCCGAGTACATCGACCCGGCCCAGCGAGGAGACGCCCTGTCCATTGAGGATGACGACGCGGGCTGGCCGTGGCTGGTGTGGCGGGGCCGCCAGCTGAGCCCGATTGAGGTTCCGGTGCCCGAGCAGGGCGCGGCCATCGGCGACGCACGATTGAGCCGGTTGCGAGGCGAGCGCCCGCCGGCCACCTTTGAGGAGCTGGTGCCGGCCGCCTACAGCTCGGCGGTGCCGCGCCTGGCCCTGCTGGAGGAGTTCGGCTTCGACGGCGCCGTGCTGTTTCCCAACTTCGGGCTCCTGTGGGAGAAGATGCTGGCTGAGGACGGAGGCGCCCAGAGGGCCAATGCCCGGGCCTACAACCGTTTCATGGCCGATGTCTGCGCCGATGGAGCAGGACGGTTGTTCGGTGTGGCGCACATATTCCTGCACGACCCCGAGTGGGCCGTAGCCGAAATCCTTCGGGTGCGGGATGACGGGGCGCGCCTGGCCATGATCTCGCCGGCGCCGGTCGACGGGAAGCCGCTCTCGCACGCCGATTTCGATCCGGTGTGGGCCGCCTTCAGTGATTGCGGCGTGGCGCCGGTCTTCCATGTGTCCGGGTTCGAAAGTCCGATCAACCCGGCCTGGCATGTCGGAGAGACCGAGGACGGCGGGCTGTTCCTCGACTCCATCTTCTTATGGCTGGCCCCGGCCATCGCGTTGGCCAATTTGATCCTCAACGGCACGCTGCAGCGTTTTCCCGACCTGCGGGTCGGCGTGGTTGAACTGACCGCCGGATGGGTGCCGAGCTTCCTCCTCCACCTCGACGGCGCCTCGGACTTCTTCGCCCAGCGGCACGGCGGCCCCCTCCATGCTCTGGCCGACCGGCCGTCGGACTACTTCCTGCGACAGGTCCGGGTGGCGGCGCTGCCCTACGAGATGCCCAACCTGCTGGTGCCCAAGGTGGGGGACACCACGTTCATGGTGGGCAGCGACTGGCCCCATGCCGAAGGTGTGGCCAACCCCAGGGCGGCGGCTGATCGGGCGGCACACGGGTTGTCCGAAGGGGCCCGAACCAACCTCCTTGGTGCCAATGCGGCCTGGCTCCTCGGTCTGTGATCACCGGCCGGTCGGCCGTTCGGCCGTTCGGCCGGTCGGCCGTTCGGCCAGTCGCTCCCGTTAGCCCCACCCGAGGGGCAGCGAGCTCAGGCCACGTATGGCGAAGCTGGGCCGGCGGACCGGTGGGCCCGTGAGGTGGAGATTCGGCATCCGATGCAGGATGGCCTGCACCGCAAGACGCGTCTCGGTACGGGCCAGTGGCGCACCCAGGCAGAAGTGGATGCCACCGGAGAAGGACAGGTGCGGGTTGTGCGGCCGGTGCCAGTCCAATTTATCCGGATGGGCGAAAACCGCCGGGTCACGGTTGGCGGCCCCGTTGCCGAGAATGAGGGCGCTGCCCCGCTCGATTCGCTTCCCGCCCACCGTCACCGGTTCGGTGGCGATACGCAATGTCATCTGCACCGGACTGTCGAAGCGGAGGAGTTCGTCGACCGCCGCACTGTCGAGTGAGGGATCGGCGCGCAGCTCCTCCATGCGGTCCGGTTGGGCCAACAGACCGACAAAGCCGTTGCCCAGCAGATTGGCGGTGGTCTCGTGGCCGGCCATGAGGACCAGCAGGACGGTGGAGATCAACTCGCTTTCTGTCAGGGCGTCGCCATCAGTGGAGGCCAGCAGGGCGGAGATCATGTCGTCCTCCGGGTCGTTGCGGCGCAACGCGATGAGATCGGCCAGGTAACCGGAGATGGCGTCGACTGCCGCGTTGGCGGCCTGCCGGGTCTCCGTGGTCTGCAGCGGACCGGGGTCGAGACCGGTGGCGAGCGCCGGCGCATGAGCGATCACGTGGTGGGTGTCGGCATCGGGCACACCGATCAGCTCGCAGATGACCCGGGCCGGGAACGGATAGGCGAAGGATGCCATGAAGTCGGCTTCCCCCCGCGGCACCATGTCGTCGAGGAGTTCACCGGCCAGGGCCGCAATGCGCGCCTCAAGCCGCTGCACCGTCCTGGGGGTGAAGGCCTTGTTGACCAGCCCGCGGAGACGCGTGTGGTCCGGCGGGTCCCGGAACAGCATGAGTTCGCGCAGTCGTTCATTGAAGGACCGCTGGAGCTCGGGATCCCGCTGGGATCCGAGGAGCCGGCGGAGCGGACCCAAGTGCAGTGTCGACAGGTCGATGTGGCTCTCGTCACTACTCAGGGCCGGATTGCGCAGCGCCGCACTGACGTCGGCGTGGCGGGAGATGATCCACACCCCGAGGGGACTGTGGTGCACCGGGTCTAGTCGTTGGAGCCGCTCGTACTTGGAATAGGGATCCTCACGCCGGCTGGCCGAAGACATGAACCACACCAACTCGGGGGTCAGCAGTGCGGCCCGGATCGACGGCCGGGCCTTCATGGCGTCGGCCCGTCGGCCGGGAGAAGCCCCAGGAGCCGGGCCAGGAAGCGGAGGGTGTCGACGAGAATGGTGTCGTGCAGGTGTTCGGGATCCAACATCCTCTGCATGAGCAACCCGTCCAAAATGGCCGCCACGACCGAAGCCAACTCAACGGGGGAGAGTTCCGACTCCACCCGGCTGAGCGCGCTGGCGATGGCCTCCACCTCGCGGCGCTGAATGGCCACCATGCGGGCCCGCACCGCCGGACTGCGCATGGCCAGCAGCCACAGCTCGACCTCCAGGATCATCTGCGCCCGGGCGTCGCGGTGAGGTGACGCTCCTCGGGACATGACGATGTCGAGGAATCGGTTGAGGTCGCGGTGCTCGGCGAAGATGGCATGCAACTCATCGATCTCGCGCTGCTCCTGTTCGTCCAGCAGGGCCAGATACAGGTCCTCTTTGTCGGTGAAGTTGCTGTAGAGGGCGCCGCGGGAGAGGCCGGCTGCTTCGGTGATGGCATCGACCGAAGCGGCCCCGTAACCGTGCGACACGAGCACCTTCTCGGCCGCGTCAAGGAGCCGGCGCCGGACCACGTCTCGGCTCGGACGCTTTGTCCGTTGAGGCTCCATTCAAGACAGTATAGAACTGAAGACATATATGTATTCAAATGAAGTTCCGTCAAGCCCGGGGACAGGCCGGCCGGCTGCGTACGATGCGGGACATGGGCGTCACCGGCATGGCCAATCTGGCGGTGAAAGTGGTCGACTTGGAAGCCGCCTGCGCCTGGTACGTGGCGGCGGGAGCGACCGTCACTGAGCCCGTGACCTGGGAGAACGGCCGTCGCGCCGACGTGTCGCTGGGCACACTGGCGCTCACCTTGTTCACCAAGGCCATTTACGAGGACGCCTGCGCGCTCCCCGACGAGGGCTTTCTCCATCCCGCTCTCTTTGTGGACGACCTGGATGCCGAGTTGGCCCGCCACACTGTCCTGTGGGGACCCCGAACCGTGTCCGGCACCTTCGGCACCCGTCGGATCGCCTTCGTCGAGGCCCCGGGCGGTATCCGCCTGGAGTTCATGGAGCAGGTGGAGGATCCTTTGGGGGCGTGAACTTCGGCCCGATCTTCAGCGGCGGCTGGTCATTCTCCAAGGCAGGTCGCCGCCAGCATCACGGTAGTCAATTGGCGGAATAGTAAGACAGCCATCGAAGTATTCCGAATATTTTCTACCGAGGGAGCGGACAGCCTTGAGGCGTTATGCATATCCGCATCGATCCACAGATTGCTCGATCGCGTTGATTTGCGATGATGAAGAGGCTCTCCCCTACTCCTTGAAATAGAAGCCGGCAGCGATGTCCTCGAGCAACGTCGGGAGCTCGGGCTCCCAGCCGAGAAGCTCTCGGGTCAGTTGGCTCGAGGTGGGATTGTCGAGCGAGAGAGGCAAGAAAAGGAAGGCGAAGTGTTCGCTTGCCCTCTCGTCGGGGATTCGCTCCACCGGAACACCCAATCCGGCTCCGATGGCTTCGGCGATCTCGCGGAGTGCGATGCCCTCTTCGGCCGCCGCGTGCAGCCGCGTCCCAGCCGGGGCTGACTCGAGGGCGAGCCTGTAAAGGTGCGCCGCATCGAGCCGGTGGACGGCCGGCCAGCGGTTCGACCCGTCGCCTACATACCCTGACACGCCGGTCTCCCGGGCGATGCCGATGAGCGTGGGGATGAAGCCCTGTTCGCCCTGGCCGTGCACGGTTGGCGGGAGGCGGATGACCGACGATCGCACGCCGCGCTCAGCCATGGCGATCACAGCGTTCTCCGACGCTGCCCGAGGGAGGGAGGAGTCAGCCACCACGTCTTCGGTCCCGGTTCGGTTGGCTGCCGCCAGGGACAACAAGAGCGTCCCGGAAGTCATCACGAATGGTTTGCCCGAACCCTCCAAGGCCGCCCCGATGGTCTCGACGGCGGCCAGGTCGGCCTGGGCCGCACCGATGTAATCCGTCAGCATTCCGGTGTTGTCGAAGGCGAGGTGGGCAACGCCGTCCGCGGCCGCGGCTCCGCGGCGCAAGCTTTCGAGATCTTCGAGGGAGCCCCGGTGGACCTTGGCCCCGGCGGCGGTCAGGGCGGCGCCCGCCTCATCGGATCGGGCAAGTCCGACAACGTGATGTCCGGCGCCAAGCAACTCAACGACGAGGGCCGATCCGATGTAGCCAGACCCGCCCGTGACGAATACCTCCATGATGGACTCCTCTGCGACTGGGCAAGATCCGGCCTTACAGCGAACCAGGATGGCGCTGAACCGGTAGAGCCATAGTGCGCCGAAGGTTATCGACAGGTCCGATCACACTCTTCACCCAATGTTCAGATTCGATCAAACGCAAAATTTAGTAAAGTTATAGAAATAAGCGGAAATCGATATCGAGTTGTCATCGTGGGTGGCGGCGCGTCGGGGATACTGCTGTCCGCCCACCTGCGGTTACAACGCCCCGATGCCCTGATCACCGTCGTGGACTCGTCGGGCCGTCCTGGGACAGGGGCGGCCTACGGCACCCCCGACCCCTGCCACCTGCTCAACGTGGCAGCGGAAGGGATGTCGGCCTGGCCAGAGGATCCCAGCCATTTCTGTCGGTGGCTGGAGGAACGTGCCGTGGCCAATGTTGACGGCTTCGCACCCCGTCTCGCGTATGCCCGCTACCTGAACGATGTGTTGGGCCAGGCAGGTGTACGACTCGAGCACGGGGAGGTGGTGCGTCTGACGCCCGGCACGCCGACGCGGGTCTTCCTCGCGGATGGGCGGGTGCTGGCCGCCGATGCCATCGGCCTGGCGACGGGGCGAGCTCCAAGTGGCGCGCCCGAGACGCTCGCTCGGGCCCTGGCGCCAGCGTCCGACGCCACCCCGTGCGCGCTGGTCGAGGACCCCTGGGCGCCGGGTGCCCTCTCCCAGCTCGATGCCTCCAAGCCGAGGCGCGTGCTCGTCGTCGGTTCGGGCCTCACCGGAGTCGATGTCGCATTGCACCTCATTGCGCGCAAAGTGGAAGTCACGCTCGTTTCCCGCCACGGCCAGCTACCTCGTCGGCACCGCAGGTGCGGGCCTCCCGTCCCGCTGGCGAACATCGCCGCGCTCGGTCCGGAGAGCGGACTCAATGAGTTGAGAGCCGCCGTCCGCAGTGAACTCGAAGCTGCCCGTGCCGCGGGCATCGACTGGCGGCAGGTCATCGATGCCCTTCGTCCTCACACGTCCCGGCTGTGGCAGGCACTCAGCTGGCAGGACCAGCGTCGGTTCTTGCGTGAAGACCTCCGTGACTGGGAGGTTCTCCGCCATCGAATGCCGCCGAGCGTCGCGTCGGCAGTCGATGATGCGGTCGCTTCGGGGCAGTTGGCCATCGTGGCGGGTGAGGTCGTCGAGGCTCGTTCATTGGACGGTCAACTGGTGGTCATGCTCTCGACCGCCGATGGACCGGTCACCCACACGGACGATGCCGTTGTCTTGGCCACCGGTGGGGCCTGGGATCACCGGGCCCTCTCTTCGTCCCAGCCATGGGCATCACTTCTGGCTGCCGGTCACGCCACGGCTCATCTGAGTGGTGTTGGTGTCCGGACTGATTGCTGGGGTCGGCTGATCGATATGCACGGCGGCCCTGCCCCAAACATGGTTTGCCTGGGCGCGATTCGCCAAGGCGAGCTGTGGGAGAGCACCGCCATCCCCGAGATCCGATCGCAGGCAGTCGCTGCCGCCGAACTGTTGGCCACCCAACCCGGCCCCGCCCGGCACCCGTCCACACCGCCGACGCGTCGCCGCCGACTCCCTGCTGAGGCGGCGTATGCCGAAGGTGTCCGCCGGTTGCTCGGTGTGCAACAGGGAGCCTCACAGGCGTTTGCCGCCGCCGTCGCCGCCGACCCTGGTCACGCCCGTGCGCATGCCGCCCTGGCACTGATCGCAACCGAACGCCCGGACCGGGCCGGTGGGCCCGAAGCCGTCGCCGGCCATGTCGCCCGGGCTCGTGCGGCGGCATCAGCCCGGACGAGCGCGGACGACCAAAGTCACGTCGAGGCCCTTGCGCTATGGTGCGAGCACGGAAGCCGCGTCGGGACGACTGCGCTCGTCGCCCACCTGGAACAGGTACCCGACGACGCCCTCGCGCTCTTGGTACTGGCCCCTTCCATAGCGTTCGCCGGGGCCGGGGAGGCTCTGCCCGATGTGTGGGGCTATGTCGACCGCTTCGCGACGGTGTTCGGCGAGGCGCCGTGGTACCTCGGGTTGTCGGCCTACGGCCGGACAGAGCAGGCTCGTTTCTTCGATGCCGCCGATCTCGCGGAGGCGGCGCTCGATGCCAGTCCGGACAACGGGAACGCTGCCCACGCCCTCACCCACGTTCACTACGAGACGGACGCACATGCCGCCGGCCTGCAATGGCTCGCCGAGTGGATTACAACCGCAGGGCGGACCCAGCGTTATCGGCCGCATTTCCACTGGCACGCAGCGCTCCACGAGCTGGCGATCGGCGACACCGCGAGTGCGGCCCGTCGCTACGCCGAGCAATTGGTGCCGCCACGCTCGACGGGCATCCGGTGTCTCATCGACGCCGGCTCGCTCGCTTGGCGGGCGCGGTTGCATCCGGATTGGATCGCACCCCCCGACCCGCTCCCGATCCTGGCCGAGGCCGGGTCCCTCGCGACAGATCCGCCGACCGCATTCATCGCCTTTCACGCTCTTCTCGTCCACGCGGCCAACGAAGACGTCGCTGCCATCCGGACTCTCGACGTTCCCGGACTTACTGACGCTCAGGCCGCCACTCTGGCGTTGCTACGCGAAGGATTGGCGGCACTGCTCGAACAGCAACCGCGACGAGCGCTCGACCACCTGCTCGAAGCCCTCCCCGGGCTTCCGGGGTTGGGTGGGAGCCGCGCTCAGCAGGAAGTCGTGCTGGAGACCGCACTGGCTGCGATGCTCCGACTCGGAGCGCCTGGTCAAGCTGCCCGCTTGCTGTCCCGGCATCGCGCTGGCGCGGCAATTCCCAGCGCGAGTCGAGACGCCGTCAGCTGACCAGCCCACTGGTGGGCAACAGCGGAGAGCCTGGGACTGTATTCAAACCCACCATCGTCCCTTTGGCGATTGCTCGAATTGTTGCTTGGACCCGAACGCTGAACCGTGCCCGAAGCGATCATTCTCACAGCCTGCTCGCCAAGTGTTGGGACGGGTCGTTGTAGCAGCCGATGGCGAAAGTCAGAATCACCCGGCGTTTGGCTTGACGGCAAATATCTGCCATCGGCTAGGGACACCCTTGAGCTCCCTCTCGCCGCGATCGACGAAGTCGATTCCCGATCCAGCCACCAAATCCACAACAGTCCGAGAGACAAGGATCTCGTCTGTATCGGCCATCGATGAGACGCGACTGGCTATATGGACAGCGATACCGGCGATGTCATGATCAGACCGGGACTCGATCTCGCCCGTGTGCAGTCCAGCTCGGATGTTGATTCCCAGTGGCTGGACGAGCTGCTGAATGGATTGGGCGCACCTGATGGCACGGGCCGGACCGTCAAAGGTGGCAACTGATCCATCTCCGGTGGTCTTGATCAGGTTCCCGCGGAAGCGGCCGATCTCCTGACGGGCGAGGCGGTCGTGGTCCTCGAGAACCTCTGACCAGCGTTTGTCGCCCAACTTCGCCAACTGTGAGGTTGATCCGACGATATCGGTGAAAAGCACAGTGGCCAGGACGCGATCAAACACCGGGGTGGGCTTGAGTCCGGTAACGAACTTCTGAACCTCGTCGATCGGGCGATTGAGGTCACCGGCCGTGATCTCCCAATCCTCACCGGGCAGATGGAGAAACGTGGAACCGGGAATGCGGTCGGCCACATCCTTGGATTGCGCTGCCGGGAACATGTCACCTCCGCCCCGATGTAACACCAAGACGGGTACTTGAACGGTGGGAAGAATGTCGCGGATATCAGTCAACGCCTGCGCCCGTAGTGAGCGTGCAGCAGCACTCGGACTGACTGCCGAAGCCACGTAGCGCTCCGACCATTTGGCGATCTCGGTGTTCCCTGCGTAGCTAGGAGCGATGAGATCCAACGTGTCCATGCTGAGAGTGCCTTCCTCAATTGATCTTGTCCACCATGCATGGGCCTCTTCGTCCCAGCCGAAGGGATAGTCGTCAGCGCGGAGTACGCGGGCGGGTGGCGACCAGGCGATTACCCCGGAACAGCGTTCCGGATGGAGCGCGGCGAAAAGCAGGCAGAAGCTGCCAGCTTGTCCGATCCCGAAGAGGTAGGGCCGCACTGATCTGGCCGCGTCGAGTACGGCCAGGAGATCTTCGGCTTCTTCTTCGAGCGTGGGCAGTTCGCTCGTTCGATCAGACAGACCGGTGCCACGACGATCAAGCCGGATCGTGCGGCAGAACGTGGACATCCGGCGCGTGAGGGCGTTGCCGTTCGGATGCTGCCAGTCCATCTCGAGGTGTGAAAATGTCGGACAGGTGAACACAAGGTCCGGAGGTCCATCGCCAAAGAGTTGATAGGCGATGTAGATCTCGCCTGATCGGGCGTAGCTCGTGCTGGGGGTTTCCGCCATGGCACTCCCGCTCGTCCTATTCGGAATCGGTCGACTATGAAGCTACCGAAAGTAGTTCGACATCGTCGGGGTCGACATTGCGATTCCGACCACAAGCGGAGGGCCTGAGACGGTATTCAAACCCACCAGCCGCTGTCGTGGGCCTGTTCAGCTCTCCATCCACGGATTGATCACCGTGATCCCGGTCCCTGTGAAATCCTTCACATTTCTGGTGGCGAGCACCGCTCTGTTGGCCCTACATATTGAGGCGATCTGAGCGTCGAATCCGTTAATGGGAGTGCCTTCTCGTTCGCAGGCCGCAACCATGTCACCGTACTCAACTGCCGCAGCCAGGTCGAAGGCGAATATGTGGTCTGGGAAGGTAGAAAACACGTCTTTGGCTGCTTCAACAAGGGCATTTTTTCGCCTGCCATTCGGAAGTCGTGCGATTCCGTATTCGATCTCGGCCACGCTCACCGCAGTGGAGTAAAGGTCTTGGGATTCCTGCGACCGAAGCCATGCAACAACGATGGGCGACGGCGACATTCGCATCAATTCCGACGTGACATTGGTATCGAGCACGATCACTGAGACAGATCGGCGGAGCGCACAGTAAGCGTGCGAGGCGCCAACTCAAGATCCACGCCACCCAGAGCGCTGAAACGGTCGATCAGGACGTCGAAGATTCCTCCGGCGTTCGCTGTCTCCTCGACCGCCTCTGTCAGTATGGAGCGAACCTCAGCTTCCATGGAACGACCGTGGCGGGCTGCCCTTACTCGAAGCTTTTCTCGTACGTTGTCGTCAAGATCCCGGATGCTCAAGGCGGCCATCGATGTACCTCCTCGCAATTGCTAGCAATGATAGCATTTGCGAGGCCCAAGTGACAGGGTTGGAGCGGAGGGAGTGGGATTCGAACCCACGGAGACTTGCGCCTCACAGCTTTTCAAGAGCTGCGCATTTGTCCGCTCTGCCATCCCTCCAACGCGCTCATGCTAGGTGAGCGGGTGTCCAGTTAGTCCTTCGATGCGAGCTGGTCCCTGGTTCGGCTCCGAGTGCGGCCCCGCACCGCCTGGTCGAGCACGACCTTGCGGAGGCGCACCACCTTGGGTGTCACCTCGACGCATTCGTCATCGGAAATGAATTCCAATGCGTGCTCCAACGAGAAATTCAGGGCCGGTGTCAGGCGCTCGAATTCCTCCGCGTTGGCCGAGCGGATGTTGTTGAGCTTCTTCTCCTTGGTCGGGTTGACGTCCATCTCTTCCTGCCGGGCGTTCTCGCCGATGACCATGCCTTCGTAGACGTCTTCGGCCGGACCGACAATCATGGTGCCGCGCTCCTGCAGGTTCATCAGGGCAAACGTGGTGGTGAGGCCCCGGCGGTCGGCCACCATGGAGCCGTTGCGACGGGTCTTGAGCTCGCCGTGCCAGGGCTCCCAGCCGTCAAAGATGTGGTGGAGGATGCCCGTGCCCCGGGTCTCCGTCAAGAACTCGGTGCGGAACCCGATCAACCCCCGGGCCGGTACGCGGTAGTCCAAGCGGACCCAGCCCGTCCCGTGATTGACCATTTCCGTCATGGTGCCCTTGCGCAGGGCCAGCAACTGGGTCACCACGCCCAAGTAGTCGTCGGGCACATCAACCGACACCCGCTCGACCGGCTCGAAAATCTTCCCGTCAACCTCCCGGGTCACGACCTGCGGCTTGCCGACGGTCATTTCGAAGCCTTCGCGACGCATCGTCTCGACCAGTACGGCCAGCTGCAGCTCGCCCCGCCCGAGAACCTCCCAGGTGTCCGGGCGCTCGGTCGGCGCCACCCGGATGGCCACGTTGCCGATCAGCTCGGTGTCGAGGCGACTCTTCAACAGGCGGGCGGTCAACTTGTTGCCGTCCTGTCCCGACAGGGGGGAGGTGTTGATGCCGATGGTCATGGCCAGGCTCGGCTCATCGACGGTGATTGCCGGCAACGCAGTGGGGTCATCGGCATCGGCCAGTGTCTCGCCGATGGTCACCTCGGAGAGACCGGCCACCGAGACGATCTCACCGGGGCCGGCGGAATCCGCCGGCACCTGTTCCAGTGACTCGGTCACGTACATCTCGGTGATTTTTGCCTTCTCAAAGGTGCCGTCGAGCTTGCACCAGGAAATCGTCTCGCCCGTCTTGAGCTCACCGTTGTGAATGCGGCAGATGGCCAACCGGCCGAGGTAGGGCGAGGCGCTGAGGTTGCACACCAGCGCTTGGGTCGATGCGGTCTCATCGAATTCCGGGGCGGGGATGTGGTCGATGATGGCCTGGAAGAGCGGGTTGACGTTCTCACCCTCCACGCCTTTTTCGGTGCTGACCCAGCCCGCCCGGGCGTTGGAGTAGAGGATGGGGAAGGAGATCTGGTGCTCATCGGCGTCGAGGTCCAAGAACAGCTCCTCCACCTGGTTCACCACTTCATCAATCCGGGCGTCGGCCCGGTCGACTTTGTTGATCACCAGCACCACGGGCAACCGGGCCTCGAGTGCCTTGCGGAGCACGAAGCGGGTCTGGGGGAGTGGTCCTTCCGAGGCGTCGACCAGCAGGAGGACGCCGTCGACCATGTTCAGTCCACGCTCGACCTCCCCACCGAAGTCGGCGTGACCGGGCGTGTCGATGACGTTCATCTTCACCCCGCCCCACCGCACGGCGGTGTTCTTGGCCAGGATGGTGATGCCCTTCTCACGCTCGAGGTCACCTGAGTCCATGACCCGGTCGGTCATGACCTGGTGGGCCCCAAAAGCGCCGGTCTGGCGCAGCATGGCATCGACCAAGGTCGTCTTGCCGTGGTCGACGTGGGCCACAATGGCCACATTTCTGATGTCTTCGCGCGTGCGCATAGGAGGAAGCAACGTTAGGCGAGGTCAGGGCATGTTCATGCCGCAGCCTGTTTTGCGCCCCCAAACAAGGCGCGCGCCACCGTGGCCACTCCCTCTTCCAACACGGCCTGATCCACCGTGACACGCACGAAGTGGCCAGAATCCGGCCACCATCCGACGATGATCTCGGGAAGTGCAACCCCGCGGGCCCGCAATGACTCGACCAGGGCCATCACGCTCAGTTCCGATCTGATGGTGCTCCGTCGCTGCCCGCCCAACACGACCAGATGGGCCGGACCCACCCGTACCTCGGCTCGACTGCGCAGGGCCAGATGGGAAGCGGGCGGGCCGTCCCACCAGTAATCCCGACCGATCACCGGTGGGAACGCAAAGGCGCTCCAGTCCAGGGCGCACCACACCCGGGTGGCCCAGGTCACCGCCTCACCTCCGACTGCGGCGCGCCCGGCCGATGGAAGACCGGCCAGCCACGTATCCATGGAGGAGGCCGGACGGTGACCATCACGCACAGAGCGGGTTGCCTGCTCAATGGCGGACCGGACGCCCTCTGACGGCGACCTGACCTCACCGGTGACCAGCCCGCGCAGGGCAGCCAAGCCGAGGGCCCGCCGAGCCGTGTGGGCCGACCAGGCGAATGGCACACGGGAACGACCGGTGGCACCCGCAGCCAACGCCATCCGAATTTCATGATCGGTCAGGCGGATCATTCCTCCGTCCGAACACCGCCGGGCCAGGCCGGCCAGCTCCGAGGGGATCGGCTCAATGGCGCGACGTCGAGCGTCCGGTTGGGTCGGGCCCACCGATTCCACCAGGGCTCGGGTGAGTGGTCGCACTCCGGCCGCCTCACTCACCGGAGGCGGCCATCGCGTACAGGCGACCAGCCACCTGGGACACCATCGCCCCCACCTCCGCCTCCACCACGTCATCAACCACAACGCGTCCGAGTCCCGAGTGGAGGAGGGCCACCCTGAAGGGTGGGGTCCCACTGCGCAGCAACTCCAGAAGAACCACATAGTCCAGTGCGCGCCGAGCTGCATCCCACGAACCGCCGGTGGTCAACCCGATGGCGCAGAGCGACGCCACGCCCGTGACGGGGACGCCGACCAGCAGATCGAACACTCCGTGCAGGACCACACGACCGCCGGCCAACGGGATGGCCACCCGATCGTTGGTCCGAGGCAGCCAACCCGGTGCGAATTCCGGCGTGAGCCCGCGCAGATGCTCCACATGGTTGGCCAACGACTCAGCCAGGGCTGCTCGCGCCGGGGACGAACATCCGGATATGTGGGTCACCACCTCCTGACGCCACGGATCGACACGCAGTGCCGCCAGGGCGTCGGTCAGGGGATCCCCCACCGTTCCCGCTGTCACCAGCTGGCGGAAGAGCACGCGCACAAGACAAGACGTGATGCACTCCATCGAAAGGTGAGCGGACACCGCCGTGTCCAGCGATGCACCAAAGAGACGGCGCGGCCCAAGATACAGAGGAGGGGCGTTCTCGCCTCGGGCCAAAACGAGAGCACTGGCGGCGTCTTCCAACCAGGCGCGCAGGCCCCCGGCCAGACCGGGGTCGAAGCGGGGCCGCTCACCTGGGTCACCCCGAAGCAGGGCCAGCACTTCGTCAGAGCCCCCCGACCCAACCGCTCGGCCTCCCTCCGTCTCAACCTCTGCGCCCGCCTCTGTTGCAACCTTGCTCTGGGTTGTGGGTGCCAAAAGAACCATGCCTGCACTGTGCCCGACCGCTGTGACACATCTCGCGCCGCGGCCCCACATCCACCCTCTACCCTGGCGAGTGCCATGACCTCCCTCCTCCTCCTGCCGCTGCTGGCCGCGTCGAACGTCCCGTTCGTGGTGCTCTTCGGAGTCTTCGTGCTGGCGTTCGTCACGCTGAGCGTCATTGTGCTTCGGTGGTCCTTTCGCCGCGACCGGGCGGGTCGGGCGGAATGGCGCCAACGCCAGCTGCGTCGCCAGCAACCTGATCAAACCGACCGTGACGACGGGCCGCCCCCACCTCCCCGATCATGAGTGAATGGTCCGATCGGCTCCGCTCTCGTTGGTCCGCCCGCCGAAACGCCAGCCACGATGGTGACGCCCACATCCCCCACCATCGCTCGACCGCCTTCGTGCTCGCCGGCGGCGGCAGTAGGGGAGCAGTGCAGGTGGGGATGCTGGCCGAGCTCATCAGCCGGGGTATCCGGGCCGACCGGGTGTTCGGTGCTTCGGTGGGGGCGATCAACGGTGCCGCCTACGCCGGAAACCCGACGGCCGAGGGGACGGAGCGGATGGCCGGAATATGGCGCGAGCTCAAGGGGGCGGACATCTTCCCCCGCGGCGCGCTCGATGGCCCCTGGGCCTTTTTCCAAAAGCGCGATGCCGTGCACGCCAACTCGGGGCTCCGCTCCATCATTGCGGCCGGCATCGACTTCGAGCGCCTGGAGGACACGGTGATCCCGTTTGAACTGGTGACCACCTCGCTCACGGACGGGCGCGAACGCTGGATAGGCCACGGACCCGCCATGGAAGCGATCCTCGCCTCCTCGGCCATCCCTTCCATCTTCCCTCCCGTCATCATCGACGGGGACGTCCTGGTCGATGGCGGCGTGGTCAACAACGTGCCCATCAGCCGGGCCATCGGGGCCGGCTGCTCGCGCATCTACGTGCTGCTCTGCGGTCCTCTGCACTATCACCCACGCCAGCCCCGACGCCCGGCCGAAGCGGCACTCACCGCGTTCTTCGTGGCCATCCATGCCCGCTTTGTGCGCGAGCTGGCCGATCTCCCGCCCCACGTTGAGGTGGTGGTCTTCAGCGGCGGGGGTGAGCCGTCGGGGCAGTACCGCGACTTCTCGGGCACGGCCGCGCTCATTGAAGAGGGCCGCTCCGAGGTCGCCGATGTGCTGGACCGGTACCGGGGCACTTCGCAGGACCTGACCCCGCATCGCGCACCCACGCCACCCATGCCATCGCCTCCGACGCCCTCCGACGCCCTCCCATGACCACCGACGACACCGACTCCGGCTACCTCCTCACCAACGCCAAGCCCGAGGCCGCCGCCCGATTCGCGGCGTTCACCTCGCTCTTCGATCCATCCACCTTCCGCCACATGGATGACCTCGGCCTGGCGGCCGGGTGGCGCTGTTGGGAAGTGGGCGCCGGGGGCACGTCGGTGGTGGAGCATCTCGCCGCCCGGGTCGGGCCGGATGGTCATGTTCTGGCCACCGACATCGACATCACCTGGACCGCCGCAGCCCACGCAGCCTCCGCCGACCCCAACACGGAGATACGCGCCCACGATGCTGCCCTCGACCCCCCACCCGATGGCCCCTTCGACCTGGTCCACGCCCGTCTCGTACTTGTCCATGTACCCGACCGGGCGGCCGCGCTGAGAAACATGGTGTCCGTGTTGCGCCCGGGCGGTTGGCTGTTTCTTGAGGACGCCGACCCGGCCTTGCAGCCTCTGAGCTGACTGGAGGAGATCGGTCCCGAGCAACAGCTGGCCAATCGGATCCGGACGGGGTTCCGTGCGCTCATGGCCGAGCGCGGGGTGGACCTGGCCTACGGGCGAACGCTGCCTCGATTGCTCCGGGAGGCCGGTCTCTGCGAAGTGGGTGCCGACGCTGCCTTCCCCATCTCCCTCCCTGCCTGCGCCGATCTGGAGACGGCCACTATCGGCCTCATCCGCGGGCAACTGGTGACGAACGCCATTGCCACCGACCCTGAGATCGACCGTCACCTGGCTGCCGTCGCCGCCGGAAGGCTCGATCTGACCCAGCCCCCGATGATCTCCTGCTGGGGCCAGCGTCCCCTGTGACGTACCGCTTCGGAGGCCGCACTCGCCTGTGTCACAGCACCCTGGTGGAATAGAGAGGTGGAATTCCATCCGGCGGTAGCCAACTGGTTCGCCCGTCGCTTCCCCGGCGGTCCGACCGCGCCCCAGGTCGCCGCCTGGCCGCACATTGCCACCGGGTCTGACCTGCTCGTGGCCTCTCCGACCGGGACGGGAAAGACACTGACCGGTTTCCTGGTGGCGATCGATGCGGCGTATCGGGCGGCGGAGGCGGGGACCTCGGCTGCCGGATCACCCGACGTGCTCTACATCTCACCGCTACGGGCCCTGGCGGTCGATGTGCATGAGAACCTTCACATCCCCCTGGGCGAAATCCGGGAGGAGGCGGTCCGCCTGGGCTACGCCGCTCCCGATCTACGCGTGGCCATCCGTACCGGGGACACACCGGCGGCCGAGCGGGCCGCCATGCGCAAGAACGCGCCCGACCTGCTGGTCACCACCCCCGAATCGCTCTACCTCCTCCTCACCGCACCCGCGTCACGGGCGATGTTGCGCGGCGTGCGCACCGTCATCGTCGACGAGGTCCACACCCTGGCTCGGGACAAGCGCGGCAGCCACCTTTCTCTCAGTCTCGAACGTCTCGACACTCTGGTGACGGAGAGTGGTGGCCACCTGCAGCGCATCGGCCTCTCGGCCACGCAGCGTCCGCTCGATGTGGTGGCCCGCCTGCTGTCGGGCATCCACGACGACCGCCCCCCGACCGTGATCGTCGACTGCGGCCACTCGCGCCAGCTCGATGTCGCCATTGAACTCCCCGCCTCCGAGCTCGAAGCGGTGGCCAGCGGGGGCCAGTTCTCCGACATCCTGGACCGGATTGCCGAGCACACCCAGCAACACCGGACCACCCTCATCTTCGTCAATACCCGCAAAATGGCCGAGCGGGTGGCTCATCAATTGGCCGAGCGGCTGGGTGAGCGGCCGGGACACGACGACGATGTGGATGCCTCCCTCCTGGTGGCTGCCCACCACGGGAGCCTTTCGGCCGCCCGGCGGCGCATCGTCGAGACGCGCCTGCGAGCCGGCGATCTGCGCGCCTTGGTGGCCACCGCTTCGCTGGAACTTGGCATCGATGTCGGGCCGGTGGAGTTGGTGTGCCAGATCGGATCGCCACGCGCCATCGGCACCTTCTTGCAGCGGGTCGGTCGGGCCAATCACCAACGCGACGGTGTGCCGGCGGGCCGGCTCTTCCCCATGACCCGCGACGAGTTGGTGGAGTGCACCGCACTGTTGGCCGCCGTGCGGGCCGGCCGCCTCGACCTGCTCGAGCCGCCAATCGCACCGTTGGACGTGTTGGCCCAGCAGTTGGTGGCCGAGGTGGCGTCGGTGGACGAACGCGACGTCGAGTCACTGTGGCAGATGACACGCCGGGCGGCGCCGTATGCCGACGTCTCCCGCACCGACTTCGACGATGTCGTGAACCTGGTCAGTTGGGGCATTGAGACCGGTCGGGGCCGCCGCGGGGCGCATCTCCATCATGATTCGGTCAATGGCCGGTTGCGGCCTCGCCGCGGCGCCCGCCTGGCCGCCCTCACCAGTGGGGGGGCCATTCCCGAGACGGGTGACTACCGGGTGGTGCTCGACCCCGAGGGCATCACTGTTGGTTCGATCCATGAGGACTTCGCCATCGAAGCAATGGCCGGAGACATCTTCCTCCTCGGCACCCACTCGTGGCGGGTGGCCAAGGTGGAGGTCGGCACGGTCCGGGTCCACGATGCCGGCGACCTCCCGCCCACCATCCCCTTCTGGTTGGGCGAGGCCCCGGCCCGCACGGCCGAGCTTTCCCTGGCGGTCAGCGACCTCCGTCGGGAACTGGAGCCGCTCCTGCGGGCGGACGACGGCGACGGGGCGCGCCAGTTGGTCATGGAACGAGCCGGGGTGTCTCTCGAAGTGGCCCAACAGGTGGTGGCCTACTGCGCCGCCGGGTTGGCGGCGTTGGGCTTCCTGCCCACGCGGGACCGGATTGTCGTCGAGCGTTGTTTCGACGACAGCGAGGGCTCGCAGCTGATCCTCCATGCGCCCTTCGGTGGTCGCATAAACCGCGCCCTGGGGCTCGCCCTGCGCAAGCGGTTCTGTGTTTCCTTCGACTTCGAGCTGCAGGCGGCGGCCGACGACGACACGGTGGTGCTCTCTCTCGGGCCCCAGCACAGCTTCCCGCTCACCCGGGTGCAGTCCATGCTGTCGGCCAAGAGCGCGGCCGATGTTCTGGTCCAGGCGGTCCTGCCCCACCCGATGCTGGCCGCCCGCTGGCGGTGGAACCTCAACCGGGCCCTGGTCCTGCCACGCATGCGCGGTGGCTCGCGCCGACCGATCCACCTCCAGCGCATGGAGGCCGACGACCTGATGGCCGCCGTGTGGCCGGGCCTGGCCGCCTGCCAGGAAAACGCCCCTCCCGGCCCCGTCGCCGTGGCCGATCACGTCTTGGCCCGCCAGACGGTCTACGACTGCCTGCATGAGGGGCTCTCGGTGGAGGGGCTGGTCGACCTGTGGACCCAGGTCGAGTCGGGTGCCATCGCGGTGCACACGGTCGAGTCATCGGAACCGTCTCCCTTTGCCCACGGCATCTTGAGTGGACGCCCTTTCACGTTTCTCGATGGTGCTCCACTCGAGGAACGCCGCACCCGGGCCCTGTCGCTCCGCCGGGGCTTGGGCGAGTTGGGAGCGAACGGCCTCCCGGTACCAACCGATGAACTCGGTGCGCTGGACCCCGACGCGGTGGCCGTCGTGCTCGAACAGGTGCGCCCGCGGCCGCGTGACCCAGATGAGTTGCACGATCTTCTCCTTTCGCTCGTGGCCGCTCGCCCGGTAGACGAATGGACGCTTTGGTTCGACGCCTTGGAGGCCGATGGCCGGGCCAATGTGGTCGACGGGTGTTGGGTCGCCACTGAGCAGCTCGGTGCCGCGGCGTCTCTGCGGGACGATGATGAGGCGGCGGCGGCATGTGTCGGCGGGCACCTGCAGTTGGCCGGTCCGGTATCGGTGCAGCAGCTGGTCGGTCCGTCCGCCCTGCCCCCGGGCGCCCCGGCTGGTGCCCCGGTCTCCGAGTTACGGGCGCGCACGGCTCTGGCCCGGCTTGAGGCCCAGGGGTCAGCCATTGAGTTGCCGGACGGTCGTTGGTGTGCCCGCCACCTTTTGGTGCGACTGCACGGCGCCAGCCGACAGCGGCGTCGAGGCCTGACCGATGCCGTGCCCATCACCGATTACGTGCGCTTCCTCACTCATTGGCAGCACGCCACACCCGCCACCCGGATGGAGGGACGGGGCGGGCTGCTCGCTGTTCTGGAGCAGTTGCAGGGAATTGAGGCGCCGGCCGCCGAGTGGGAGGCCCACATCCTGCCGGCCCGCGTCGAGGACTACGACGCCCGTTGGTTGGACGAGTTGTGCCTCTCCGGCGAAGTCGTCTGGGGTCGGCTGACCCCGCGGGCCGAGCGCACTGGGCGGTCAGGGACTCCCTCTCCGGCCACGCCGCTGGCCTTTGTGGTGCGTGAAGACCTTCCCTTCATGCTGGCGTCGGTGCGGCTGGGTGCCACGGCCTCGGAGCCCGAAATCGGTTCCGCCGCTGATGTGTTGGCCGCACTGCGGTTGCGGGGAGCATGTTTCCGGCCCGAACTGGCGGCTCTGGCCGGCCGCTTGCCCGCCGAGGTGGACGAGGGACTGTGGGACCTGGTGGCCCGCGGCTTGGTGACGGCCGACGCGTTCTCAGCCGTGCGTTCCCTTCTCTCGGCCCGTGACCGCTGGCGGACCCGGACCATCCGGCGCCCCACCGTCAGGGCTCGGGGCGCCCGGCCCGGACTGAGCCAGCGCCGGGCACCCGTCGGGAGCGGCATCGGTGAAGGACGTTGGTCGCTTCTCCCGGTCGATGAGGAGCGAGCTGAAGATCCGCTGGTGCCCGGGAACGAGGAATTGGCCGAGGGTGTGGCCTGGCAACTTTTGGCCCGTTGGGGCGTGGTGGCCTGGGAGGTGTGGGGGCGTGAGTCGTTCCGGGTGCCGTGGCGTGAGGTGGTGTGGGCGTTGCGTCGTCTCGAAGCGCGTGGCCTGGTGCTCGGTGGGCGCTTCGTGGTGGGGCTTGCGGGCGAGCAGTACGCCTTGCCCGAGGCGGCCAGTGCATTGTTGAAGGTGCACCGCAGTGCGCCCAACGGTGAGCAGCTGGTCGTGGCTGGTGCCGACCCGCTGAATGTCACCGGGACGATTCTCGGTGGGGTCAGAGTCCCCACCCGGCGGAATCAGCGGGTGATCTTCCGGGACGGCGTGGTGGTGGACGATCTCCAGGCCGGGTGACGCGGTGTCCGCCGGTCGGGTTTCCGCCGGTCGGATGTCCGCCGGTCGCACCATCGACCTGAACGCTGACGTGGGTGAGGCCGACGACACGGACGGCGTGGCAGTCGAGAGGGCGCTCCTCGGCGTCGTGACGTCAGCCCATGTGGCCTGCGGGGGTCACGCCGGCGACGAACATTCCATGCGGGCCACCGTGCAGGCAGCGCTGGACAGCGGCGTTGCGGTGGGTGCGCACCCCTCGTACCCCGATCGGGCCGGTTTCGGCCGCCACGCCATGGACATACTCGGGTCTGACCTGACGCGTTCCTTGTCTGAACAGATAGGCGCACTGGTCGATGTGGCCCGGTCGTGCGGCACTCGGGTGCGCTCTGTGAAGGCCCACGGCGCGCTCTATGCCGAGGTGGCGCAGGGAGAGGAAGCCTTCGCCTCCCTTCTTGACGCCGTCCACGCCACCTGTGAACCGGGAACGGCGTTGGTGCTTCAGGCGGGATCGCCCGCGGTCAGTTTGGCCCGGGGGGCCGGATTGGTCGTGTATGAAGAGGGCTTCTGCGACCGGGCGTACTCGTCGAACGGCGGACTGGTGGCGCGTGGTGAGCCGGGCTCGGTCTACGACGACGCGGCGTTGGCGGCCCGCCAGGCGCTCGGCTTGGCCCGGGGCGATACGGTGACCGCGGACGACGGCACCGTGCTGACGGTGCACGTCGAAACACTCTGCCTCCACGGAGACTCACCGAACGCGGTGTCGATGGCGCGGGCGGTGCGCGGTGCGCTGACCGGGGCAGGGATCCGCGTGCTCTCGGTACCACTCGAATGACGCGATCCATTCCGGTGAACCAAATTCGGTATCTGGGAGATCTGGCCGTCCTGGTTGGCGTGGAGGATGCCCGGGTGGCTCGCGAGCTGGTCCGATCACTGACCGAGTTGGCGTTGCCGGGTGTGCTCGAGGTGGTGGGGGGACTGTCGTCGGTTCTGATCGAATTCGACCGGGGAATGACATGGGAAGAGCAGGGTGCCCAGTGGGGCGGTCTGGCGGAGCACTTGGCGTTGACGTTGCCCAGTGGAAAGCGGGAGCTGCAGGCATGGCGGGCGGAACGCAAAGGCGTGCTGGCAGGGAAGCTGATCACGGTGCCCTGCGTCTTCGACGGTCCTGATCTCGACGAAGTGGCGGAACTCTCCGCATGCACCCCGGCCCAGGTCGTCGAATTGATGACGGCCGGCCCGCTGGAGGCCGTCGTCGTTGGATTCTCCCCCGGCTTCGCCTACCTGAGCGGGTTGCCCCCGGAGTTGCGCTCGGTGCCACGGCGGGCCAGCCCGCGCCCCGCGGTGCCACCGGGTGCGGTCGCCCTGGCCAATGGGCACGCCGCTGTCTATCCCACGGCGTCTCCCGGCGGATGGCATCTGATCGGCCGCACGGACGAGAACTTTTTCTCCACGGTGGAACCGCCCTATTCCCGCCTGGCGCCGGGTGACCGCGTGCAGTTCACCGTGGCCCGGAGAAGCAGTGACGAACGCCCGGTCGCTCCCGTGCGGGAGAAGTGGCTGCCTCCCGCCACGTCGCGCCCGGTGTTCACGGTGACAAGGCCGGGGCTGCGTTCCCTGCTGCAGGACGGCGGACGGCGCGGCGTGGCCGGCAGTGGTGTCCCCTGGGCCGGTCCGGCTGATCCGTTCTCGCTGGCTCTGGCCAACAGATTGGTCGGCAATGCCGATGCCGCCGGCGCGCTGGAGGTCACAGCTGGTGGGCCGACGTTGCGCTGTGACGACTCGGTCCTGGTAGCGGTCGTGGGTGGCGTGCCGGACCTACGCCTGCAGGGTCAGCCCGTCCCGACCGACCAGGTGTTCCCGGTAAACGCAGGACAGGAGCTGACAGTTGGCATGGTGCGCGATGGGTTCCGCACCTATGTGGCGGTGGCCGGCGGCTTCGTCGGGGAGCTGGTGCTGGGAAGCCTGGCCACCGATCAACTCTGCGGACTGGGGCCTGGTCCGATTGCCCGTGGTGATCAGCTCTGGGCCGATGCACTTCGGCCGCCTCTCGGGGATCACTTGCGGTCCGATGCTCTGCTGCGCGTTGATGGCGACGCCCCCATTTCTCTGCGCGTTCTGCGTGGCCCGCATTCGGAGTGGTTTGCACCGGGTGCCTTCGAGGCGTTGGCCGACACCGTGTTTCGGGTCGGGGAGCAGAGCAACCGCGTCGGTGTGCGCCTCATGCCGCAGTCTCACGTACCGAAATTGACGGCTCCCGGCACGGTCCGGGGCGACATCGACTCGCAGGGCAACGTCGTGGGTGTGATGCAGGTGCCGCCCGACGGCATTCCGGTCATTCTGCTGCCCGACCACGCCACCCTTGGCGGCTATCCGGTGCTGGCCGTGGTGGCGTCGGCCGATCTCGGGTTGCTGGGGCAGTGTGGCCCGGGAGCCAAGGTCGTGCTGGTGCCCATCAACCTCAACGAGGCACGCCAGGCGCGAGAAGAGCGGCAGCGGTCCATGGAATCGGCCGTGGTCGGTCACTACCCGCTGTCGGTCGGCTAGTCGACTCGTTAGAGGAGCAGCTTCACGGCCGTGCCGAGTCCCACCACCACCACAACGACCCGCAGCGCAGTGGCCGATATGGACAGGGCGAGGCGGGCCCCCAGCCACCCGCCGAAGAGGCTTCCGATGGCCAGCAGGCCGACGGCTTCCCACACCAGACCACCATGGAGAAGGAACACCGCGGCGGCGATCCCATTGATAAGTATGGAGAGCACCGTGCGCAGCCCACTGGTCCGCACAATGGAATCGGGCAGGGCCAGGCCGAGAATGGCCAGCAGCATGACGCCCATGCCGGCGCCGAAATAGCCGCCGTAGACCGAAGCCAGGAACGTGCCTCCCATAAGAAGGACAGGGTGGGAGGTCGAGGTGGCCACGGAGGAACTGTCGAGAGCCCGCCGCAACAGAGGTTGGGCGGCAAAAAGGGCGGAGGCCCCCAGAATGAGCCAGGGGGCCAGTTGGGTGAACAGGGCCGAGGACGTCGTGAGGAGCAGGATCGCTCCCACAATGGCGCCCGCCCCGGCGACCGGGCTGAGGCGGACTAACCGTTCCTTCTGATCGGAGATCTCGTGGCGGAAGCCGGCGGCGCCACCGAGGTATCCGGGCCAGATGCCCACCGTGTTGGTGATGTTGGCGGTCAGGGCGGGGTAGCCGAGAGCCAGCAGCAACGGGAAGGAGACCAGGCTGCCCCCGCCGGCCACCCCGTTGAAAATTCCGGCACCCAATCCGGCCAAAATGAGCAGAAGAACATGAAATGCGCTGAAAGATGTCGTCGCCAGCTGGCCTGCGTCCACCCGGCCAGCGTACGGGACAGCCAAGAGTCCCTACTTGTGCCCTATTTCACATGTAAAATGTCCGGACTCAGGTTCAACTGATGTGTTGGTCGGCGGAAAATCTTGGGAAAGGCGCAAGATTGCGGTATCTGGGGTGTTTCATTGCTAACAACAGGAGCACTCCGTGTACGGAACGGGGACGGAAGGGGTATCGGAAATGAAGAGTCGTATTCGAATCGCAGCAGTGGGGTTGGTCGCCAGCATGGCGATTACCGCCATGGCTTCCACGGCAGGGGCAGCAACACCGACGCCCGTCACTACCGTGAATGCGTATGGAGGTTTCATCTCACTGGGTCTGCTGAACACCATCGGTCTTTCCGGTGGCGGCTCTGCAGCGGACTCCACCACGGGTGGCACCACTGACGCATCGGGCACAGGCCTCTGCCTGACCCTGGCGTCGACCACCAACCCGTGTCCGACTGATGCCACGACACCGCTTTCCTCGGGTGTCCTTATCAGCACGACACAGCGGGCATCCACCTCAGGGATCAATGGCACGGGCACGCCCACGCCGTCGACCGCCTGCCTCCTGCCACTGAACCTCGGCCTGATTGACGCCGATGTCGCCTGTGGAACAGCCTCAGCCACCACTGACGGTCTGGGCTTCCCCACTGCGACCGGCGAGGGCTACCTGGGCAAGGTGACCGTGTCACTCGACCTGGACCAGCTGGGCCTGGGCGGACTCCTTGGTACCGGTACCGTGGGCGACCTTTGCGGAACCTCAAGCACGTCCACCGGCACAACGGCCGTTCCACAAAGCATCGTCTCCGGCCTCCTCGGCAGCGTGAACACGCTGCTCGGTGGTGTTGGTGACGGCCTGCTGCCGACGTCCATCCTCTCCAGCTCATCTTCCACCGGCCCTCTCAGCGGCGTGTGCTCGATCCTTTCGGGCCTCACCGGCGAACTGGGTGGCGTGGGTGGACTGCTGAGTGGTCTGACCGGAACGTCTCCTCTGCTGTCGATCACCCTCGGTGACTCGACGTCGAACGTCTCTTCAACGGACGCTGCCGGGTCTGACCCGATGGAGACGGCCACGGCCACCACTGAGGCCCTCGATGTCAACCTGCTCGGGCTGCTCGATGTCAAGCTGCTCCCGAACTCGGCCACCATCGCCATCGACACCGTGACCGGTGCTGTCTCCTTCCCGAGCCAGCCCACCGTCGGCGTCCTGCAAGTCACGCCTCTGGGTGGTGCTCCGCTCGGTCTGAATCTTCCTGACCTCAACGGCGCTCTCTCCGGGCTCATCGACTCGCTGTCATCGGCTCTCGGCAATGTCCTCGGTGACGCTGCCAACCCGACACTGCAGGTTGCTCCGGCGACCACGTCGATCAACGGCACCTCAGGCATGGCCGAAGCTGCTGACCTCAAGCTGGACCTCCTCGGTGGCCTGGTTGTGCTCAACGTCGGTGACGCTTCGGTGACGGCAGGCTGGACCAACGGCACGCCGGCTCCCAAGACGCTCGCTGCGACCACACCGGTCGCCAAGGCGGCTGCTCCGATCGCTCCTGCGGCTGTGCCGTCGGTGCCCGGAGTGACCACTGTCCACACCGGTGAGTTCTGGGCTGGCACGCTGCCAATCTTCCTCATGTCAGGCATGGCTCTGGGCGGCCTTATGCTGATCGCCCGCCGTCGAGTATTCTCCATGGCACGGTCAGTCATCTCCATACGCCGCCGCCGATAACTGAAAGGCGGACCGCCACCGGGCCCGGCTTCCGGGACCTCCTCCGTTCCCCCTCCGGTCCCGGGGCCGGCCCGGCGGCAGCCTCCGCCGGGGGAACGTAGGGGCAGTAACTGCAAAGCAACCGGCGGGTTCCGCCACGCCGGAGAAACAACAAGACAGATCTACGGAGGATCTGGAGAGGGAGTAAAGATGCAGCGGGAACCGATGCTGCGAGTTGCTCGGAACGGGAAGGCGGAATCCCGTTCCGAGCATTTGCAGTCAGCAGGAAGCGCCAGAACATGGCGTTCGTAAAGAAGTGGGGAGTCACCCTCATGGGGGTCACGCTCCTCTTCAGTGCCATCTTCGCCGCCAGCTACGCGCTGGCCTGGCAGGCACACAAGCGCCATGCGGCAGCGGTGCTCCTCCAGAGTGAGCACGCCGCGATGGCCAAAATCGCCTCCCAGAGCCACGGAGCGGCGTGCCTGGTCAGCGGCCAGCAACCCGGCCAGCTCTCCGGCATTCTCAGCATCCCGTCGCTCAACCTGACCGCTCCGGTCGAGGAGGGCACCGACGACGCCGAGCTCAGTGTGGCGGTCGGCCATGACCCGCAGTCGGTCTGGCCCGGGGTCAATGGCGCCGCGGTGTTCCTGGCGCATGACGTCAGCTACTTCGTCCACCTGAACGAACTCAAGGCCGGCGACGTGATCACCTACCAGACCGGATGCAACACGGTGAAGTTTGCCGTCAGCGGCCAGCAGATTGTGGCGGCCGGCTCCGACGTCCCCAACACCACGGGCCCCAGTCTGGTTCTCGACACGTGCTGGCCACCCAACGCGCTCTTCTTCACACCCAATCGGTTGCTGATCCGGGCTACCGAAGTGGCCGCCGCCACCAAGGGCACCAACCTGCACCCGGGACAGGCGATTGTGGAACAGGTGAAGTCGGTGGACTACGTGACCACGGCGCCGGCCGCCCTGCTGGACCAGGGTCTGACCCTGGAGCAGAACGAAGCCCCGATGGGCACCATGCACCTGGTCAACGCCTCGGTGGCGTTCTCGCAGTCGCCCGGTCCGCTCAATCTGGAAGCCGCCGGCCTGGAGGCATATTTCGGGGGATTGCATGCCGGGGCCCAGAATCAAGCGGCCTGGTGGGCCGCCCTGGCGCCTGGCGTGACTATGCCACCCGAGTTGCAGGGCGCGACGGTGGTCGGTCATGACGCTCCGCTCGATGTCGAGATCGACTCGGCGGGCGGGAACCCGTCCCAGGTGGTTTTGACCACCACGGTGACCCTGTCGGGGGGCTCTTCGCCCGGCGTGCACACCGAAACCGTCGTTCTCCCTGTTCACGGGACCACAGTGACGATCGGAAGCTGGCAGTTCGGCTAAAAAAGAATTACGATTCGTGCCTGAGACAACCGCAAGAATGTGGCTTCGGGCTCGTTTTCACTATCGAAATACCGGGGGGAACCCGGGTTATCGGAGGAGGACAGGGAATGAGTTTCGACGAGATGTACGACGAGATGCTCCACGCCGAGTTCCGCACGGGACAGGCTGCCGGCGCATCGAGCTCGGGCGCTGAGTCTTCGGAGCCGGTGACCGGCTTCGCGCGCTATCGCACCGCCACGCTGGTTGGCGTGGGTGGCGTGGCCTGTGCCACCGCCGGTGCCCTTCTCGGCGGACTGGGCGGCTACTTCACCCTGTCGCCCGCATCGGCCCACACCGTGACCGACTCGAGCTCGCAGGTTCCCCTGACGTCGGCCGCCGACACCGCGTTCCGCGCCGTGACCAAGGTGGCACCCGCCAAGGTGGCCAAGGTGGCCAAGGTGACCGAAGCCGTCTCCAAGGTCAGCGTCAGCAACCAAGCCGGTGGTTCGGTGGTCAATCACCCCGCCACCGCGACGCCCATTCCCAGCCTCCCCGTCCCGGTTCTGACTCCGGTCAACTTCGTCCCGACGCCCTCGACTCCGGTGACGACGGCCCCCCCGACCAACACCACCACGACCAAGCCGGCGACTCCGGTGCAGAAGGCCGTCACCGTGATTTCGGACGGTCTCAGTGGCGTGATGAAGAATCTGAACGCTTCGCTGGCCGCTATCACCTCCCTGCCGGCGAATCCCACCGACATCGGCGGCGTGGTCACTCCCCTGGTCGGCATGGTCAGCGACATCACCATCACCTTCTCGGACCTGAGCAGCATGATGCCGCTGCCCATCAGCACGGCCACCCTGCCGGTTCTTTCGGCTGCCGCTCCCGCCGCTGCCGCACCGGCTGCCACTCCGGCTGCCGCTCCGGCCGCTCACAGCGCGGCCCCGGCCGCCAAGGCGGCTCCGGCCACCTCCCCCTCGACGGCGGTCAAGGCACTCACCCCGGTGGTCCAGAGTGTGGCGGCTGCGGCCACCGGTTCGACCAGCGCTGGTGTTCCCGCCATCCCCTCGCTGCCTCTGCAGTCCACGCCGGGACAGATCGCCAGCCTGCCGGTTGTCTCCACGGTGACCGGAGCGCTGCCTGCCCTACCGGTAATCAGCCTTCCGGCCGCGACGACAACCGACAGCACTTCGGGCACTGCGGGTACCTGTGTCAGCACCCCGGCGCTGCCCACCAGCCCCCTGCCCACCATCGTGAAGGGCACCATCGCCGTCGGCCCGATCGCCGTCAAGACAGCGGTGGGCGGCCCGGCCACCGAAGCCACGGTCTGCGTCAGCTGAGCCACACCGCCTCGTCCGCATGGTCCGGCTGACGTGCATGCTGCGGCGTAGGGCCGGCCTCACGCCAGCCCAGTTCCATCAGCATTGGCGGTCCGTTCACGGCCCGTTGATTGCCGCCAGCACCAGTGGCAGTCACGTCGTGCGCTACGAGCAGCACCCACGCCCCCTCAGTGATTACAGCGGCGATGACGATCCGGGTTTCGACGGGGTCACGGTGCAGTGGTTCGCCAGCATGGACAGCTACCGGGCGCACATGGCCGAGCCCGATTTCTCGGACGTCTGGCAGGATATTGAGCGCTTCTTGGACACCGACCAGCTGCACTTCGTGCTCACCGAGCACCCGCACCTGGTGATGGGTGCGACCGAACCGTTCCCGCTGGCCTGATCAGGCCGGCCCGTCGCCGACCACCACAGTGGGATCGGCCAACACGGGAGGTTCGGGAACCAGGGCCGGGAGAGCCGGGGCCAGGACCGGTGTGACGTCGATTGGGGCTTCGGGCGGTGGAGGCACCGCCCGGAGTGTGCGGCGGACCGGAGGCAGCAGCGCGATGGCCTGGGTGCGACGCCGGTCCATGGTGGCGCTGAGATCCTGCCACTCGCGCCCACCGACCCGGGAGATCTCCTTGGGCAACCGGCGCAGCAGGCGGGCCATCTCCCGGCGGTGCTGTTCGGCCATCCCACCCATGACAAAGACGGTGGAGGCCGGCAGATGCGCCTCCCCGGTGGCCAACTCGGCCAGGCGGGCTGCCGCCACTTCGGCATCTTGCATGAGGCCGAGCTGGTCCTGCAGCCCGGCCAGCTGACGGGTGTAGCGGGTGGTGCGGCCTCCGTAAAGCTCGGCGCTGAATTCCAGCGAGTAGCGCAGCCGTTTGCCGCGGATACGGAGACGGTGGAAATCGGCCGGTACCCGTGACCGCTTGGCCCGTCTGGCGGCCTTGACCACCGCATCATGACGGGCCACCACCAGTGCGGGCACGGCGATCACCGCGGGCAGACGGGTGGCTGTTGAACGGCGGAGTGGTCCTTGTTGCGCCATGGTGGCCAATCCGTTGACCAGTCGTTCCCAGCGCACGGAGTCCAGTGCGGCCAGCATCTCAACCCGGGCGGCCTCGCGTGCGCGGGTCAGGAGCAGATCCAGGTCGGCCAGCGGGTCGCTCGCCCCGAACAGCGCACTCCAGGCTTGCGAGGTGGCGGCGTCGATCATGGCGTGTTGGGTCTGCTGCTGCACATCGAGATCGCGGACGGCCCCGAGCACGCCGGCCAGCCAGGTCAACTCATCCCGGAAGCTGCGGGACCGCACCGGGAGCACCTCGTTGAAGAGGTCGAGCGCGGCACGCAGGCGCCGCGTGGCGACGCGCATGTCGTGCAATTCCTCGGGGTCCTCACCCAACCGGGTGCCCGGTTCCTTGGCCCGCAAGACGGCCAGCTGGCGCCGCAGCACGGCATAGGCCAACTCGCCCATGGTGGCATCGGGTCCGATTTCGGTTGAGCCGAGATCGGTCGGTCCCGGAATCACCGCCCCCAGAGCGAGCAGCCCCGCCTCGAACTTTGAGAGCGTCGCCGGCTGCAGGCCGCAGGCCGAGCGCAACTGCCACACGATCGGTTCGAGTGCCTCGAGCCACTCCGGGAGGACTTCGACCTCCACCCGTCGCAGCTGCATGGGGCGCTGGCCGTTCCCGACCGCGACCATGGTCTCGTCGAGCGCGATTTCGGCCACATCCACCCCACCGATACGGAGGGCGAACGGGCGTCGGCGGGTGCGCACCTGCAGCACTTCACGCAGTGGTCGTCGACCGGCAATGGCGTGCACCCGACGTCCCACCGGCCCGGCCGGGCCGAGTGCGTCGATGCCACCAGCCGGGAGCTCCTCGTTCACTTCCAACCGTTGCCGGAGGCCGCCGTCGGCGGCGGACTGGGTGTCTTTCAGCGTGACCTCGTCGTGGCGTCCCCGATGACGGATCCGCACGACGAAGCCGGCCCGGACCATGCGCCAGTCGTCGGTGTCGACATAGGAGTCGAGCAGGCGGCGCGGTGTCTTGGCCAACGCGGTGACCGTCTGTTGACCATCGGTCCCGATGGACAATGTGGGGAGCAGGGCCAACCAGCGCTCCACCGGTCGGAGATCCAACGCATCGAATTGCCATTCGATCTCGACTGCGTCGCCTGCAGAATCTCCTGGCCCGACCACGGCGGCCAGGTTACTGCGGGTCCCCTCCAAGTGCCCAAAAAGGCAGGGAATGCCCTCAATTGTGCGATGAGCGGCAGTAGTCTGCCTGCAGTGAGCCGACGTGCATCGACAGTGGAACTCCCTGCACCGGTAGAAATTGTCCAAGCCGCCGGAGGGTTGGTGGTCCGTCGCCACGGCGGAGCATTGCGGATCGCCGTTGTGCATCGACCCGAGCATGAGGACTGGTCGTTTCCCAAGGGCAAGCTCGAAGAGGGCGAAGCTTTGGAGGAGGCGGCGACCCGTGAGGTGTGCGAGGAGACCGGCTTCACCTGCCGTCTGGTCCGTTTCGTCGGGCACACCGAGTACATCGACCGCAAGGGCCGTCCCAAGGTGGTGGCGTACTGGGTCATGGCACCCGTTTCGGGAACGTTCGTCCCCAATGACGAGGTCGACGAAATCCGCTGGCTGGGCCTGGCCCAGGCCGGTCGCCTGCTCTCCTATGAACGCGATCGCGACCTTCTGGCCGTGCTTTCCGCCGCCGACCAGGTGGAACCGCTGATTTAGCTGTCACGAAAAAAAATTCCGTGGACGTGTTTAGGCCCGGAACCTTTGGGAATAGTTCCGTTTAGCGATCTACCGCCTGATCGCGTATTGCCGGAATCGGTGCCCCAGCTGATAGCTCCAGGTAACCCATCGCCAAGGGGCCTGTGACAAGAGATTTCGTTTCGATCGGCTGGGGCACTTCCGGCAATCACATATTCTCGACCCCGTGTCCAGCGGCGTTTCCGCCCCGATTGGGGGCACGGTCGATCCCCGGTTCGAAGTGGTCCGCGACGCGTTCCGTGAAAACTTCGCCGCCCGCGATGAGGTTGGTGCTGCCCTCAACGTTGTCATTGACGGCGTGCAGGTTGTCGACCTGTGGGGCGGGTGGCGGGACTCGGCGCACGAACGACCCTGGCAACACGACACGCTGGTCAATGTGTTCTCGGTGGGCAAAGCTGTGGTGGCAACCTGTGTGGCGCAACTGGTCGCCCGGGGCGTCCTCTCCTTCGAGCAGCCGGTGGCTCACGTGTGGCCCGAGTTCGCCGCCGGCGGCAAGTCGCACATCACCGTGCGCCAACTGCTCAGCCACCAGGCCGGCCTGCCGGCGGTGCGCCAGGACCTCCCGGCGGGTGCCACCTTCGATTGGGAGCGCATGTGCCAGGTTCTGGCCGAGCACGAACCGTGGTGGGAACCGGGCACGGCGCACGGGTATCACGTCAACACTTTCGGGATCCTCGTCGGTGAGCTGGTGCGACGCGCCACCGGGAAAACCTTGGGCACCATGGTCCGTCATGAGATCTCCGGGCCGCTGGGGGCCGACTTCTTCATCGGGGTCCTTCCGGCGGAGTTGTCGCGCATCGCCGAGTTCATCGGAATGGACCGGGTGGCACCGTCCGCCCCGGATGGAGGACCGGGCACAATGACTGATGATCGGCTCATGGAGCGGCAGGCCTACTTCAACCCGCCGGAGTTCTCCGGTGCCGGCGCCGTCAACACCGAGCAGTGGCGCCGGGCCGAGTTGCCCTCCACCAACGGGCACGCCTCGGCGCGGGGGATCGCTCGGATCTTCGAAGCACTGGTGGGATCCGAGCTGGTGGCGCCGGCGGTGTTGGCCGAGGCGGTGACCGAACAGGTCTACGGCCAGGACCTGATTCTGCACCGGCCTTCCCGCTTCGGCATCGGATTCCAGCTGACCCAGGCCGAACGCCAACTCGGACCCGACCCGGGCAGCTACGGGCATTTCGGGGCCGGGGGCTCACTCGGCTTCTGCGATCCGGTGGCCAAGCTGGCCTTCGGCTACGCCATCAACACCATGGGCCCCCGCTGGCAGAATCCCCGCAACCGTGCCCTGATCGACGCCTGTTACGAATGCCTGTAGGTGCCGGGCGGGGGAATGGCCTCCCCATGCCATGACAGAATGTTCGTCACGGGCTCTCGGACGGCGCTGGGTCACAATTCCAGCTGAGGACAAGGGTTCCACTTGGAGAGGTGCGAGAGCGGCCGAATCGGATTCACTGCTAATGAATTGACCTGGGTAACCGGGTCCGAGGGTTCAAATCCCTCCCTCTCCGCTCGGGGGCGGGCACCAGACGTGCCCAAACTGATTGGCCCGCCTCGGCGGGAATGCCGTGCCGCCATGGTGGTGGTCGCGGCTTGGTGTGAGGAGAGTGCGTGGTCGACGGTCGGTACTGGCTGCAGACCCTCGGATGTCCGAAGAATCAGGTTGATTCGGACAAGCTGGAGGGTCGTCTGGCAGCTCAGGGTTACCTCCGCGCCTCGGTGCCCGAGGAGGCTGATCTGGTGGTGGTCAACACCTGCGCCTTCATTGAGTCGGCTCGGCAGGAATCGATCGACACCGTGCTGGAATTGGCCGACGTGCGGAAAGTGGGAGCCCAACTGGTGGTGACCGGCTGCATGGCCGAGCGGTACGGCGATGAGTTGACCGACGCCCTGCCGGAAGTGGACCTGGTGGCTGGCTTCGGCATTGAGTTGGTGCAGCCCCCATCGATCGGTGTCTCGGTGTCGTTGGCCCGCAAACCCGGGCCCCGACCGACGAAGGGTTTCGACCTCCTTGAGCTGGCCCGCCCGGCCGCCGAAGTCCCGTGGGCCTACGTCAAGGTGGCCGAGGGGTGCGACCGCATCTGCGGGTTCTGCGCCATCCCATCGTTTCGGGGCAAGCAGCGCTCCCGGGGGACCGATGAGGTGATGGCCGAAGTGGAGCTACTCCTGGCGGGGGGCGTGACGGCCGACGGGAACCAGGCTCCTCCGGTGCGCGAGATCGTGTTGGTGGCGCAGGATCTGGCCTCCTACGGCCGTGACCGCTCGCGGCCCGGTGTCCGGGTCAAGGCCGGCCGTTCGCCGATTGCCGCCCTGACCCGGGCCATTGCCGAGCGGGTCGAGCGCACCCGGTTGTTGTACCTCTACCCTTCCGGCCTGACCGACGAGCTCATAGCGGCGGTGATCGACACCGGGGTGCCCTACTTCGACCTTTCGCTGCAACATGTGTCCCGTCCGCTCCTGGCCCGCATGCGGCGGTGGGGCGACGGCGAGCGGTTCCTGCGCCGCATCGCCGACATTCGGGCGGCCGATGCCCAGGCCACCTTCCGCTCCTCCTTCATTCTCGGGTACCCCGGCGAGACCGAGCGCGACCATGACCTGCTCCTGTCGTTCCTGGCCGAAGCCCAGCTGGACTGGGCCGGGTTCTTCCCCTTCTCCAATGAGGTCGGCACCCACGCCGCCGGACTACCCGACCAGGTGCCGCCGGGGTTGGCACTGGAACGGCTGCGTGAATGCGCCGAGCTGCAGGATGCCATCACCGCGGCGCGGCGCGACCTCCTCATTGGCCAGACGCGCCAGGTGCTGGTCGATGCGCCCGGAATGGGACGGACCGTGCATGAGGCGCCCGAGATCGACGGCCTGGTCCACCTGCCCGCTGACACCGTGGCCGGCGAGCTGCTCACCATGGTGGTGACCGCAGCCGAAGGTCCCGATCTCCACGCCGCGAGAGTCGGCCGGTGACCAACCAGGAAGCCCGGCATTTCACCTTCGGGCCCTCCGCTCTGGCCACTCCGGCCAACGCCGTGACCATCGCCCGGCTGCTGGCGGCCCCGGTGTTCGTCTTCATGATCGTCGTCTGGGGTGCCACCTGGTTCAACCTGGCGGTGGGCCTCATTGTGGCGGGCAGCGACGGGGTGGACGGTTGGATGGCCCGGCGCCACGGGACCACCCGGTCGGGGGCCTTTCTGGACCCGCTGGCCGACAAGGCTGTGGTGCTCGGCGCCCTCATCGCCCTAGCCATCGAGGGCCACCTCCCCTGGTTCCCGGTCATCCTCATCACGGCCCGGGAGGTCGGCATGCAGGTCTATCGCTCGTTCGCCGGGCGCCGCGGGGTGTCCATCCCCGCCCGCAATTCGGCCAAGCTCAAGACGATCGTGCAGGACATGGCCATCGGGACGTGCATCACGCCGCCCCTGGTGCATCATCATGGCGTGCAGCTCACCGTCATCTGGGTCGCCGCCGCGCTGACCCTCCTCTCCGGGCTCCAGTATCTGGTCGATGGGCGGCGGGCGTTCAAGGAGGCCGGCGCATGAGGGTGGAGATTGTGGCGGTGGGCACTGAACTCCTGCTGGGTCAGATAGCCGACACCAACTCGGCCTGGTTGGGCGACCGTCTGGCCGCCAACGGTGTCACCTCGCACTACCACCAGGCGGTGGGGGACAATCACGATCGCATCACGGCGGCCTTCCGCACCGCGCTGGCCCGCAGCGACGGCATTATCGTGTGCGGCGGCCTGGGCCCCACGCAAGATGACATCACCCGCGAGGCCATCGCCGACGTGATGGGGGTCGAACTCGTGCGCGACCAGGAGATCGTGGATCTCATCGCCGGGTTCTTCGAGGCCCGCGGCCGCACCATGTCGGCCAACAACGCCCGCCAGGCCGACGTGCCCGTGGGGGCGTCCATCATCCCGCAAAGGACCGGCACCGCACCCGGGATGATCTGCCCGCTGGGTAACAAGGTCATCTACGCCGTTCCCGGCGTGCCGTACGAGATGGCCGAGATGTTCGACCGGGCCATCCTGCCCGACCTGCGGGCCCGCATGGCCGAAGCCGGCGAGGAGAGCGTCATCGTCAGCCGGGTGTTGCGCACCTGGGGCGCCAGCGAGTCCGGACTGGCCGAGTCGCTGCAGGGCCGGATCGACGCCCTCGACGCTGCCGGCACCACCACGTTGGCCTTCCTCGCCTCGGGCATGGAGGGGATCAAGGTGCGCATCACGGCCAAGGCGGCCAACGAACGCGAGGGCGCCGTGCTGCTCGACACCGAAGAGCAGGCCGTGCGCGCCACCATCGCCGCGATCCTCGGTGACATTGTCTTCGGGGTCGACGAGGAGTCGATGGAAGTGGCCGTCGCCGCCCAGCTCCTCGACCGCGGACTCACCCTTGGTGTGGCGGAATCTCTGACCGGCGGGCTCATCGCATCGCGGCTGGTCAACGTCGCGGGAGCGTCGGCCTGGTTCCGCGGCGGGGTGGTGGCCTATGCCGAGCAGGTGAAGTTCGACGTGCTCGGGGTGCCGGTCGGCCCGGTGGTCTCAGAGAAGGCGGCTGCGGCCATGGCCGAAGGGGTGCGTCGGGTGACCCGGGCCGACGTCGGCCTGGGCATTACCGGGGTGGCCGGTCCCGACGACCAGGAAGGTGTGGCGCCGGGCACCATCTTCGTCGGGCTCTGCCTGCCCGGCGGCTCGACGGAGACCCGCCAGTTGCAGCTGCCCG